>Ga0068858_100001480_pt1 | contig 24168 bp, 21 predicted proteins | sample KBSSwiS12_FD_66589 | JGI IMG/M metagenome (GOLD analysis project Ga0068858, IMG submission 66589) | Switchgrass rhizosphere microbial communities from Kellogg Biological Station, Michigan, USA - KBS Switchgrass S1-2 | ecosystem: Host-associated > Plants > Roots > Rhizosphere > Soil ... | reverse complement strand
GCGCAGTGGACGGCGCTGCCGAACCACACGGTGATCTTCAACAACAACGGCGGCACCGGGTCGATGGCGAACGAGGTCAATAACGTCGCAACGGCGCTGACCACGAACACCTTCACCCGCGCCGGCTACACCTTCTCGGGCTGGAACACCGCGGCGAACGGATCGGGCACGGCCTATGCCGATTCCGCGAGCTACCCGTTCACGGCGGACGTGACGCTGTACGCGCAGTGGACGGCGCTGCCGAACCACACGGTGATCTTCAACAACAACGGCGGCACCGGGTCGATGGCGAACGAGGTCAATAACGTCGCAACGGCGTTGACCACGAACACCTTCACCCGCGCCGGCTACACCTTCTCGGGCTGGAACACCGCGGCGAATGGGTCGGGTACGGCGTATGCCAACTCGGCCTCGTATCCGTTCACGGCGGACGTGACCCTGTATGCGCAGTGGACCGCTTTGCCGAACCACACGGTGATCTTCAACAACAACGGCGGCACGGGTGTGATGGCCAACGAGGTCAACAACGTCGCCACCGCTCTGACGACCGACACCTTCACCCGGGCGGGGTATTCGTTCTCCGGGTGGAACACCGCCGCGAATGGGTCGGGAACGGCTTACGCGGATGGAGCCTCGTATCCGTTCACGGCGGATGTGACGCTGTATGCGCAGTGGACCGCTTTGCCGAACCACACGGTGATCTTCAACAACAACGGCGGCGCCGGCTCCATCGCGAACGAGGTCCACAATGTCGCGACAGCTCTGACGACGAACACCTTTACCCGTGCCGGCTACTCGTTCTCGGGGTGGAACACTGCAGCGAACGGATCGGGTACCGCGTACGCGGACGCGGCGTCGTACCCCTTCACCGCTGACGCGACCCTGTACGCGCAGTGGACGGCGCTGCCGAACCACACGGTGACCTTCGATAACAACGGCGGCACCGGGTCGATGGCCAACGAGGTCAACAACGTCGCCACCGCGCTCACGAGCAACACGTTTACTCGCGCCGGTTTCACCTACTCGGGCTGGAACACGGCAGCGAACGGGTCGGGTACCGCGTATGCCGATGCCGCGTCGTACCCGTTCACCGCTGACGTGACCCTGTACGCGGAGTGGACGCCGATCGGGGCGAAGACGGTCACGTTCGACAGCAACGGTGGCACCGGGTCGATGGCCAACGAATCCACCAACGTGCCGACCGCGCTGACGAGCAACGCGTTCACGCGCGCCGGCTACACCTTCTCGGGCTGGAACACGGCCGCGAATGGTTCGGGTACCGCCTATGCCGACACGGCGTCGTACCCGTTCACGGCGGACGCGACGATGTACGCGCAGTGGACCGCGATCCCGACGAAGACCGTGACGTTCAACAACAACGGCGGTACCGGCTCGATGGCCGACGAGGTCACCAACGTGCCGACGCCGCTGACGAGCAACTCGTTCACGCGATCCGGCTACACGTTCTCGGGGTGGAACACGGCGGCGAACGGATCCGGTACGTCGTACGCGGACGCAGCGTCGTACCCGTTCACGGCGGACGCGACGATGTACGCGCAGTGGACCGCGATCCCGACCAAAACCGTGACGTTCAACAACAACGGTGGTACCGGCTCGATGGCCGACGAGGTCACCAACGTTCCGACGGCCCTGTCGAACAACACGTTCACCCGTTTCGGCTTCACGTTCTCGGGGTGGAACACGGCTGCGAACGGCTCGGGCACCGCCTACGCCGACTCGGCGTCGTACCCGTTCTCGGCTGACGCGACGATGTACGCGCAGTGGACTCCGCTGCCGAGCCACACTGTGACCTTCGACAACAACGGTGGGACCGGCAGCATGGCCGACGAGGTCCACAATGTCGCGACCGCTCTGACGGCTGACACGTTCACCCGGTTCGGCTTCACGTTCTCGGGCTGGAACACCGCAGCGAACGGATCCGGCACCGCCTACGCCGACTCCGCGTCGTACCCGTTCACGGCTGACGCGACGATGTACGCGCAGTGGACTCCGCTGCCGAGCCACACGGTGACCTTCGACAACAACGGTGGAACCGGCTCGATGGCCGATGAGGTCCACAATGTCGCGACAGCTCTGACGGCTGACACGTTCACCCGGTTCGGCTTCACGTTCTCGGGCTGGAACACCGCAGCGAACGGATCCGGCACCACCTACGCCGACACGGCGTCGTACCCATTCACGGCCGACGCGACGATGTACGCGCAGTGGACCGCCCTGCCCACCTACACGGTCGTGTTCGACAACAACGGCGGCGCCGGTTCGATGACCGACGAGGTCGACAACGTTCCGACCCCGCTGACGAACAACTCGTTCACCCGACCGGGCTTCACGTTCGCGGGGTGGAACACGGCGGCGAACGGCACTGGCACCGCGTATGCCGACGCCGCGAGCTACCCGTTCGCCGGCGACGCGACTCTGTTCGCTCAGTGGACCGCGATCCCGACCAAGACGGTGACGTTCGACAGCAATGGTGGATCGGGTTCGATCGCCGATGAGGTCAACAACGTACCGGCCGCGCTGACCAGCAACGCGTTCACCCGCGTCGGGTACAACTTCGTGGGCTGGAACACGGCCGCGAACGGCAGTGGAACCTCCTATGCCGACACCGCAACCTTCAGCTTCGGCGTGGACGCCACGATGTTCGCGCAGTGGAGCGCGCTGCCCGTCCTCACGTTCGACGTGAACGGTGGGACCGGCACGGTCGACGCGATCACCGGGAGCGGCGTGGTGCACCTGCCGATGACCACCGTTCCGCGGCCTGGCTTCACGTTCATCGGCTGGAACACCATGCCCGACGGCTCGGGAACCCAGTACGGGCTCGGCGACCTCTACACGCTCGCGTTGAACGACGTGCTCTACGCCCAGTTCACTCGCAACAGCCTGGCGGCCACCGGCGTCGAGATCGAGGCACCGCTGGCCGTTGCGGGATGGTTCATCCTGATCGGATTCTCGATGGTGATTGCGCTCGCCGCAGTTCGCCGCCGCCGGGCTACGCGCCCGATCCACTGAGCCCCATTCACCGCGGGAGGGCTCGACGTCAGATCGGGACGCAGTTCAACCCGGGGTCGCCATACACCGAAAGGAACATGGCGATCAGAACCGGTCCCGTCCACAGGAATGCGCAGCAGGTCGAGGCGATCGCCGCGATTCGGAGTTCGCGCCGTAGGTAGCCCCACACGATCGACGGGAACCACGCGGCGGCGAGCACGGCCGCCAGGATCGCGACCGTCACTTCGACGGGCGCCGGCCAGGGCAGCATGAGGAAGTTGATTCCGGTGCAGCTCTTGACCGCCAGGCGGAACAGGACGAACAGTGACGGCGGCGCCACGAGGCCCAGGATGACGATCACCACGTTCGCACCGGCCGCGAGCCCGGGCCGGAGCGCTCGGTTGACGTCGAATACCACGATGCTGAGGCTATCGACGACGGCGCGGCCGCCCGGTCACGGTTGCGGAACGACTCGTTCGGTCAGCCCTGCGCGCGACGGCCGCCACGGCGCGGGTTGCCGCTCGGCGCCGCCGCCCGGTTGCTCTGCGAGGAGGCCCCGCCGGTCGAGGTGCTGTAGTAGCTTGACGAGCCGCCGCGGGTGGATGCCGAGGCGCCCGATCCCGCGCGGGAGCCGGCCGGGCGTCCCGACCCTGAGCGGGCCGGTCGACCAGAACGGTCGGCGCGCGGCTGCGCGGAACCATCTCGCTGAGCGCGCTTGCGCTGCGCGTTCGCACCCTGCGAGCGGCCGCCGCCGCCCTGCGGCTGAGCAGCCGCGCGCGGCACCGGCTTGACGTATTCGGCGCGTTCGCCGATCAGGGCGACCACGGCGTCCGAGTTCGGGGTGACGCGCTGCGTTGCAGCCTGGATGCCGGCCTTGCGCATCAGCATCGCCAGATCCTTCTCCTGGGTCGGCAGCACGAGCGTGACGACGTCGCCCTCGGATCCGGCGCGAGCCGTGCGGCCGCTGCGGTGCAGGTAGGCCTTGTGCTCCATGGGCGGGTCGACGTGCACGACCAGCTCGACGTCATCCACGTGAACTCCGCGTGCCGCGACGTCGGTCGCAACCAGTACGCGTACGTCACCGGCGCCGAACGCGGCCAGGTTGCGGTCGCGCTGCGGCTGGCTCAGGTTGCCGTGCAGATCGACGGCGGGAATGCCCGCGGCGGTGAGCTGCAGCGCCAGCTTCTTGGCGTGGTGCTTGGTGCGCATGAACAGGATGCGGCGACCGGTGCCCGAGGCGAGCGCCTCGATGAGCTGCTTCTTCGTGTCGGCATCCGCCGCCCCGAAGACATGGTGGGTCATCGCGGCGACCGGAGAGTTCGCCTCGTCGACGGAGTGCACCTTGGGGCTGTGCAGGAACTTGGCGACCAGCTTGTCCACGCCGTTGTCGAGCGTGGCGCTGAACAGCAGGCGCTGACCATCGGCCGGGGTCGCGTTCATGATCCGAGTGACGCCGGGCAGGAAGCCCAGGTCGGCCATGTGGTCGGCCTCGTCGAGCACGGTGATCTCGACGGCATCCAAGGTCACGAAGCGCTGCTGCATGAGGTCTTCGAGGCGGCCAGGGCAGGCCACGACGATGTCGACGCCGGCCTTGAGAGCCGAGACCTGGCGGTTCTGCGAGACGCCGCCGAAGATGGTGGTCGTCTTGAGCCCATAGGCAGCCGCGAGGGGCTCGAGCACCGCGTTGATCTGGGTGGCGAGTTCGCGAGTCGGGGCGAGCACGAGGCCGAGCGGTCGTCCGGGGCGGCGTCCGCCGCCGGCCAGGCGGGTGCCGAGGCGCGCCACCATCGGGATGGCGAACGCCAGCGTCTTGCCGGATCCGGTCTTGCCACGGCCCAGAACGTCGCGCCCGGCGAGAGTGTCGGGCAGCGTGTCGACCTGGATCGGGAACGCATCGGATTTGCCGTCGGCGGCCAGGGCCTCGACGAGCGGGTAGGGCACGCCGAGCGTGCTGAAGGTGATGTCAGGCATGAGTGTCTGTGTCTTTCGGGATTGCGTCCCGCGCGGATTGAGTAGCCACGCGAAGCGCGGCGTATCGAAATCCCGGGGGATGAATGGCGAAGGTGGCGATGGCCACATCCGTTCGCCGGAGAAGTAATGTCAGCCGACATCCGAATGCGGTGTTTGAACAGCGCAGCCGGGCGGCGAGGGAAGCGTTCTACGACGCACGCAGGGCAGTGGGTCTTTCGACACGTCGCCTTGCGGGTGCTCTCAGGCTAGCAGACGCCGCTCAGTAGTTGCCGAAGTACAGCTCTCCGACCGGGATCTCGACCGCGACGGTGTTGGTGACCGGCGCGAGCGGGCAGGCCCACGCCGGGTCGTAGGCGCACGACGGGTTGTAGGCGAAGTTGAAGTCGAGCACCAGGGTGTTGGCGGCCGGGTCGGAGCCGAGGTCTGCGCCCTTGATGGTGTCGAGCAGGTACCGCCCGCCGCCGTAGGTGCCGCCGTGCTTGCCCTTCAAGGCGTCCTTCACGGGCACGAAGAGGCCGCCGCCATAGGTGGTCAACCGCCACACGTCGAGCGAGCCGACGTCGGGGATGCGCACCAGCCCGATCCGCTCGAACGGCACGACGCCGTCGGTGCCCGTCTCATAGTCGAATCGGCCCTCCTCGGTCGGCTCGACCTCGAGTTCGAAGCGCCAGGCCGGGTCGTACTCGGCGATCGGCAGTCCGGTGAATGCCGCACGATCGCCGTCCATGAGGGCGGATGCCGCGTGATGCAGGAACAGGTCGTCGCGGCCCTCGCGCCAGACCGCGTGGGCGGTGGACGCATCCGGAGTCGCCCGCACCCGCTCGTAGAGCGCGAAAACGCGCCGGCGCCAATCGGCCACGTCGAGGGGAGTCATGGAATCAGTCTGCCGCGAACCGGCACGCGAAACCGGATGCCGACCTGGCCAGGGCGAGCCCGCGCCACTGCCAGAACAGCCAGAAGCCGAGCGGCCCCCCGCGATCTTCGAGGATGCGCACGGCACCGAGCGTGCGGAAGGCGACATCGATGTTCTGCGTGCCGGCATCGACACGACCGCCGAGGGCGCGGACGCGCACCGGATGAGGGCCGGCATCCCACTGCTCGGGAAAGCCCGCCGCGCCGCCCAGTGGCTCGAAGGTCAGGAACGGCGCCGACACCTGCGTGAACACGCTCGACGATCGGAGGGCGCGCCAGGCAGCATCGGGCGGACAGTCGAGCACGAGTTTCAGGTGGACGTGCATGCGCCCAGTGTGCGCCACCGGCCCGGTGAGCAGCATCCTCCCGTACCCTGATGCGGTGACGGAACTCGCGACGGCGCACGGTCAGGGCAGCTACCAGGTGCGGTTCGACTGGGGAGCGGCGGGTGCGACGGCGATCGCCGACGGCGCGCATCTGGTCGTCTGGGTCGATCAGCTCACCGCAGCCGGGGGCGCATCGGAGCTGATGCCGGTGCTCGGGGGGACTCCGGGCGGCGTCGAACTGATGCCGGCGACCCTCGAGGAGGCGGAGGAGGTGGCGACCGCCGCCCTGCGCCGCCAGACCGAACTGGGTGGTCGGTGCGTGATCGCGGTGGTCGCTGCCGGGGCGGCTCGCGCCGACGGGAGCCTGCGCTTCGCGGTCGAAGACCTGCTCGCAGCCGGCGCGATCGTGGATGCGCTCGCCGACGTCGGTATCGATCATCAGTCGCCCGAGGCTGCCGCTGCGGCATCCGCGTATGCCGGGCTCAAGAATGCGACACGCCACCTGATCTCGGCCTCAGCGAGTTCACGGGAACAGCGGGAATCCTCCGGAGCCTGAGCGGGTTCCTCCTGCAACGACTCAGATCCTCAGGAGGATGTCATGCCCCAAGCTGTACTCAACGGAACCGTTCTCGCCGACGCCCCCGAATCAGAGGTCCTCCACATCGAGGGCAACGTCTACTTCCCGCCGGCCAGCGTGAACAAGGAGTACCTGGTCGAGAGCGCGACCCCGTACACCTGCCCGTGGAAGGGCGAGTGCCAGTACTTCTCGGTCAAGGACTCGGCATCGGGCGACCTGCTGCAGGACCGCGCCTGGAGCTACCCGCACCCGTACCCCACCGCCGAAGAGCGCGTCGGCAAGGACATCAGCAACTACGTGGCCTTCTGGAAAGAGGTCAAGGTCAGCTAGTTCCGGCCGAACTGCGGGACTACGCGCTCGCCTTGGCGCGGAACGCCCGTACCTTGGCGCGGTTGCCGCAGCGCTGCATCGAGCACCAGCGGCGGGTGCCGGTGCGCGACTCGTCGTGGAACACCATCCGGCAGTCGGCGGCGTCGCAGCGCCGCAGTCGACCGTCGTCGGCGCCGAGGATCGCGACCGCATCGCGCGCGAGCGACGACAGTGCCTGGCCGACCCGGATGCTACCCGCCCCCGCTTGGCGCCGCCCTCCCGCCAGCACCGGCGGCACGTCGGGTGTCGCGGCGAACAGGTTGAGCGTGTCCACGTCGTCGGGAGCGGGTGCGACTCCGTCGGCCGCTGCCGCTGCCAGCCGTCCGATCGCCGCGCGCAGGCCGAGGGCATCCACCAGTTCGCGCTCGCCGAGCTCGCCGATCGGCAACCGGTCGAACCGCTCGGCGAGCCAGTGGCGAACCTCGGAATCCGGACCAGAGGTGAAGTCGAGACTGTCGGCGCCGGCGTCGAAGAACCAGCGCGCGCCGTCGGTGATGATCCACCGGCCGGCACTCATCGGGTCACCCCCGGAGCGGGCGGCCGGAACACCAGCACGGTCGCAGAGCCGGTCAGCTCGAGCGGCCCCGCGGCGTAGGGCGCCAGCACCGTGTCACCCCCGCTGAGTGCGAGCCGTCTGCCCACGAAGGTCAGGTCGAGGTCGCCCTCGATCACCACGAGCACCGCATAGCCCTTCTCGAGTCTCTCGGTACCCGAGAAGAAGTGGCGCTCGGCACGGAAGTACAGTGCGGACTCGGCGGGCAGGAGTGGGCCGTTCGTTCCGGCAGGGGTGATCAGGGCGTCCACCTCGGCGTCGGACCTGGCGGTCAGCTCGAGCGCGCCGAGTGCCTCGTCGAAGCCGACGCCCAGGTGGCCGTGGGTGGCGCCATCCACCTCGAAGCCGCGCCACTCGAGCAGGATCGACAGGTCGGCCGGCTGCTGCACCTCGGCCAGCATGACGCCCTCGCCGATCGCGTGCAGCACGCCCGGCGGCACGTAGACGGTGTCGCCCGCTGCGACCTCGCGCCGGTGGAGCATGCCCAGCAGCTCGCCGGTGTCTTGCACGGCGATCAGGTCGAGCAGCCGCGCCGGAGTCACCGACTCGCGCAGGCCGAGGAAGATCTCGCCCGGTTCGAGGATGAACCAGGCCTCGGCCTTGCCGTGCCGCTGCCCGAGATGGGCGGCGGCCCAGTCGTCGTCGGGATGCGCGTGCACCGGCAGCCGCTGGCCCGGGTCGAGCAGCTTGACCAGCAGCATCGGGTCGATGCCGAACGCCTCGACGTGCGCGGAGCCGAGCCAGCCCAGCGGGTCGGCCGCGATCGCGCTGCGCAGCAGGCGCCGCTCGCCCGCCGAGGTAGGAGGCAGCGTGGTGAGTCCGATCGATGTCTCACCCGCCTGAGTCGTTACCGACGCGACCCAATCTTCTGGGACGTGGTCACCGGATGCCGGTGCGCCCCGTTCGCCGCGGAACGCCGCGAGGCGCGGGCCGCCGCGGTAGAAGCGGTCCGCGGGTTGGTTGGCGGCAAGCAGGACCGGCGCGAGTGTCACGGCCGGCTCGCCGCGGCGCGCGGCACCTCGCGGCGCTCCCACTCGATCCGGAAGCGCAGGTCGAACCGCCGCGAGCACTTCGCGCAGGAGAGCGCCCTGGTCGGCTTGCGGTAGCGGAAGTGCTGGTGCCCGTTGGGACAGCTGCCGACCCAGGGCGCGAGTTCGTCGGCGATCGCCCCGCCGTGCAGCCGCTTGCCCTCGTAGCCGAGGTCGGCGGCGATGGCCTTCCACTTGGGGCCGTGACCGGCTCGGGCTCCGGCCAGCGCGTGCGCCACCTCGTGCAGCAGCACCTGGTGGATCTCGTCGTCGTCATAACGGGAGGCCAGGTGCCGCGACACGGTGATCCGGTGCGCGGAATAGGAGCAGAGCCCGGCACGCGTCGTCGCCCGGTCGAAGCCGAACGACCACACACTCGGGTCGAGGTGCAGAGCGATGAGGGCATCCGCCCAGCGGCGAACGCGGTCGAGGTCGGCCATCAGCCCGCCACCACGGTGCACGCCGCCGTCACGCGCGTCACGGCGTCGCCGCCAGGGCGACCTGCAGGATGCGGTCGTCGCCCGGGTGCGGAGACCCGCGCCCGTCGGTGTTGTCTGTCAGGATCCACAAGGAGGGCAGCGAATCGACATCCGGCCCGACCGCCACGTCGCGGAGCCGCCCGTAGGTGCCCGCGTAGAGTGCGGCGGCGGTGGCCGCCCCCGCGGCATCCACGTTGATCACCCAGAGCCGTTTGCCGCCGAGCCCCGCCAAGAAGAAGGTGCCGTCGATGTACACCAGGCCGCTCGGGCTCGCGTCGTCGGTCGGCCACTGCACGAGCGGATCGACGAACCGCGGGTCGTGCGCGACGCCCTCCACGATCGGCCAGCCGTAGTCGGCGCCCTTGGTGATCTTGTTGAACTCGTCCCAGGTGTCTTGCCCGAACTCGGCGGCGTAGAGCTGGCCGTGCGAATCCCAGGCGAGCCCCTGCGGATTGCGATGCCCGTAGCTCCAGATCAGGGAGCCGGGGAAGGGGTTGTCGTCGGGCACGTCGCCGGTCGGCGTCATCCGCAGGATCTTGCCGTTGAGGCTCTTCAGGTCTTGCGAGTGCGAGGTGTCGCCTGCATCGCCGACGGTGGCGTAGAGCATGCCATCGGGACCGAACGCGATTCGGCCGCCGTCGTGGTGGTTCGCCGTGACCAGCCCGGAGAGGATGACGTGCGGCGGCCCGAGCACGAACTGATCGTCGAGCGTCATGCGCACGATCCGGTTGTCACTGGCCGTGGTCTCGTAGGCGTACAGCCAACTCGTGCGCGTGCCGGGGCTCGCCTCGAGGAAGGCCAGGCCGAGCAGGCCGCCCTCGCCGTCGTGCACGACCCCGGGCACCGTGCCGATCTTCTGCAATGTCCCGGATGGCGTCAGTCGCTCGATGACGCCCGAATCGCGCTCGCTCACCAGGGTCAGCTGCGGCGAGACCCGCAGAATCGACCACGGGCTCGCCAGTCCGGTCACCACATCGTGGGGTGTGCCGATCGGCGCCACCCCCGCGGGCGTCGGGCTCGGGCTCGGCGTGCGGCTCACCGCGGGCGTGCCCGTCGCGGGGCCGGTCGGCGCCGAGCACCCGGCGAGCGCGCCCACGCCCAGCGCCAGCGCGACCAGCGCGGCGACGGGGCGGATGCGAGCCATGCTCCGACGCTACTCGCGGGCGCCGTCGCTCGCCCGGGAATCGCCGGGCCGCAGTTGGAACACGCTGCGATTCGGGGGTGGGGAGGGCAGGGCGGTGGCGTCGGTGACGACCGGGGCTCCGGCGATCCAGTCGCGCAGCTCGCGATCGTGCACGAGCGTGGCCGGGTGCGGTCCGCTCGCGAGCAGGCGCGGCATCCACTCCAGGGGAAGAGGCGAGGGGGATGCCACCAGCACGAAGTTGCCGAAGCGCCGACCGCGCAGCACCTGCGACTCGGCGAGCACCGCGAGATGATCGCCGAACACCATCCGGAGCGTCGCCGCCTGCCCGCGCGCGAATGCCGCGCCCGAGCCGTCGGCCACGTTGACCAGCAGCACACCGTCTGCCGAGAGGAACGCCGCGCACTCGCGGTAGAACTCGACGCTCGTGACATGGGCCGGGATGCGCGCCCCCCCGAACACATCGACGACGAGCACGTCGACCGCACCTCTTAACGCGGCCGGAAGTTTCGCGAGGGTCGCGCGCGCGTCGCCGTACCGCACCCGGATCGACGCGCCCCGGGGCAGCGGCAGCTCCCGCCGCACCAGCTCGACCAGCTCGGGCTCCAGCTCGAGCACCTGCTGCCGCGAGCCGGGGCGCGTGGCCTCGATGTAGCGCGGAATGGTCAACGCGCCAGCGCCGAGGTGCAGTGCGGTGAGCGGTTCGCCGGGCAGCTTGACCTGGTCGATCACGTGGCCCATGCGCGCGATGTACTCGAAGAAGAGGTCGGTCGGGTTGTCGAGGTTGACGTGCGACTGGGGGGTGCCGTCGACGATGAGCTCGAAGGCGCCGGGCACCCAGCGATCGGCGCGGATCTCGGCGTGCATGCCGCTCGCCAGGGTGATCGAGGGGGCGGCATCCATCCTTCGATCTTCGCATTTCCACCCGGCCCTCCACCCCACGGTGGTGCCGGGTCGTCCGGCCGAACGGGATGCTCGATCCATGACCACACAGACCCTCCTCGACATCATCATCGGCATCGCCCTGCTCTGCTGGATCGGCTACCGCCAGCTCACCTGGACGGCCGTCGCCCCCGAGCGCATGTGGCGCATGCCCGCGATCCTGGCGATCATCGGCGTCGTCACGCTGTTCCAGAGCGGCGCGGGCGACAAGATCAGCGCCGGCGACCTCGGCGTGCTCGCCATCGAGACCGTGATCGCCCTCGGGCTCGGCGCGGTCATGGGCCTGATGGCGCACTTCCGCCCGATCAGCGAGGGCACCCTCGCCGCGTTCCAGGCCAAGGATCGCGGCCGCAGCCTGACGGTGCCGACCCTCGAGACCCGCACCGGCTGGTGGGGCATGGCGCTGTGGCTCGTGCTGATCGGCGTGCGCATCGGCGGCGAGGTCTACGCCCACGCGGCGCACTCGACCTTCCTGATGTCCACTGGTGTGATCCTGCTGACCGTCGCGCTGAACCGCGCGTGCCGGATCCTGGTGATCACCCAGCGCGCGACTCGGTTCGTGCCGGTGGCTGCGAGCGCCGGCGTCGCAGCATGATGGAGCCGTGAACGCGTCCGACTCCCGCCTGTTCGGCAGACTGCTGAACATCGCGGGAGTCGTCGTCGTGTCGATCCTGCTGGTGGTTCAGGGTCCGCTGATGCATCGGCCGGCCTGGGCCTGGGCGCTCGCCGGCGTCGCTCTGCTCGGCTGGCTGGCGCGCGAACTGGTGCCCGCGGCATCGCCGTGGTTCGTCGTCAGTTGCCTGGTCTCGCTGGCTGCCGCCTCGGTGGTGGTCACCCCGACCAGCGTGCTCGGCTACATCGCCGGCATCGTCTGCCTGGCCGCGCTCATCGCCTCGCCGCGCTGGTCGCTCGCCCTCGGGTTGAGCGCCGCGGGCGGCTCGGCGGTCGTCGTCGGCATCGGCACGCTGGTGTTCACGGCCGATCTGCCGACCACGCTCGGCGCGTTCGTCGGGCTGACCGTGGCGATCCTCGTCGGGATCAGCCGACGGCAGGCGCGCATCGGGGTCGCGCGCGAGCGCGCCTTGCTCGAGGAGCGGGCGCGCACCGCGGCGCTGGCCGAGCGCTCTCGGATCGCGCGCGACATCCACGACGTGCTCGCCCACAGCCTCGGCGGCCTGGTGCTGCAGTTGGATGCGGTCGAGGCCCTGCTCGAGTCTGGCAAGGCCGCCGAGGCGGCGCGCCGGGTGACCGCGGCCCGTGCGCTCGCGGCCGAGGGGTTGGACGAGGCGCGCCGCGCGGTCGACGCGCTGCGGGATCCGGATGCCGCTGCCGACCTCGCCGGGGCCATTGAGCAACTGGTGGCGACGCATCGCTCGATCGGAGGGTCGGCGGCGCTGTCGAGTGAGGGGACGCCGAGTCCGCTGACGGACGGCGCGGCGGGAGCTCTGCGCCGCGCGGCGCAGGAGGTCTTGAGCAACGCGCGTCGCCACGCGCCCGGGCAGCCGACCGCGCTATCGCTGGAATGGGGCTCGGATTCCGTCACCCTGACGGCGACGACGCCCCTCGTGGACGATATCGACGGTCGCAAGTCGAGCGCGGGCGGTGGGCGCGGGCTCGCCGGGCTGCGCGAGCGCATGGAGTCGCTCGGCGGGAGCGCTCAATGGGGTGTTCGCGAGGGAGCGTTCGTGGTGACGGCGCAGGTTCCGCTGGTTAATAAGGTGTTGACGTGATCCGCGTGCTCGTTGCCGACGACCAGGCGATCGTGCGCGACGGGCTGGTGACGCTGCTCGGGCTGCTCGACGACCTCGAGATCGTGGGAGAGGCGGCGGATGGCGAGCAGGCGGTCCGGCTCGCGCTCGAGACCCGGCCCGACGTCGTGCTGATGGATCTGCGCATGCCCGTGCTCGACGGCGCGGCGGCGACCGCGCGCATCCTGGAGCAGCTGCCCGAGACGGCGGTCGTCGTGCTCACCACCTTCGCCGACGACGCGTCGATTGCCGGCGCCCTGCGCGCGGGAGCCCGCGGCTATCTCACCAAAGACGCCGGCCGCGCCGAGCTGGCCGCCGCCGTGCGCGCCGCCGCGAGCGGACAGGCGACCTTCGCGCGCGAGGTGGGGGAGCGGCTGGCGGCGGGGTTCGCGGGGTCTGCTTCGTCAACCCCGACTGCTCCGGATGCTGCGGGCGCGCCCTCCGCCGAAGCGCTGCGCGAGCGCTTCCCGGCGTTGACCGCGCGCGAGGCCGAGGTGCTCGCCCTCATCGCGGAGGGCCGCAGCAACGCCGAGATCGCCGCATCCCTCTACCTCGGGGTGTCGACGGTGAAGAGCCACATCAACGCGCTGTTCGCGAAGCTCGCTGTGCGGGACCGCGCGCAGGCGATCGCGTTGGCCTGGGGCAGAATCGCCGAATGAACGTGAGAACTGACAACGACCCTCCGGTCGATGGGGTCTTGCGATTTCGCTTGTACACAACTGCTGACGGCGGTCGTCCGAAACCGATCCCGAAGACCGCGGAGTTCTTCTCCTGTTCCCTCTTCGACGGGGAGCGCTACTGGGACTGCCGAATCTGGCTCGACGGCGACGGAATCGAACTGGGGGTGGAGTATGAACGCCCGTTCATGTTTCTCAGTCCAGGTGATGCTTCCCGGACGATCCGGCCCGGTAGGGCCGTGCCGATGAGAGAGCATGGCTTTGTGGGGCAAGCGGAGGTCGTTTCGCTCAAGCCGGAGATCGGCTAATGCTCGGTCGTATTCAAGGTGGAAACAAGGCTTTTGGGTTAGCTGCTTAGTTCACCACCTGCCGCACCAGAGGTACCCCCGGCCGATACGCCAGGTGCGACGCGCTCGGCGCGTCGAGCAGCACGAGCCCGCCGGTCGCTCCGACCCGCAGGTGTCCGACATCATCCCGCCGCAGCGCCCGTGCCCCGCCGACGGTCGCGGCGTGCAGTGCCTCGCGCGGCGTCATCCCCATCTCTCGCACGGCCAGGGCGATGCAGAACGGGATGGATGACGTGAACGACGAGCCGGGGTTGCAGTCGGTGGCCAGCGCGACGGTCACGCCGGCGTCGAGCAGGCCCCGAGCGGAGGGGTACGGCTGGCGGGTCGAGAACTCGACGCCGGGGAGCAGGGTGGCGACGGTGTTCGATCCGGCGAGCGCCTCGACATCCGCGTCGGAGAGATAGGTGCAGTGGTCGACGCTCGCCGCGTCGAGTTCGACGGCGAGTTGCACTGCGGCCGACTCGCCGAGCTGGCCGGCGTGCACGCGCAGGCCGAGGCCGCGGGCGGCGCCGGCCTCGAGGATGCGGCGGCTCTGCTCCACGGTGAACGCGCCGGTCTCGCAGAAGACGTCGATCCAGCGCGCGAAGGGGGCGCAGGCATCCAGCATCTCGCCCGTGACCAGGTCGACGTAGCCGTCCGGATCGTCGGCGAAGTCGCCCGGCACGACGTGCGCGCCGAGGAAGGTGGTCTCGGGCGTGAGCTCGCGCGCCAGCCGCAGCGCGCGCTGCTCGTCGTGCACGGTCAGGCCGTAGCCGCTCTTGATCTCGACGGTCGTCGTGCCCTGGCGGCGCATCTCGTCGACGAGCGTGCGGGCGTTTTCGAGCAGGGTCGCGTCGTCGGCCTCGCGGGTCAGCCGCACAGTGCGCCGGATGCCGCCAGCCTCGTACCTCTTCCCGGCCATCCGCGCCTCGAACTCATCGGCGCGATCGCCGGCGAACATCAGGTGGCTGTGGCTGTCGACGAATCCGGGGACGGCAGCGCGGCCCTCGGCATCGACGCGCTGGTCGGCCGCGGGGGCGCTGGCCGCGTCGCCGACCCACGCCACCTCGCCCTGGTCGAACACGACGGCGGCGTCGTGGCGGACCGGCCGGTCGGGCTCCCAGGTGGTGAGCTCGCCGATCGAGGTGACGAGGGTGGATGTCATCGCTGCACCTTCCCGATCACGTCGGCAAGGGCGGCCCCCACGTCGCCGAGGCGGTGCGCGCCCGCTGTCACGACGCGCTGGCCGTCGACCACGACATCCATGACATCCGAGGCGGATGCGGTGAGCCAGAGCTGATCGAGCGCGGCCCCCGCGGTGCGCGGCGAGCCGATGCGGAGCGTGACCAGGTCGCACACCGCGCCGACTGTCAGACCGCCGTGCCAGCCGAGCGACGCGTAGCCGTCCGTTGTCGCCGCAGTCAGCAGCTCGGCGGGCGAGAAGATCCCGCGCCGGCCGGACGCCAGCCGCTCGTGTCCTTCGAGCGCGCGCAGCTCGTCGAAGGGGTCGACGACCGCGTGCTGATCGCTGCCGATGGTCAAGCGCGCGCCGGCATCCCTCAAACGCCGCGCCGGGCCGATGCCGTCGCCGAGGTCGCGCTCGGTGGTGGGGCAGATGCAGACGAACGATCCGCCGAGATCGCTGATGTCGGCATCAGTCAGATGCGTGGCGTGCACCGCCGTGAAGCGCGGGCCGAGGGCTCCGGCGTCGCGCAGTACCGCGACGGGCGAACGGCCGAAGGCGGCCTCGACCTGGGCGTTCTCGACCGGCTGCTCGGAGACGTGGGTGTGCAGCGGTTCGTCGCCGGTGGCCGCGACGATCCGCTCGACGTCGGACGGGTCGACCGCCCGCAGCGAGTGCAGGGCGGTGCCGCGCCGCGCGTTGCCCCGCACCACCAGCGACTCGTGCCGCGCCAACCACACCGGGATGCTGCTGATGAACGGTCGCTGCGCCTCGCTCGGCGGCAGGACAGCGCCGTTCTCGTCGCGCCCGCCGTGCCGGTACAGCGTGTCGAGCAGGGTCAACCGGATGCCGGCCTCGCGCGCCGCGGCGACCACCGCATCCGCCATCGCCGTGGTCGGGTCACGATGCAGGTAGTGGAACTCGCCGACCGCCGTGTACCCGGCCAGCAGCAGCTCGGCATAGAAGGCGGTGGCCAGCGCGTAGTAGCGCTCGGGATCGAGCCCAGCCGCGGCCGCGTACATCTGCTCGCGCCAGGCCCAGAAGTCGCCGCCGTCGGCATGAGTGCGGCCGCGCAGCGCGCGGTGGAAGGCGTGCGAGTGCCCGTTCGCGATGCCCGGCAGGGTGAGGCCGTCGAGAGTGACGTCCTCGGGGGCGGGCGTGCCCTCGGCGATCGAGGTGATGACGCCGTCGACCTCCTCGACGCGGACTCCCGAGCGCACAACGCCATCGATCGCGGCGTGCTCGAGCCAGAAGGTCGTCACGAGGCCATTCTCCGGATCACCGCGGTCAGGGCCGCAACGCCCGCGACCGCGTCGGCCTCCTCGGCGTGCTCCTCGGGCGAGTGCGAGACGCCCGTCGGGTTGCGCACGAACAGCATCGCCGTCGGGATGCCGGCTAGCGACAGCACCCCGGCATCGTGCCCGGCGCCCGAAGGCAGCTCGGGCACCTCGCCGCCGATCGCGCCGGCGACATCGGCTGTGAGCGCAGCGTCGAACCGGGTGATGTCAGTCCAGCTCTCGAGGTCGGCGGTGACACCGAGCCGGCGCTCGACCAGGGCCACGAGCTCGCGCACCCGCGCCGGGTCCTCGCCGCGGGCATCCACCCACAGGGATGCCGACGCGGCGATCGCGTTCACCGCCCCCGGCAGCACCCGCACGCGCCCGACCGTGCCCAGGATCCCCAACTCAGCGGCTGCGCGGCGCACCTCGACGATGCCCTCGGCCATCGCCAGCACCGGGTCGACCCGGTCGGCGAGCGCGGTCGTTCCCGCGTGGTCGGGAACGCCTGTCAGGTCGATCCGCCAGCGGCCGTGCGGCCAGATCTCGCGCGCGACACCGATCGGGCGGTCGGCGCCGGCGAGGCCGCGGGTGTCGCCCGTTGTCGACGACCCGGCCAGCGGCATCCGTCCCTGCTCGATGTGCAGCTCGACGAACGCGCCGATCTTCCCCAGGCGCGGCGGGTCGGCCCCCACGCGCCCGGTGTCGTGTCCGGCTGACCCCATCGCCTCGGCGAGCGTCGTGCCGGTCTCGTCGACCAGAGCCAACGCCTGCGCCGGCGAGACGGCTCCGGTCAGCAGACGCGACCCCAGGCAGGCCAGCCCGAAGCGGCCGCCCTCCTCCTCGGCGAAGGCGACGACCGCGACGGGCCGGGCGGGCATCCATCCGGTCGACCGCAGCGCGTCGAGCGCGCCGAACGCCGACGCGACGCCGAGCGGGCCGTCCCAGTCGCCGCCGCTGCGCACGCTGTCGAGGTGCGACCCGACGACGAACGCCGTACCGGGCAGCGCGGCGCCCCACCACGCCCACAGGTTGCCGTTGCCATCGGTCTCGACGTCGAGCCCGAGGGCCGAGGCCCGCGCGGTGAACCACTCGCGCAACTCGAGCTCGGCCGCCGCCCAGGCAAACCGGGTGAAGCCCCCCGCGGGATCGCGCCCGACGCCCGACAGCTCGCTCAGTAGCACGGTGTCGACTCCACGTCAGTCATGCTCCCGCATCGGGATGCGCACCCCGCGCTCATCCGCCGTGCGGATCGCGTCGTCGTAGCCGGCATCCACGTGGCGGATCACGCCCATCCCGGGGTCGTTGCGCAGCACGCGGGCGATCTTCTCGCCGGCCAGCGCCGAGCCGTCGGCCACCGTGACCTGACCGGCATGGATGCTGCGCCCGATCCCGACTCCGCCTCCGTGGTGGATCGACACCCAGGTCGCGCCCGACGCGGTGTTGACCAGCGCGTTCAGCAGCGGCCAGTCGGCGATCGCGTCGGAGCCGTCGAGCATTGCCTCGGTCTCGCGGTACGGGCTGGCCACCGAGCCGGAGTCCAGGTGGTCGCGCCCGATCACGATCGGCGCCGCGAGCTCGCCCGACGCGACCATGTCGTTGAACCGCAGGCCCGCGACATCGCGCTCGCCATAGCCGAGCCAGCAGATGCGCGCGGGCAGGCCCTGGAACTTCACGCGCTCCTGGGCGAGCCGGATCCAGCGCACCAGCGACTCGTTCTCGGGGAACAGCTCGAGCACGGCCCGGTCGGTCTTGGCGATGTCCGAGGCCTCACCCGAGAGCGCGGCCCAGCGGAACGGCCCCTTGCCCTCGGCGAACAGCGGGCGGATGTAGGCCGGAACGAACCCGGGGAAGGCGAAGGCATCGGCGTATCCGGCGCTCAGCGCCTCGGTGCGGATGTTGTTGCCGTAGTCGAACACCTCGGCGCCCGTCCGTTGGAAGCCCACCATCCCCTCGACATGCCGCGCCATCGACTCGCGCGCTCGTTGCGCAAAGCCGGGGTCGCGCTTGGCATCGGCCCAATCATCGAACGCCACGCCGATCGGCAGGTACGCGAGCGGATCGTGCGCACTGGTCTGGTCGGTCACGATGTCGATCTCGGCGCCCATCGCGAGCAACTCGGGCACCACCGACGCCGCGTTGCCCACCACCCCGATCGACAGCGGCCGCCGCAGATCGCGCGCGTCGTACGCCAGGGTGAGCGCCTGCGCGAGCGTGTCGGCCCGCACGTCGAGGTAGCCCTGGTCGATGCGGCGCGCGATCCTCGAAGGGTCGACGTCGACGACGATGGCCACGCCGCCGTTCATGGTGATGGCGAGCGGCTGCGCACCGCCCATCCCGCCCAGGCCGGCGGTGAGGGTGATGGTCCCGGCCAGGGTGCCGCCGAAGCGCTTGGCCGCGACGGCCGCGAAGGTCTCGTAGGTGCCCTGCAGGATGCCCTGGGTGCCGATGTAGATCCACGATCCCGCGGTCATCTGCCCGTACATCGTCAACCCGAGCGCCTCGAGCCGGCGGAACTCGTCCCAGTTCGCCCAGTCGCCCACCAGGTTCGAGTTGGCGATCAGCACCCGCGGCGCCCACTCGTGGGTCTGCATCACCCCGACCGGCTTGCCCGACTGCACCAGCAGCGTCTCGTCGCCGCGCAGCGTCTCGAGGCTGCGGTAGATCGCGGCGAGGCTGGCGTGGTCGCGGGCGGCTTTGCCGGTTCCGCCGTAGACGATCAACTGCTCGGGATGCTCCGCCACCTCCGGGTCCAGGTTGTTCTGCAGCATCCGCAGCGCCGCCTCCTGCGGCCAGCCGAGGGTGTGCAGCTGCGTTCCGCGGTATGCGCCGGTCATCGGGCCTCCTGCCGATCGAGAGTGAGGGACGCCGCGGCCAGCAGTTCCCCCGACCGCACGAGCTCGACGCTCGCCGCGATCTCGGGCGCCAGGTACCGGTCGGGTCCCGCCCCGGGGATCCGCGTCCGCAGCGCGTCGATGACGCGCTGCGAGGTCGGCGCAGCCCCCTCGCCGCGCATCTCCAGACCGCGTGCGGCCGTCAGCAGCTCGATCGCCAGCACCCGGGTCAGCCCGTCGATCGCGCGCCGCAGCTTGAGTCCGGCGCTCCACCCCATCGACACGTGGTCCTCCTGCATCGCACTGGTCGGGATCGAGTCGACGGATGCCGGTGCGGCCAGCCGCTTCAGTTCGCTGACGATTCCGGCCTGGGTGTACTGGGCGATCATGTGGCCTGAGTCGACGCCGGGGTCGTGCGCGAGGAAGGGATGCAGACCGCCGTTGCGGTTCTTGTCGAGAAAGCGGTCGGTGCGGCGCTCGCTCATGCTGGCGACATCGGCGACCGCGATGGCGAGGAAGTCGAGCACGTACCCGATCGGCGCCCCGTGAAAGTTGCCGTTCGACTCCAGGCGCCCGTCCAGGGTGACGACCGGGTTGTCGATCGCGCTCTCCAGCTCGCGACCCGCCACCGCGCGCGCATGCGACACGGTGTCGCGCGCGGCGCCGTGCACCTGGGGCGCGCAGCGCAACGAGTAGGCATCCTGCACGCGGGTGAACCCGCGAGTTCGGTGCCCGGCGACCACGGGGGAGTCGGCGAGCACCTGGCGCATGACCGCGGCCGAGACGGCCTGGCCGGGATGCGGCCGCAGTGCCTGCAGATCCGCGGCGAACACCGCGTCGGTACCGGCCAGCCCCTCGACGCTCATCGCGGCGGCCAGGTCGGCCGTGGTCAGCAAGGCGTCCAGGTCGATGAGGGCCAGGGCGAGCATCCCGAGCATCCCGTCGGTTCCGTTGATCAGCGCGAGACCCTCCTTCTCGCGAAGCACCATCGGCGCGATGCCGTGCGCGGCCAGGGCTGCCGCGGCATCCATCAGCGTGCCGTCGCCGGTGCGCACCTCGCCCTCTCCCATCACGGCGAGCGCGCAGTGCGCCAGGGGAGCCAGGTCGCCCGAGCAGCCCAGCGAGCCGTACTCGCCGACCACCGGGGTGATGCCGGCGTTGAGCAGCGCGGCGTAGCTCTCGGCGACCTCCGGCCGCACCCCGGTTCGCCCGGTCGCCATGGTCTGCAGCCGGAGCAGCATGGTGGCGCGCACGACCTCGCGTTCGACCTCGCGTCCCGAGCTCGCGGCGTGGCTGCGGATCAACGAGCGCTGCAGCTGCTGCCGCTGCTCCACCGGGATCTGCGTGGTGGCGAGCGCACCGAATCCGGTCGAGACGCCGTAGTGCGGAGCCGGGTCGTCGGCGAGCCGCTCGATCACGGCGCGCGAGGCGGCCATGCGCTCGACCGCTTCGGGAGCCAGACCGACCGGTGCATCGTCGCGGGCGACGGCCACGACGTCGTCGGGAGAGAGCGGCTGCCCGCCGAGCGTGATCTGCTGCATGCCTCAGTGAACCGCCGCCGCCCCGACCGCGCGAGACCGCGGCAGCCGGTACAGTCTGAAATCTCAGACATAAGCGGGAAGGGAGCGGATGCCATGCCCTCCGACGTCCCGGCCGCGCGCAATGCGCTGCGCATGCTCCGCGTGCTCGCCGAGCGCACCGCGCCGGTGCCGGCCTCCACCCTGGCGCGGCAGCTCGACATGCCGCGCTCCTCTCTTTATCAATTGGCGCGCACGATGATGGACGAGGGATTCCTCGTGCACTACCCCGAGGAGCGCGCGTACGGCCTGTCGGCCCTGGTTACCGAGATCGGCGCCGGGATGCTGCAGACCGAGCGCCTGCGCCGACTCGCCCATCCGCTGCTCGAGCGGCTGGTCGGCGAGGCCGCCACCCCACTGGTCGCGCACCTGGTCGTCTTGACCGGAGCCGAGGTCACCTACGTCGATCGCGTCTCCGCCCCGCGGGCGCCGACCACGGTCTCGAGCATCGGCGTGCGGCTGCCCGCCCACCTCACGGCGACCGGCCGCTCGGCGCTCGCCGCGATGTCGCATCAGCAGGTGCGGGCGCTGTATCCGCATCGGGATGCGCTGTACCGACGATCCGGACCGGGCCCGGCGACTCTGCCCGAGCTCGACGAACTGCTGCGCGCGACGCGCGACCGCGGCTGGGCGGTCGAGGACGGGGACATCACCGGCGGATACTCCTCCGTCGCCGCGGCCGTGCTCGACCGCAACGACTATCCGATCGCGGCGATCGGCGTGACCTTCCGCACCGGTCCGGATGAGGAGGCGCGGCGCCTGCTCGGCGCCACGGTCGCGGCCTCGGCCGCCGCCCTGACCGCCCGGCTGAGGGGCCACTGACGGGCGCGGCTCGCGGGTTATAGCCCTATTTGGAAATCAAGTCAAGGAATACCTGGACATGGCGCCGGGTTGTGACATACAGTTGATCCTTGCGCTCCCCACAAATCCCACTCGTCATATTGCGGACGATGGCTGCGCCCAGATCAGTGCCCGAATATCGCGGCGGGACTGATTCTCTGAGGCCGTGAGGCGCTTCTCACCACACCGACACAACGAGACCGACGGGTCTCACGGAGGTTGTTACCTACCTTGGCCGCTGCGCGCTCCGCATCCAGCAAGAAGTCCCTCAAGAACGGCCGCACCGCATCGCGGTTGTCGTTCGCCAAAATCACCGACACCCTGACGGTCCCCGATCTGCTCGCCCTGCAGACCGAGAGCTTCGACTGGCTCGTGGGCAACGATGCGTGGAAGGCGCGAGTCACCGAGGCCAAGGCCGCCGGCAACGACTCGGTGCCCGAGACCACCGGCCTCGACGAGATCTTCGAAGAGATCTCGCCCATCGAAGACCTCGGCGAGACGATGCAGCTCTCGTTCACCGCTCCCGAGCTCGAAGAGCCCAAGTACTCCATCGAGGAGTGCAAGGAGCGCGGCAAGACCTTCGCCGCGCCGCTCTACGTGAACGCCGAGTTCATGAACCACATGACCGGTGAGATCAAGACCCAGACCGTGTTCATGGGCGACTTCCCGCTCATGACCGAGAAGGGCACCTTCATCATCAACGGAACCGAGCGCGTCGTCGTGTCGCAGCTGGTCCGTTCTCCCGGTGTCTACTTCGAGCGCCAGCAGGAGAAGACCTCCGACACCGACATCTACTCGGCGCGCATCATCCCGAGCCGCGGCGCGTGGCTCGAGTTCGAGATCGACAAGCGCGACCAGGTGGGCGTGCGCATCGACCGCAAGCGCAAGCAGTCGGTGACCGTGTTCCTCAAGGCACTCGGCCTGACCAGTGAAGAGATCCTCGAGAAGTTCGCCGGCTACGAGTCGATCGCGGGCACCCTGGAGAAGGATGCGATCCTCACCAAGGAGGACGCGCTCAAGGACATCTACCGCAAGCTCCGCCCGGGTGAGCAGGTCGCCGCCGAGGCCGCGCGTGCGCTGCTCGACAACTTCTACTTCAACCCGAAGCGCTACGACCTGGCCAAGGTGGGTCGCTACAAGATCAACCGCAAGCTCGGGATCGACGCCAGCCTGAAAGACTCGGTCCTCTCGATCGACGACATCATCGGCACGATCAAGTACCTGGTCGCGCTGCACGCGCGCCAGACCACGCTCCCGGGCATCCGCGACGGCAAGAAGATCGAGCTGCGCCTCGACGTGGACGACATCGACCACTTCGGCAACCGCCGCATCCGCGCGGTCGGCGAGCTCATCCAGAACCAGGTGCGCACCGGTCTCAGCCGCATGGAGCGCGTCGTGCGCGAGCGCATGACCACGCAGGACATCGAGGCGATCACCCCGCAGACCCTGATCAACGTGCGCCCCGTCGTCGCCGCGATCAAGGAGTTCTTCGGCACCTCGCAGCTCTCGCAGTTCATGGACCAGAACAACCCGCTCGCGGGTCTGACCCACAAGCGCCGCCTCAGTGCGCTCGGCCCGGGTGGTCTGAGCCGCGAGCGTGCCGGCGTCGAGGTGCGCGACGTGCACCCGTCGCACTACGGCCGCATGTGCCCGATCGAGACCCCGGAAGGCCCGAACATCGGCCTGATCGGCTCGCTCGCGTCGTTCGCGCGCATCAACTCGTTCGGTTTCATCGAGACGCCGTACCGCCGGGTCACCAACGGCAAGGTCACCGACAAGATCGACTACCTCACCGCGAGTGAAGAAGACGACTTCGTCGTGGCCCAGGCCAACGCGCCGCTGACCGCCGACTCGCACTTCGCCGAGCCCAAGGTGCTGGTGCGCCGCAAGGGCGAGGAGGTCGACCTGGTCGACTCCGGCGAGGTCGACTACATGGATGTCTCGCCGCGCCAGATGGTGTCGGTTGCGACCTCGCTCATCCCGTTCCTCGAGCACGACGACGCGAACCGCGCCCTGATGGGTGCGAACATGCAGCGTCAGGCCGTCCCGCTGCTGCGCAGCGAGTCGCCGCTGGTCGGCACCGGCATGGAGGGCTACGCAGCCATCGACGCCGGCGACGTGATCACGGCCGACAAGGCCGGTGTGGTCGCCGAGGTGTCGGCAGACGTCGTCGCCATCCAGCTCGACGAGGGCGGAACGCAGGAGTACTTCCTGCGCAAGTTCGATCGCAGCAACCAGGGCACCTCGTACAACAACCGCGTGATCGTGAACGCGGGCGACCGCGTCGAGGCCGGTCAGGTGATCGCCGACGGTCCTGCGACCGAGAACGGTGAGCTCGCGCTCGGCAAGAACCTGCTCGTGGCGTTCATGCCGTGGGAGGGTCACAACTTCGAAGACGC
>Ga0068858_100001478_pt1 | contig 24180 bp, 29 predicted proteins | sample KBSSwiS12_FD_66589 | JGI IMG/M metagenome (GOLD analysis project Ga0068858, IMG submission 66589) | Switchgrass rhizosphere microbial communities from Kellogg Biological Station, Michigan, USA - KBS Switchgrass S1-2 | ecosystem: Host-associated > Plants > Roots > Rhizosphere > Soil ... | reverse complement strand
AGATTGCCCGTGCTCGCACCAATGGCGCAGGTCGCGAGGCCGCTCGAGCTGTTAGCGATAAATGCAACCGAGCCGGAGAGTGCTATGCCGAGATCATGGTTGACACCGCTTGCGGTGGCCGCGCATCCGCTCAACGTCCCGTCGACGTTCACACTGCATTGGGAGGTAGCGCCAGAGGACGACGAAATGTACGCGTACTCGTCGTCTACGGCGATGCCCAACGTGTACCCCAAGCTGCTAATCGTCGTCGCACAATTAGACAACGTACCGTCTACGGAGTTAATGACGCAATAGGTAACCGTTGGCGGAAAGTTGACGTTGGTTATATACGCGTACCCCCCCCATGCACGGCCACATGGTAGGGCCCGTAGAAATCACTGCCCGTGCCGGTGCACCCCGACAATGTTCCGTCGGTGCCCACGGCGCACACCTGGACACCGCTGTAGCTCGCCACATAGGCAAAGTTTCCGCTCAAAGCGATGCCCCTGGAGCCACTGAGTCCACCTGTTGCTGCGCAGCCCGTTAAAGTCTTGTCGCTAGCGACACCACATAGGGCTACACCACGACCGTCCACGAGGTACACATGCTGTACCCGTGCGCTGAAGGCAATGTTCACTGACCCCGTCTTCGCCACCCCTGCGTTGTCCGTATAACCGAATGCCAGAGTCACCGTCCCGCTGCCCGCAGCTGTAGGCGCGTACGTAAGGTTCAATTGACAGCCAGTCCCGGTGCTCAGAGTGGAGCATGAGAACGCGGCGGGACCTGTCCACCCCGTCGGCAATGTAGAAAGCCCGGAGGTCACAGAGAGGCCGGTCGCGACGTTGCCGTCGTCGGTCGCGAACGTAATAGCCACCGCTTTCGTCGAGTTGGTAGTCAGATCGATCGGGCCGCTCGGAGCGGCTGTGCCAACCACGTTGTCGTGGACAGTCGCGGCGTAAGGAATGCTCACTGTACCTGTCTCGGCAGTGCCCGCGTTGTCTATGTAGCTACAGCCCAATGCTAGCGTCGCTGAAGCTAAGCGAGGTATCGTGGCCGCGCTTCTGGAAACGCACCGTGCCTGTCGGACGATGCGGATTCTGCATCGAATTCAGGTTTCGGCCCCTACTGCGCGTACCAGCAGGATCGGCACGGGACTGCGGCGTATCAGGTACTCAGCATCACTTCCCAAGACGATCCGGCGCAGACCGCGACGACCGTGGGTACCGCACACGATGATGTCTGCAGGCCATCCTTGTGCTGCCTTCACGACATGCTCGCCTGCGCGGCCACCAAACGCCTCTACCAACTGGGTATCGACGGTTATGCCCGCATCTTGCGCCATCGCTCGAGCGCTCTCGAGAATCGACTTTCCTGCTGCGAGCAGGTCATCGACGATGTTATCCATCACGACGCCGTATGCCGGCGACGATCCCATTACAAGTTCATCCACGATGTGGATGATCCGGATCTGGGCGCTCTGGTCCTTGGCCAACTTGATTGCTTCCCGCAGACCGCACGTTGCTGTGTCGCTGCCGTCTGTGGGAACAAGAATTCTCTTGTACATCTTTGAGCCCTCCGTAATAACCGTATCCGCATTACGTCTGTGGAGATGGCTGCGGCTGCTTGTCCCCATGAGGGTGCATCTTCCTTCCGGGGCAACCCATCTCGCCCATCATCTCCTCATGCATCTTCGTCATCTCGGTGCGGCATTCGGCAATCGGCTTGTCGGAGCGCAGGCAGGCGGCCATCTGCTCGTGCCGTGCAGCCAGCTTCTCGCGTATTTCCTTGGTGGGCGTGGGGCATTCGGGCTTGGCGCTGTTCGCGGCGAATGTGCTGCCCGCGCAGGCGATAGCAGTCAAGAAAGTGACTATGGCTTGCGCCAGTTTCATTCGAGCGATCACCGTTCATTCTCCTGACTCAAACGCGATCCCAGATCGAACGATGCGACCGAATAATGCGATGTGCCATACGCAGTTTCCACACCACCGAGCTTTACGGCGTGGTATCAAGGCCTACAGCCCCTGCGAATAGGGACAGGATGCCGCCGCTCTGCACACAACTTCCAAACGAAATCTCATTTCGTCACATTCGTGACGCCAGTTGCCGTGGGCAGACGATCTTTCTTCACCGGTAGTGGTGGGGCCGCGTTGAACCGGTAGCGACTACTACAAGTGCTTCAGGGGGCGCTCGGGAGCTGCGATGAATGTGTTGGAAAGCTGACTTCCGGCATCACTATCAGTCGCCGAGCCAGTCACGAATGCGCTCGTACACCTGGCCCCGGTCCAATAGGCCGAGATGGCTGATGCCACGTACCGTCCACTGGCGCGATCGTGGGAAGGTCAGCTCGAGCCGCACATCAGGATGTTGGCCGAGTGCGCTCTGAACAGGGACTAATCCATCCCCGATCACCTGGTCCCAGCGGCGTGTGGATGCCGTTCCGATCGCTGCGGCGATTGTGTAGCACTTGATCCCTTTAGGGAGCGGCAGAGGGTGCCTCGGAGCGGCGCGACTCGCAAAGCGATCGTGCCCCTTCCAGTCCTCCTCGAGCACGTAGCCGTGACGCAGATCGGTGATCCCTGCACTGCGCACCTCACCCAGAAGCGCTAACGGCGCGCTGTAGGGTATCTTCTCCAAAAGCAGGTCGACATGGTGGCCAGCACGCTCGAGCGGGACGCCGTGATGTGGCGTGCCGAGAAATACGAGGTTGCGCAGCTTGCGGCACCATGCGTGGTTTGCTGCTAACGCATGGTGGCAGGCACTCCGGGCCACGAGACCACCCATGCTGTGACCGATGATGGAGACCTCCTCGAGCGGAGCGGGCCAGGCTGCAACCAAGGCTTCGAGAATCTGTGCGAGCTCGCGCCCGTTTGTCGAGATATGCAGGCCAGTGTTGTAGTTCAAATAGGCCGTCGTATATGAGAGATCACGCGCGAGCTCGGCGCCGTGGTCATGCCCATCGCGCTGCCAGCACCGATCATTTCGGCACAGTCCATGGACCAGTACCAACAGTTTGGAGCTCGGAGTCTGAATCGCGGCGGCGAGCCCCTCGCGTGTCAGCTCAACCGGCTTACCATCGCGCCGCAGACGCATTGTGACCGCGAGGGGGTTACCCGCTTCCGCGAGGTAATCGCCCAGCACGCCGTTCAGCGCCGCGATCACGGATTCGCGCGCGGGCGAAGATTCAATGTGGCCGAGCGCAGGCGCCAGGGCGCCCAGCGCGAGATCGATGCCTCCGCCCACCGCACGCGTGACACCGCGGATTGTCCTATAGACAGCCGAAGTGGTGCCGTTCACCGCGGCCCCGACAACTGCGCCAGCGAGCCTCGTGGGTTTCTCTGCAATGTTGGTATGCATCGCCTCGACGACATCTGTGATGCCGGTGATCGCATCGACGAGCATTCGGGATGCGCCGCGAAGATCCGTAACCTGGTTGCGAGCCGCACGGGTCATTGACTGGTCTTTGCTTTCCTATCGGGAGAAAACAATACCATGGCAGTGAGCATCCCGCAGAAATCCTTCGTTCGGCCATACCTTCCCGTTCGTGCTGACGCCGGGTTGCTCGCTCCCAACATCGTGGAGGCTTTTGTCCAGAATCACGGCGCCCGTCTGTGGATTGAAGTCGATCATAAAGATGCGACGATCGGACACGTTCTCACCGGAATCTAAAACAATCCGCGTACCGGAGGGGTCACCGGCGATCCAGTGTGGCTGTTGGTCTGGCAGTTCCAGGCGACTCACCTCACGCGGTTGCTCGGGGATCGAGATATCGAGCACGGTGAGGCTATGCGTCTGCGGCACGGTTTGCAGCCACCAGTGCCCCAGCCGCACCGGCACGCCACAGCTTCCTCCCGGGAAGCGATAAACGAATCGGACAGTTGGATTGGCCTTCTGTAAACCGCGCAGCAGGTACAAGCCGCAAGTGAAGGTACGTATCATCACACTCCTGCCGTCGCCAAGGACGCGCGGCTCGCCGGGCGCGTATTGCGCTCCCTCAGAGCTCGGCGGGAGTACCACAGTGTTCAGCAGGCGCAGAGTCGAAAGCTGCCACAACTGAACCGTATCAGCGTGACCGCCTTCCCAGTAGTGCATGGCGGCGTTGGTGGACACAGCGCGGTCGAGTGCGGGAACGGCTGCGACACCGTAGGGACGGATAAACGTGTTGGGCTGCGTCAGGTCCAACGCAGTTCCGGTACGAATCGGGTGCCCTGCGTTGTCGATCTCCACAAGTCCTCCCCCTTCCGCCTTCGGTCCCATCGCGTCGCCGCGATATTGGAAGGTCATCAGCACATTGCCGTCCGGCAGGCTGAGCGAGCTGTGGGGATGCGAGTAGCCATCGACATCACCGAATGAGGTCACTACCTTGGGTGAAAGAGGGTCGTGCAGATCGAAGATCCAGGTGCGTCCGAGCTCGAAATCGTTGGCGAAGAGGAGGCCGTCGGCCGACATCTCGTATCCCGTGTGATGAGGCATGATTCCGGGAATGCCGGTCGGTGTTGTGGTGATAACCCGGCCGTATCGGCGCGAGCTTGGGTCCGCATCGATGACGGCCAGGAAGTCGCTGGTCCCGGTCGGTTTCATGTTCTCCATGGGCGTCATGTCACCGCACCAGGCGAAGAGATAGGAGTGCCTGGCCTTTGATCCGGGGCGCGCCGGTGTTGCTTTCACCGCTGGCGCGCACGAGAGAATGGCGATAACAACAAGCAATCTTCTCATGTTCATAGTCGATCCGTGGGCGGATTCAGATACCGTTGAGCAGCTCTTCACATGCATGCAGCGACCACTGCAAGGTTGTGTCGAGGAGATCGACAGCGTCTACGAATTAGCGACGAACGACGCTTCCGAGCGATGGGCGTCATGTCGCGGGCTTCCAGCGAACCGCTCGAGCGCTAGAATGGGCGGGCGTGAAGTCCGATCCGCGAATTGACGAGCCAGCCCTGACAGGGAACCGCGCGTTCTTTATGGCGCTTGGCGGGTTCTGGGCGTTTTGGGTCGTGGTGCAAACATTGCGCTCGGCCTTCCTGGCTGAACGCGATCAAGGCGCGATATTCGAGCGGCAGGTCTTCGTAGCCATGACCGGCATGGCCCTCGCGTGGGCAATGCACGAGTCGCTCATGAGGTTGCGGCCGTCCTCAATTGTGCCGCAAGTTGGATGGACCGCGGTTATCAGTCTGCCTGCGGCGGTGCTGTTCGCATCTATGAGCTTTGCTTGGTTCCACGCGATTTCGCCGATGTCTGGCGAGGACTGTGTCTATGGATCACCTTGCTTTCTGAAGGCCGCCATCGAGTTTGTTTCGGAAACCACGATCGAGTGGTGGTTCGTGTTCGGAGCGTGGGGCCTGCTGGATTTGTCTGTTGCATCGGCCGCGCGCGCCCGCATCGCCGACCGGCTGGCCGCTGCCCACAGGGAAGCAGCTCGCCAGGCGGAGCTCCGGGCGCTTCGTTATCAGATTAACCCGCACTTCCTGTTCAACATCTTGAATTCCATCTCCGCGCTGGTGCTTCAGCGCAACTGGTCCGAGGCCGAGACGCTCATCGGAGAATACGGTAGATTTTTCCGCGCCAGCCTCGAAATGGACCCGATGGCTGACAGCACTCTCGCCGATGAAGTTGAAATGCAGATGCGCTATCTGGCGCTCGAAAAGCGCCGTTTCCCGTCTCGCCTGAAGACCCGGTACGAGATTCCGGAGGCCTTGGGCACGAGCTCCATTCCGTCGCTGATCCTGCAACCGCTCGTGGAAAATGCGGTCAAGCACGGCGTGAGCCGCACAACGTCGCCGGTCACTATCTCCATCCGCGCATCGCAAGAGCCAGGCGATCGATTGCGAATTGTTGTCGAGGATGATGCAGCGCCGCCTTGCCCCACCGAGAGCCCAGGACTGGGTATTGGTCTGAAGAACGTTGGGGATCGTCTTCGGATGAGATTTGGAGCTCAGGCGAGCCATTCGGCCGGCCCGAAACCCGGTGGCGGCTACCGCGTCGAGCTACTGGTGCCTCTTGTGCGGGAGCAGCAGGGATGATGCTGAGAGCAGTCATTGTCGACGATGAACCCCTGGCGATTGATGGTCTCGAGGCGCAATGCGAACGGGTCGAAGACCTCGAGATCGTCGGTACGGCGGCTGACGGCGAGGCTGCGCTTCGCTTCGCTTGCTGGAAGCGCAGCGACCGGATTTTCTTTTCTTGGACATCGGCATGCCCGGCCTGACCGGCATCGATATCGCCAGCCGATTGCAACAAATGTCGGATCCGCCCCTGGTGATCTTCGCGACGGCGTACGGCCATTTCGCCACCGAGGCGTTTGACCTGGGCGTCACGGACTACATCTTGAAACCCATCGAAGCGGACCGGTTGACGAGGGCGATTGAGCGAGTTCGGACGGCCATTTCGAGAGCGGGTATGCAGGTCACCGGGGCAGCCTGTCGGGTTGAGGAGCTCTGGGTGCCCGATCGGGGGGCAATGCTGCGTCTGGCATTCAACTCCATCAGCCGCATCGAAGCGTACGGCGACTATGTCCGCATTTATTCCGCGACCCGCAAATATTTGCTTCGGCAGACGATGTCTGCGATTGAGAAGAGGCTCGACTCCACTTGCTTTGTGCGTGTCCACCGCTCGGCGATCGTGCGCAAGGATTGCATCCGCGGGCTCAAACACGTGGGGTCCGGCGCATGGGCAGTAGTATCCGCTGATGGGCGACTGATGCGGATTGGGCGCGGCTATCTGTCCGCCGTGAGACAGGAGCTCGGAGTTTACGTGGGGGGATAGCCGACTCATCTGACTCGGACACGCCCGGGCTCCGATGACAGGTTGATTCCCATCACAGTGCGATTTCACCGGCGCTGTCGCCGATATGGTCGAGCTCGACTCCGAATTTCCGCCCAAGCGTGAGCAGCACATTGGCCATCGGTGTTTCCTCAGCACACCGTACATGAAGATTCCCGCGGAGTCGGCCGCCTGCCCGGCCTGCAATGAACAAGGGTAGGAACTGATGGCCGTGGACGTGCGAGTCCCCCATTGGGCTGCCATACAACACAGCGGAGGATTGCAGGAGATTCCCGTTGCCCTCCGCAGTTGTGCGTAATCGCTCGAGAAAGGCTGCGACCAGACCGACGTGGTATCGATTCAGTCGTTCGAATTCCAGGATCTTCGGCGGCTCCTCGCGATGATGCGAGAGTGCGTGGAACGGCGTGGTCACTCCGCTCTCCGGATACAATCTCTGACTCCGATCGAGCCCGAGCTTCAGAGTGCAGACGCGAGTGAGATCGGCCTGGAATGCCAGCCGGATCAGATCAAACATCAGGCCAACGTGTTCTTCAAACGAGTCCGGAACGCTCGAGGGAGATCCAGCTAACTCCCGCGCAGAACGCGCCTCGACATTCTGGACTCTCTGCTCCAGGTCTCGGATCTCGTCCAGGTACTCCCCGACACGTCGCCGGTCCGCAGGGCCGAGTCGTCGGCGCAGGCGACTTCTCTCACCGGCAGTTGCGTCGATCACACTGTCGGGCCGTGGAACGTTGCGGTCGGATTGCTGCTGAGGCTGCGACAGGAAGAATCGATCGAAAAGCGCTCGCGGCGCCCGTTCCATCGGCAGCGGCCTTGCGTCTGACGCCCAACTGATGGTGTGAGAATAGGCACAGCTATATCCATAGCCGCAGTCTCCGGACAGCGCATCGAGGTCCTCTATGCACATCTGAACGGATGGCAGCGGCGTCTGGTGAGGGGAGTGCATCGCCAGGATCTGATCCAGCGAAGGGCCAGCCGTGATAGTCGTATCGGCCGTCCGCTTGGGATGTTGAGCCGTCAGAAATGCCGCGGAAGAGCGGGCATGATCGGCCATCGGACCGTCTTCGTCGGGCGAAAGCGAGCCGGCGTTCTTCAACCCGGTATCGCTGACAATAGTGATGTAGTCCCGTAAGGGCTGCAGCGATTTCAGCGTCGAGGTGAACACAAAGTCGCGACCGGTGCTGGCTGGCGACCAGAGATTTTGCGCCCGCCCAAACTCGGTGCTTCCGGCTGCGCCGTGCACCATCTCTATTGCCAGGAAGCGGGGCCGTACCGATGCCGGCGTACGGCTCAAAGGAGTGTGAGCAGGAACCATGGCATCCAACAGCGGCAGACCCACTGCCGCTCCGAGGCCCTGCAAAACCGCTCTTCTGTGAATGCGCTTTTTGGTAAGGAACATGGCGCCCACGATGCGACTGGTCGAGGACTGCCGCAAGGCCGCGCTATCGTCATAATATATCGCCTATGCGACAGCGAGCCCTCACACCGGCACAGCCGGTTTCCCCTCCGGGGTCGCATAACTCCGGACACGAGCCTCCTCGGGGCACATGGGCCATCACGTTCGCATGCGAATACCCGCGACAGTCGGATATTTCCGCGCATGTGCACGGGTCCGATCAACTCATCTATGCAACCCGCGGTGTTATGGAGGTCTCTTCCGGTCAGAATCTATGGATGATTCCGCCATACTTCGGTCTCTGGGTTCCCGCGCGAACGGTGCACCAGATTCGCATGCCCGAAGCCGTATCCATGCGGACCGTCTATTTACGGCGTGGACTCGCAGGATTACCGAGTGCTTGCCGTGTCCTGCACGTGCGCCCGCTGCTGCGCGAATTGATCATCGAGATCGTCAATCGTGGCGAGCTTCGTGCGAGGGACGGAGTCCACCAGGCGCTGTGCAAACTCCTGATTGCCGAGCTGACTTCCGCATCCTCCGTTGCGACGACCGTGTTGCTCCCCAAGGATCCGCGCGCAATGGCGATTGCCCGGCAACTCGTCTCCTGTCCCGGACTCCGCGTGGCGCTCAGCACCCTGTGCGCCTCCGCAGGGGTGAGTGTTCGGACGCTCGAAAGACTGTTTCGCAAGGACACGGGACTCGACTTCGAGTCTTGGCGGCGCCAACTGCGATTGATGCGGGCCGCGCAGATGCTCATCGGAGGTTGCACGGTGAAGGAAGTCTCCTCAGCGGTAGGCTATCGGGGGCCGAGTGCATTTGTGCAGGCGTTCAGATCGGTGTATGGCACCACGCCGAAGAGTTGGGTGTCGTTGCTGAACCGGTCCACCCTGTAGGGAGCGGAATCCGGCTCGTGCTCGCCTCACTCCCGATCCATGGATGCGATTGTACGGGTCGAGATTCTCGTACTTCCTCAACAAGGGAGTGGATTTCGTGAATCACATGACCGGCGAGGTCGTCGAAATGACAACTCGCTTGCAGCGCGCATACAAAGAGGCAAAGTCTGGCCTGAAACCCGATCAGATCGCGACCTACTAGATTCCAGGGGATGACCATGTTCTCCATGAAAGCCAGAACCAAGGGCAAGATCAACCCCGCGACCCTCGGGCCGCGCGTGTCGCTCGAGCATCAGCAGGTAACCCGCGGAGAATTTTCGGGGCAGGCGGATGGGTATTTTGGAGCGGTAGGGTGCACCTTCGATGACTGTAACTTCAGCAACATGAAATTGCGCCAGTTTACCTTTGCCGGAGGGACGGAGCCGACGCGCTACCGCCGATGCAGATTCGACGGCAGTCGGATCCAGCATGTCATCGCCGGACTGGCGCGCTTTGAAAGCTGCTCGTTCCTGGACGTCGATATCAACAGACTGTTCAGCCACGCCGCCGAATTCGTGGATTGCGTGTTCTCCGGCGTGCTACGCAGCTCGGTGTTCTTCGGGCGGGTGTTTGAGACCTGCCGCGAGGACACCAGCCGGGTCGTGAACGAGTTCAGGGGTAACGACTTCTCCGCTATGCGCTTCATAGATGTCGACTTTCGACAGGGTGTAGATCTTGCCAAACAACGCTTGCCCGGCGGCGATGACTATCTGTATCTGCAGGACGCCGCATCCAAGTTGACGACACTGCGACAGAAATACCTGCAACAACCGGCATCGCCGCGGCGAACCGAAGTCTTTCAGGCTCTCGAGCTGCTCGAGGACGAGGTGCGCGACGGGCAGGCAGACCTGTTCCTGTGCAAGGACAACGTCACCGAGATCTGGGATGAGCTGCGCGCGCTCTCCTGACTATCCGCCGATCCGCGAAAAGCGGTCGAACACCACCGCGGTGCCACCGTTGCGCACGAGGATATCGGCGCACCCGAGGCCGGCTCAAAAACAGCCGTCCTACCCAATGATTGGCTGAACCGGGTACATCGGGTTCAGAATTCTTCGTGCGTTATGTGTTCGGGGCACGACCCGCATTCTCGGGCCAGTCAGGCCGCTTCGCTGCCCTCGAAGGTGCCTGCGGCAATCATTATTCCGCCTTCGGCGGGGGAGGGTGCCACGAAGTGGGCGCGTCCCAGAGGAGGGGGTCTGCGACGTCGACTGAGCACGCTCCCATCCCAGATGTATTGTTGGAGTGAGAAGCGATCACAAACTGTTGATCATCGACCCGACAAGAGTTTTTGCGTGCAAGCCGACGCCGCAGCCCCTCTCCACTACGCCGCTCGAGGTTGCTTGACGCCTCATGAGATGATTACATCTTCGAGCGGTCGCCGAAGTGACCGTGGCATCGCCGGTCCGTACCCGAAACGTACGATCAGGTCGGGTCGACCGTGTGTGATTCCGATGAATGATGCGAACTGCGCACGAATGGCGGCGACCTCGACAGGTTGATTGATGAAAGAGGTTCGAATCCCGAGCGCGGCGGCCTGAAGGCAGAATCGCTCGCAGGCACGGCCCGCGGCAATCCAATGGGCTTTGTCATCGACATCCGAAACCCATACTGCGATTCCCGACGAGCTGCGAATCTGCCTGCGGTACTTGTCATTCTCGCTGCCGGGGGATAGGAAAACCCTGAAGAGCTGCCGACCGAGCCATGGCGGGAGAGTCGGGTTGCCGGTAGAAGCCGTAAAGAGCCCATCGCCCCGGCGCACCGCGTCACTTTCACTGAATCGGATCCACTGTTCGAGCTCGTGAACAAACCGGGCGTTCCCGAGTTGGGCACGGTTTCCTTCGATGACATACTCGAGAACCCTCTCCCGATCGGCCGCGGATGTGAGTAGGATCATCCTTACACCGGGCTCGCTGCCGGATTGCTCGAGTGCATGCAACTGCGGCCCTGACACCGGCCTGCCATCGTATTCCGTGCGTGAGGATTGCCTGCTGTGGAGCGCCTCGAAGAGTGGGGAGCGGTCGGCCGCTTTGGGCTGGAGTGTCACCCGGACAGCGCCGTTGCCCGCGGGCTCGAGCTCGACCGTCGGATCCAACCCGACGGCGCGGGCCGAAATCGTGAGGTTCTCGCAGGCACACCCGAGGCTGACGAACAGATGGTGATCGTCCGGGTCGACGACCGGACACCGCCTGCTCAAATCGGGAAGAATCGTGATGCCGGACGCTTCGGGACGGAACTTCCAGGGCTGGGTGTTATGACTGGAAGCAGCCAGAACGGAGTGGGCGATCAGGACACGATGTATGTCGGGCGATCCCGCGGCCCCCTCCGGCGCCCATAGCTTGCGGACTGCCTGCTGGTACGAGGACGGACCGGAATCGCAGCCGCTGACCGCCCCGAGAATTCCAGTGGAAAAAGAGCCTTCGATGAAGCCGCGACGGGTTAGCACGGAGTTGTCTTTCAATCCAGCGTCAGTTCGCTGTCGCCGCAGGCATCGGGCCCGGCAACAGGGTCATCACCCCGCCGACTGTCCAGGTGGTTAACAACACGAGGGCTAACGGCAACCAGGTTCCTGACACGCTGGTGAACAGGGTCAGGCTCTGCTGCAGCAACCCGCCCACGACGATGAGATCGAGCAATCCCACGATCAGCGCAAACACCAGGGCAGTTGGAAGGGGCGCCCGCGCTCCGGGCAACCGAAAGTAGTGCCAGGCGATGGCTGTGAAGAGGAGTGGGGTGACAATCGCGTGCCAAAGCGTTGCCGCCGACATGCTTGCAGTCTCCAACAGGACCGCCATGATCGCTGCGCACGAGCCCCATCCGACGGTTGCATGGAGGAAAAGACGCCAGAGAGAGCCACCAGTGGGAGCCATCACGGGTCGTGGCCGCGCAGTCAGTGACTCACGCGCAATTTCGCGCGCCCAGGCCCGAACACTTTCGGGGTTCCGCCAGTCGCCCGCATGTTTTTTTGCCATTGCCTGCGCCGGGAAGCCTTTCGCGTCGGCGGCGAGCATTCCGCCAAACGTCCTGTGGCCCTGCGCACCCACACTGTCCATCAGTGATTGGACCTGTCGCGTTGGTGGAATCATGCGATGGTCCGCCGAGTCATCCAATGGGCCGCTCGAGAAGAACCAAACCGGCACTTCACGGAGTTTCTTGCGTTGTCGATGGACAAAATTGCGAGCCGCGGCGGGCCAGCGACCGGCATACAGGGCTCCTCCGACAACAGCAGCGTCGAAATCTGCAACCTTTGCAGCAGCCTGCGCGGGAAGGAGCTCGACGTCGCTCCCTTCCTGCCGCAGCGTTTCCGCGAGAATCCGGGCAATCCCCTCGGTGCCGCCGCGCTTGGAGGCCCAGGTGATGAGAATGTGCATGAAACACCTCCGCTCGACGCACTAGTGCGGCGCTCTCGTCCTACCGGCGCCGACCGAGTTCCTCGGTGTTGACTTGATAGCTGATGTCCCGCCGGCTGAGTATCCGTACTTTTCCGAGTATCCATACCCGAGGTGCGCGAGTGCCCTGCGGGCCTGGGCAAGCAGGCCCGCAGGGATTGACGGTGCCGGTGAAGTCAGGGGTAGCTGCTTAAGAAACTTTTAGGGTTTGGCTAAGGAGGATTTAAGAAGTCGGGATCGAGTGGGGCGACAGGATGCGCGCACCCAAACTCGCCCAAAGGAGATGCCGATGACATCCGCACGCCATTGCGCCTTGCTCGTCAATCCAGTAACCCGGTCCAATGCACGCAGAACAGAGCCACTTCCGGCGAAGTGCGCGCAGGAAAAGTCCGACCACCCGGTGCCCTCTGGCGCGAGCGAGTGCAGCCCCGCGAGGATCCTGGAGGTCGGCTTCGGATTCTGGGGATCGAAAGTCCTGTTGACCGCCGTCGAGCTCGGCGTGTTCACAACGCTCGGTGGTCGCTCTATGAGCGCGGACGAGCTCGGCAATGCGCTGGATCTGCATCCTCGCGGCCGATATGACTTTCTCGATTGCCTGCTGTCGATGGGGTTTCTGCAACGCACAGGAACGGGCCCGGATGGCCGCTATAGAAACACGGCGCAGACCGCTCGGTTTCTGGATCGCTCACGGGCGGACTACGTGGGTGGCATCCTCGAGATGTTGAACGCCCGCCTGTTTGGCTATTGGAACGATCTGGGCGCGGCCCTGAGGACCGGACAACCGCAGAATGAAGTGAAGCACAGCCAGACACCTTTATTTGACACACTGTATGCCAACCCTGAGCGTCTCGAGCAGTTCATGTCGGCCATGCGAGGTATCTCGGCAGGCAATTTCGCGGCGCTGGCCGATAAGTTCGATTTCTCGGGATTCAGCAGCTTGTGTGACGTTGGAGGGGCAACCGGGTTGCTCTCGACCATCGTCGCTGAACGTCACCCTCATATGATCTGCCGGTCGTTCGATCTTCCGCAGGTCGAGCCGATCGCTCGCCGTTGGATCGAACGGAGTCCGGCGGCCGCGCGCGTTGCGCCCGTGTCAGGTGATTTTCTGAAGGATCCGCTCCCGCGGGCGGATGTCATTACCATGGGCATGATTCTGCATGACTGGAATCTCGACAAAAAGAAACACCTCGTGCGGCTTGCGTATGAGGCACTGCCGAGCGGCGGAGCATTCATCGCCATTGAGAATCTGATCGATGACGCCCGCAGGGAAAATACGTTCGGCATGCTCATGTCACTCAATATGCTGATTGAATTCGGAGATGCATTTGACTTCACGGGGGCCGACTTCTGGGGTTGGTGTCAGGAGGCAGGCTTCCGCCGTTACGAAGTCCTGCATCTCGCGGGCGCGTGCAGCGCAGCGATTGCCTACAAGTAGCGGAAGTCCATCCAATGAACAAGCGTGTTGTTGTCATTGCGTTTTCCACCGTGGTGTTGGAAGCGACGCTGTCGTGGGCCGCGGACCTTCCGGTCGTTACCGTCGTCGCCCTGGATGCCCACGCCTCTGAGGCTGGGAAGACCGCAACACTGCTGTTTACCCGCGAAAAAGCGGCGATTGATGGAGCGCTTGATGTGGCCTTCACACTCTCCGGCACGGCGACGCCGGGGCTGGACTATACGAATCCCGGGTCAGCTGTCCGGTTCCCACCGCAGGTCCCCATGGTTACCCTGACCATTCAACCGCTTCCCGATACGCTCCCGGAGGGCGATGAGACGGTAATCGTCAGCCTCACGGAAAAGAAGGAAGCGTACCGGCTCGGCGACAGCCGGCAGGCACAGATTACGATCTCGGATGCTTCCTCCGGAGCCCGCTCGGGTCGGCCTCAGGGCGAGGGTAAGGGACCCATCGTGGATCCAACGCGCAGCGGTCCTTCCACCGGCGGCGTGTTTGATCGCAGCGGCACGTTGAATGTGAGCATCACCTTGGATGGCTCGGGATCGTGGCGTAGCGCGCGCACTGGCGAATACGCTGATCACAAGTTCCATCGTGTTCTCAGTTACACCGTCCCGTTGACAGGTCTGTATGGCGGCGGATCGGGATTTACCGAGCTCGATCATCGCGAGCGCGCGAATGGATTCGCAATGCCGGATGTCAGGCGTTATCTCGTACTACACCCGAGCCAGCTCATGGAGTTCGGTTCGGGCGGGAAGCCCTGCGGCCAGGGCGCTACTGACTATCTCGACGAGCGCAAGGGCATGGAGGTAGGGGACCCGGGTCAACCGCCACTCATACCGTATGTCCAGACGATAAAGGGTGGGGGGCCCTTTCCCTCAGGCGACAAGACGGTCAGGGAAAGCACGCTGTGTCAGACGCTCGTCTCGTTTGATCTCGACAAGCACGTCTACCACTTGCGCATCGAGGGTAGCGACTCATCCGTGAAGACCCAGACGGTTCACAACGGCCACGTGGCTCCGCCGATGGCCTTGCCGCTGACAGGTTACGACAATGGAGAGGCGAAGGCGAAGCTGACTTTCTTTGATCTTCCGCTGCCCGTCGATGGAACCGCGGCGGAGGGATCGCGCATTCTCGAGAACTTCAGTGAGGTGAATGGAACCCACGGCTCACAGTTTCCACTTCGAGCGACTATCCGCTGGCGAATTGTTACTCAGCCGCGCACTGGAGCCTTCAGGTCGTGACTTCCTGCAGGCCAACCGGACGAGAGACGACCAGCCGCAAGCGTCCACGACCTTCTTTTTCGATGCGCAAAATCGAGGCTCGATCATCGAGGCGGCGTTTGAGCAGCACGAGACGGGCCTCCAGGTTATCGGACAGCTCCGGCAACCCAATATCCCGGTCCAGGCGCAACTCGCGATTGGTGAACTGTGTCCGGCCGTTACGCGCGTAAGCTGACAAAAGCTTCCAGAGAATTGCGCCGGCGACGCCTTTGATCAGGTAGTCGCCGTCGATGAAAACGCTGTGATCGTGAGCGTAGTGGCGGATGAGGATCGGCGGTCCGGCCGGAGCCGGTGCGCTCGCAGCCGGCCGCTCTCTCGGAGGCAACAACTCCGTCAGTTGACTCGACACCAGCGCAGCCGAAGCGAGGTGGTCCGTGATGACTCGCAATACCCACTCATCCTGGTCAGAAAAACCGAAGGGTTGTGCACTCTGCACACAAAGCACCCCGAGCGTGCGCTCCCGTGCTCGAATCGGAATTGCCAGGAGGCTACGCACCTCGGGAAGGCCGGGCAGCTCGATTTCCTCCTCAAAGGTGGTGGGATCATCACGCTGCGCCAGGGCTTGCCGCACGGCTCTTCCGTACAGGAGATCCCGGGCGACGTGCGTGGTCCGTATCGGAATGCCCCGCTCGGCCGCCACCCCGATCGGGCCCGCGCCGATAGGAATCTCCGAGCCGACTCCGGACTGTGCGAACCCGTAACTGGCGATCGTGTAGAGACGGGACGAGGACTCGTCCACCAGTAGCACCATCGAGTGCCTGTAACCCAGATGCGTGGCGAGGCCGGCAAGGGTTGTCTCCAGAAGCGCCGAGAGCTCCTCGCAACCCGCCATCTTGCTCGAGAGGTGGGCCACCTGGTCCAGTGCAGGGGCGCGTGTGTTGACCGGAAGGGCCTCGCCTCCCATTACCGGCCGGCATTCCAGGACCCGAAAGATGTCCGCTCCAAGCAGCTGAAACCGCCCGGTCATGCCGCTGAGCGATGCGAGGATGTCGAGTCTCAGCTTCATTTTCTCAAACAAAGGTCCGTGGGTTTCGGTACGAACATACAGCACGTCGAGCTCGAACTGCCTGGCCGCCTGCGGATCGACGACCAGCACGGCCGCTCGCGGGTTCTCCATCAGGTTCTTTCGTGTCTTGTTGAAGAACTGGCAGCTCAGCGCCACGTGTTCAGAGTCGACGTACTGCACGTGCGACAGGTAGGTCATGTTGGGCATGCCATCTGAGGAGCACGTGTTGATGCCCGAGGGAATGACGCCCTCAAAACAGGATCGAATGTCTTCGAGAGCGATCTGCAAGGCTCAGCTCTCCCGGCGCTCGCCGGCCCCGGGGCCAGGGGTCTGACGGAAAATCGCCGATGGCGAAAAGACGGCGGCTACCACCTCGGAATCGATCCTGGGCACCACCGTCGCGGCAATTTCGGGAGTGAGGCCAACCCTTGCCATTTCCTCCAACAGCTTCGCGCGATTCTCCACAACAGCCGCTCGTTGCTCATCCGTCAACGGCTCGATTTCCGCATCGACTGCCTTGAGCTGATAGCCCTCGTAGGTGGTTGGGCGAACGACGACGAGCGCCAATACGCGCGTTTGGCGAATGTGCGCGATAGCCCGGGAATCCGCGAGGAACGCCATGACGTGCTCCCGGTCCGGGCACACCTGACAACCGATCGGGCGCGTAATCGCCGGCACATTCAGGCTGTCACGCGTGCCGAGAAGCATCGCGTTCGGCCCGGATAGAAACTCAAACATTGCGTCATCGATTGCGGGCATGCCCCCTCCGCCGCAAGGCCTTTCGAGGAATGATCCCGTAGACCGGCCGCGGCGGCAAGATGAATCTGGCTCGTGCACCACTCGACCGTCATGTTGGGCGCCGGCCTTCTCCCGCCGGTCCGCCAGTGACCGCCGCGTATGGGAACTACGTGCGACGTCCACGTCCGCTATCAGCAGCGGCATCAACTCTATGAATCCCCCGCCGCTGTTGAAGGTCTTTATCAGGAAAAGTTCGTGAAAACAGCGGGTTGTAAGTTGACATCGAAGTCTGAGCAGGCATAGAACGCAACGTTCTGGCACACAAACATTGAGGCATTCAGTCGACCTCGGCGATGAGCTCTGGAAGCAACGGAGGCCCTATGGAAGACATCCTGAAAAGACTGGGAAACCTCGAGACGGATGTTTCTCGAGTGAAATCGCAGGTGAGTGCCATCTTCGCAATCGTTCCCCATCTGGCCACCAAGGCGGATGTGTCAACGCTGGAAACTTCGATCATCAAATGCATCATCGCTACAGTGTTAGGTATAGCCGGCCTGGTTTTCACCATCGCGAAGTTTGTGCATTGAGAAAGCTATGCTCCGTTTGCAGGACAATCGCGAAGATCGCTCAACATTCCGCCTTCGGCGGGAGAGGGTGTCCTACGGCTGTGCCGCGACGCACGAGAGAAGCCGGTGAAGCGCCGGGGATCCGGTGCAAGAGTTGGGCGATTTCGATCTGGGCCCGACTCGCCACTTCGTGGATGACAACATAACTCACTTCGGCGAGATCGCAGCCGAGCACACTCCTGAGAAGGCTGTTGGCCTCCGCGACAGGTCCAGATTGGTTCGCCGTGCCATAGTTCGAATCCGTGGAAGTATAGGTTATTAAGTTTCAAATTTTCAGAATGATCGTGGCTCCCTATTGTTGTGGCGTCAAGTGCAGTCGGCGCAAGCGCCGAGTTTCAGGCGAAACCTGAATGGGCCGTCCGGGCCTTGCGGTCCGACGGCAGTCTTCCAACAGGCGATGCTCACATGCCATTCATACGCATTTCGCTCATCAAGGGGAAATCACCAGCCCATATCCGGGCGATCTCAGGCGGCGTCCATCGCGGTCTGATGGAAGCGTGCGGCGCGTCGGCCGATGACAAGTTCCAAGTCATACACCAACACGAGCGAGACGAGTTCATCTACGATCCCCGAGTATCTCGGAATCCACCGCACCGACGATCTCGTCATCATCCAAATCGTCGCCGGTAATTGGCGTGACACGCCGAAGAAGAAGGCGCTGTTCAAAGCGATCACCGACAACCTTGCCAGGGATCCGGGCCTGCGCCAGGAAGACGTCCTGATTGTCCTCTCGCCGAATGCGCGGGACGAATGGTACTTCGGTAATGGCGTTGCATCCTATGTCACCGACGAAGCGTGAATGGCGACATCTCAGCGGCCTCCGATGTATCCAGGCGGATAATAAATGCGTCCTGGAACTCGTCGGAGGCCAATCGGGCAAGTGCCTCGAGCAATCTTTCCTTCATGGTCCGCGTTTCAAAATCGCATTCCCACATCGGGATGTGTCCGGGGCGGTTGAGGTCAGTTCATCTGAGCTGACATTGCGGCTCGAATGTCGCGAACCGCCTCCGACTGGGCGGGGTGGCGCTTTAAATACGCGTCGGCCATAGCCTGTACGTAGCTAAGGAGGGTTGGCTGGTCGCAGGAACTCCGGATACTTCAGAGAGTAACTTACCGGATCGACGTGAGCCCTGAAAAGGCAATCCGCTGGCCACCTTTCATAGCCCACGGTCTTTCCCGGTGCACGGCGCTGTATGATCCAGCCAGGCTCGCCTTCGACGCCACCAAAATCGGGCCCGCCTTTCACGAGGCACAGCAAATCATCGAATCGTCTTTCAACCACCAGCTCATCGAGGGCAAACTTCAGGGCCGCATCGCGGTCCCGGTGGGGCGCGAAGCCGCCGAATGCCTCCTGAAAGTAGTCGACTGGATTACTCATTTAATCGGATGAACGTTATCGACTAAGGGCGACCCCATCGCGGGATCGAAATTGATATACCTCGGAAATTGACGCCGTCCACGTTAGAGTCCCATTTCGTTTGCGCAGGATTTTTCAGATACGCCTCGAAACTCTGACACCCGGCCTCCTGCCCCATATCAGAATGGAGGGGAGCTAAAAGTGCCAGCCAGGTTCGGATGCGCTTACCCATCCCTCCTAGCCGGCGACTTCGGCCTTCGCGAGGTGCCACTCATACTCGATGAGCGGATTCTGCAGGCCGGCGCATTCCATCATCCAGGTCCGGCAACCCGGCTCGTTGCCTTCAACCCGCTGGTTCACGGCAATGTTGAAGGCGATGTTCGTCAACCGGCGGCGTTTGAGCAGATCGTGACTGGCGATTTTCCTTGCCGGCTCAATATCGCTCACGCCGATACCGGCAGATAACATCTCACCGGCCGTCGCCATGCCGACCGCGAACCGCGCCGCGGGACCCGACCAGTTGTCGGCCTTCTGCGCCTGCGCGAGCCGGGTGAGATAGGCAACGGCAAGTTGATACTGTTCATCGAATCGACCCGTGATCGCCATGTACCGCAACAGAAGTCCCTGGGTCACTCCGCCCGCCAGGTCGCTTGCATACTTGATGGATTTGTCCTGAGTCCCGATCACCAATGAGCGCATGATGTCGATTGCGTGGTCCGGGTTCCCAACCAGCCATTGGCAGACCGAAAGCTGGATATCGCTGCCCAGACCGCCTGGAAGGCGTGCCTTCTGGAGCGGACTGAGTCGTTCCAACACCGGGATGGCTTCACTGTACTGTTCCATCGCCAGCAGGGCCGTCGCCAGTCCCCCCAGGGGCGCGGAATCATCGCCTCCCTTGCCCAGTTGCGCACGATACGCCGCCGCCGTCTCGAAACGGCCGGAGGTGATAGCTCGAGTGCGTTCATTATTTGATTCCGGGGAATCCAGGAAGATATTGCAGCATAGTTAGATATCGGCACAACGTGCACGCGGGGCTCCTGCTCTTGTCTTTCGGATCGTACAACGTAATTACGCGTTCGGAGAGGTGACATCGCCACGGCGTAGCCGGAGTAGCTACGCAGGACGTTGGCCCCCCAAGCAAATGCCAACTTCATGCGCATCGCGCTTCGCATCAACAGGTAGGGCCTGGACGCGATTGAGGAATGCCGCCATCTCAGGCGCGCTCAGATTTCGCTTGAGTGCTCGATTGAATTGAGACATTGCGTCGATGCTGGCCAAGGCGGTTTGCCTGTATACCGAGATCTCGTAATGGGGGCTGCCGGATTGGTCTTTGCCCGGATCGCGAGTGAGCATGCAGCGCGCACGTAGCTACGAATTTTGGCCGCCGTGCGCCCATGGCCCGCAGCAACAACCTTGCTAATCACACCAACGAATTCATCGGTCCATATGAGCGTGGCGTCTCTTTGAGAGAGTGCGGCGTCCGTGAACACGTAGTCCGATTAGAGATGGACAAGTAGGCGTCACTGGAATGATCGACATGCCAAAGGCGGCGTCCGTGTGGGGTCTATTCCGCGACGCTGATGTCGTGTGTGTCGAACTACGTCAGCGTCCAACACCTGTATGTGATGAGGAGTGGGGTCGCAGAAATCTGATCTTTGATGTGCAGATCCGACTCTTGTCTGTTTGTGCCTCGAACCATGTGACCGAGACTAGCGAGCTATGGTTGAATTCATGAGTCATCAGTTGCGGAGGTGGACATGGTAAAGCTCCCTTTTCGTAATGACATGTCCGAACGGTTCCCGAGGGCACAGGCCGCGGATGGCATAGCCCTCAGCCGGCAGTTACCGCGATGGCCGGGATCATTGATTAAGTCCCAGAATGGGACTATAGTGCAGTCATGCGGATAATCGCGGTGTCGACGCTTAAAGCGTTCTGGGTCGACCACGCCGAATTCGCGGATGCTGAAGGCCCGACGCTAGCGTGGTATCGGGATGTGATTAAGGCGAATTGGTCCAAACCGAGCGAGGTGAAGGCACAGTTTGGCAGCGCCAGCATCCTTCAGGACGGGCGTGTCGTTTTCAATATCGGCGGCAACAAGTATCGAATCGTCGTCTGGATTAACTACCCGTACAGGATTGTCTACATCCGGTTTATTGGCACTCACAGGCAGTACGACGCAATCGACGCACAGACGATTTGAGAGGCAAGCATTGGACATCAAACCTATCAGGACAAAGGCAGACTATCGCGCAGCGCTCAAGGACGTAGAGTCTCTGATGACCGCGAAGGCGAATACTCCGGAAGGAGACCGGTTGGATGTTATGGCGACTCTGATAGAGGCGTACGAGCGTGCTCACTTTCCGATGGATTTGCCAGACGCAGTCGATGCCATCAAGTTTCGTATGGAGCAGTCCGGCCTGACTGTTGAAGACCTGGAACCCGTGATTGGTCGTCGGAATCGTGTCTATGAGGTACTCAGCCGGCGGCGGACGTTGACGCTGCGAATGATCGAAGGCCTTCACAGTAAGTTCGGCATACCCGCTGAAAGTTTGCTGAAGCAGCGGGCGACGAAAGCGTCGGCGTCACGCGCGAAACGGTCCTGACCAGATTTCGTTTCAGAATCATTTTCATGTTGTACCCTAAAAAGGTACTCTTTGTGAACGAGCCTGCCGCGGTAGATCGGAATTGCGCTGCCTATCCGAACGTGGCTGTCCCGCCGTCTCCGCCTATCACCGGCAATTGGTAGTCTCGACTGCCCATTTGGATCAGATCCGCTTAGGCACTGCTACGTCAGCGTGAAGCCAAGCCCTAAGGTCGTTTGACGACGACTTTGCCGCTTTCCCAGACATACAATGGCGTTCCATGCATCCGGGCGGTACGCCGCGCCGACTCACCGCCACGAATGAGCGCCCGCCTCACCCGGGCAGCGAATTCTGGATCCCTGTCTAACCTCTGTAGGCCGATCTCCGTTTTCAGTGTCCCGGTTGTTGTCAGAGTTGGAGGCCAACTCGAATTGTCGTACACAGCGCACGCATCCGCCAGCGAGCGGTATGTGCTCTGGAAGTTAGACCAACTGCGCGAGAAACGCCGAAGCACGTCCGCCTTTGAAACGTTGTGACCACCTTGGCGCACTCTACTAGCTATTCGGCGTATCGCTAATTGGGGCGTCGCGAGCTGGAGATAGATGATCTCAACGTGATAGCCGGTCTCTTTCAAGGTCCGAATGCGTTTTGCGTAGGTCACGCCGCTCAACGTACTCTCCCATGCGAAATCGACGTGCAGGTCAGTGAGGCGGTCAATCTCTTCCAACATGAGCCGGGCGGCGGCTATGGCCGCGAGCTCCGGCTTCAGCGGCGAGAGTCCCGCAGCGATCAGATCGGCGTTCAGGAAGTTCAGGATCCTGACGTCGTGCGGCAGATATTCCCTTGCGAAAGTCGTCTTGCCTGCACCGTTTGGACCAGCAATTAGCACGCATCGAGGTTTTGCGTTAACTCGTTTCGTGTTTTTGCCACAGGATAAATCTCGCATCGGCAAGGTAATTTAATCAAAACTCGGTTGATCGTACGAGGAGTGATTGAGCTCTTCTGAGTTCGGCTGGTGAGTTATTGCCAAAAATACCCAATTTCTCCCCCTTGCCTTCTTCCAATGAAGGTGGAGCAATCTCAATTGCAACACCCTCCTTGAGCCCCGTGCCAACCTGCGCCAAACTCCGAAACGCCTGCAGCACCGTATGGACGCGACCGCTCAATGGCGACCTACTTCCTCAGGTCCTCGCACGTCTCAAGGGGTAAAGGCTCGCTTGCCACCCGAGCGGCCGCCTATCGCGCAGGCGAGCGCATCAAGGACGAAAGAACCGGCCTCATCTACGACTACTCCGATCGCCGCGACATCGCCTATAAGGAAGTTGTCCTACCCTCCGACCTCGCAGGACGCGCCGACATGTCCTGGACACAGGATCGCGCCACCCTGTGGAACGCAATGGAATACGCCGGCACCCGCCACAACTCCCGTACCGCCAGGGAGTGGCTGGTCCTGGTGCCCCCCGAACTGACACCACAGCAACGCATCGCACTCGTCCGCACCTTCGCAGCCGAACTGTCGAACAAGTACCGCGCTGCAGTCGATGTGGCCATTCACGAGCCGCGCCCGGGCGCTGACCGGCGAAATCACCATGCTCACCTCCTGATGACCAACCGGGAGGTCTCACCGGAAGGCGTCGGACCGCGAACCACACTGGAGTTAGGCGGGAGAGAGCGGCGTCAGCGCGGATTGGGGCCAACCCGAGACGATTATCTGGCCCTCCGCGAGCGGTGGGCGGCCCTCACAAACGAAGCGTTGCATCGTGCCGGCTTCAACCAGCGCGTAGACCACAGGAGTTTGGAGCAGCAAGGTCGCAACCAAACGCCGCGACCCCCACTTCCGGACAAGGTCTTCTATGCAGAGCGCAAGTATGGCCCCAGTCAAGCCGGGGACGAGATCCGCGCGCGACACCGCGAGCAACTCGAAGCATCGAAGAAAGGCGAGCTTAGCGCTTTCAAAGAGCGACTGCGGGAGCGCGCAGTCGAGGAGATCAAACAGAAGGGCATAAGGCCGAAGCAACCCCGCCGCAACACGCTCACCAAGGAGCAGAGGAACGAACTGCGCCGCGAGAAGTATGCGGAGCGCCGCGTAACGGCGCGACTGGATCCTATCCGCGAAGCGCAAAAGCGCGAGACCGCTCGAAAGCAATTCCACAAATACTGGGAGAAGGATCCCGAAGGCTACCGGCAGCGCCGTCGCCAGTACCGTCTGGAGAACGCAAATGAAATCAACCGAAAGCAGCGGCTTTACCGAAAAGCTCACGCAGACGAGCTGAACCGCGCCCGCCGGGAGTATCGGGCCAGTCACGCAGCCGAAGAAAACAGAAAGCAACGCGAATACCGCCAGCGAGCCGCACTCGAGCGGGAAACGTCAAAGCAGCCGACGGCCGAGGAATCGGCACGAAAGTGGCTGGAGTATCGCGAGAGCCACGGCCCAGGACCGACAGCAGAGGAATCAGCACGGAACTGGCTCGCTTACCGGGAAGCGCAGCAACTCCCCGATCCGGCACATTCAACGCCGTCAGCCGATCACACTCGCCGAAACGAGCCCGCCGCCGCAGACGACCCAGATGACAGACCCCGACCCACACACGACCACGACTTGGAGTTGTAAGGAGCGCAACATGTCAGGACCGCTACATTCCTTGATGTATGGTGCAGGCAGCTTCAG
>Ga0068858_100001476_pt1 | contig 24191 bp, 17 predicted proteins | sample KBSSwiS12_FD_66589 | JGI IMG/M metagenome (GOLD analysis project Ga0068858, IMG submission 66589) | Switchgrass rhizosphere microbial communities from Kellogg Biological Station, Michigan, USA - KBS Switchgrass S1-2 | ecosystem: Host-associated > Plants > Roots > Rhizosphere > Soil ... | reverse complement strand
GTGGCGGGTGACCCCGCGCAGCCGATGGGTCCCTACGAGGACGCCCTGGCCATCATCCAAAGCGGGCTGCTGGCGAAATATGGCATTCGGCGAATCGGCATCGCGGGCTATCCCGAGGGGCACCCGGATATCGCGGATGAGGCGCTGTGGCGGGCCAAACTGCAGAAACAGGCAGCCCTGCTCGAACGGGGCCACGAATTTGTCGTCGTCACCCAGTTTGCCTTCGCTGCGCAACCCGTCCTCGACTGGCTGGAGGGCGTGCGGGCGGCGGGCATTCATGCGCTGGTTCGCGTGGGGGTTCCGGGACCGGCCAGCGTCAAGCGGTTGCTGGCCTTCGCCGCGCGCTGCGGCGTGGCCGCCTCGGGCAACGTCATGAAGAAGTATGGCCTCTCCCTGACAAAACTGCTCTCCACCGCCGGACCCGACCGACTGATTGAAGATTACGCCCACGGGTTGGATACCGTCAGACACGGCCAGGTCCTGTTGCATTTCTATCCGTTCGGCGGCCTGCGCGCGACGGCCGAATGGGTCCGCGACTTCCGCCTGGACCAGGGCTGGTAGCAGCCAGACGCTAACGGCGCGGCCCGTTTGATCGCCTTGCCGCGGACTCGAGTCCGATGACGCGCGTGTCTACCAACGCGTCATCCCCATACCTCGCTCATGACGCGCGCGAAGTTGCCGCCGAGGATTTTGGCTATGCGCGTGTCGGAGTGACCTCGCGTTGCGAGCATTGCACCGAGGATCTCAAAGCGGCGCACATCATTGAGATCGGGTATGAACATATACAGGTCCCGCGGCCGGCCGGCTTCGAAGATGCCCTGCTTCACCATGTCCTCAATCGCGGCACGGTTTTCGGTCTCAAACTCCGGAGTGCGGTCGAATGCGGAAAGCGAGCCGTCGGTGCCGATACCGACATGGTCCTCACCGCACACGTTGATGGCGTGCTCGATGTGCCGGATGACATCTATCGCCATCGGCTGAGTGTCCTTGCGCAGGTAGGGCCAGAAAATGATCCCAGCTACACCGCCACGATCAGCCATCAGACGCAATGTCTCATCCGGAGCGCAGCGCGGGTGATCTGATAGAGCCGCACAGCCCGTGTGGCTGATGATGGCCGGGGACTTCGATGCCGCGATGCCTTCATTCATGGTCCGGCGGCTGCCGTGTGCTACGTCTACGACAATTCGCGATGCGTTCAGCCCCTCGATGATCTTGTGGCCGAGGTTGCTGATGCCGGCATTGCCGGGCTCCATCGACCCGTCACCCACCAGATTGCGGCGGTTGTGAGTGAGTTGGATGAGCCGCACGCCCGCTTTGTGGAAGACTTCTATACGGTCGAGATCCTCACCGAGGGGAGAGGTTTCCTGAAAACCATAAATCAAACCGACTTTCCGCTCGCGATGCGCCCGCGCGAGATCAGCGCCGCCGAGAATGCGAGTGAAGACGTCGGGATAGGACAGAACGCTCCGGTCGCATTCGGAGATTCGCCGCAGCGTAGTCTGAAATGCGGCGTCGTTAAACCAGAACGCGCCTTCCGGTGCCAGACTCAGGCGAACCGCCGTCAGGCCACTGGCGCGTATGTCCGCAAGCTCGAGGTCAGAATACGTGCCGTCATCCTTGCCGCCAATGCGACCGAATCCGCCCATCGCGTCAATGGCGATGGTGCCGGAATACGGACGCCACCTGAGCCCGTCACTCTTCTGGCTCGAGGCAGGCGCAGGGCCCGGTGTCGCTGCCCGCGAAGGCAGGGTGGTCAGCATCGCGGCTGCGGCCGCGAAATCGCGTCGACTGAGTTTCATTACCAGCGCTTTGTGAGTTGGAGGGTGGTGTAACGGCCCACGGCATCGGCGTTGAAGACGTCGAAACCCATGGAGTAGAACGGGTCCGTGGCGTAAGGAGGGCTCACATCGAAGAGATTGGTGATGCTCAAAGCGATCCTTAAGCCATCCAGAGCACCTGAGGTCTGCAGGTGGCTGAAGTCATACGCCAGATTCAGATCAACGGTGGCCCAGGCTTTGATGCGCTCACGGGGCAACACGCTGGCATTGACATAGGAGTTGGAGTAGTTGAGGGCAGCGGTGGAGGTAAATCCACCGCGTATCCAGGTTCCCATGGCACGCATGCGATTCTTCAGCGGCTGTTCGTACGTGTTGACTACCTCAATCGGGGTCGTGTCTGCCAGAAGAGTCGTACGGATCTTATTCAACCGGCTATAGCTGACATCGACATCGTACGTGTTACTTGCATATTGAAACTCGTATTGGCCCGAGACGTCGAAGCCGTCGATCTTGGTCGTCGCCGCATTCTGCTGGCGCCCGTCGAACACGTAACGAACACCAGCAGCGCCCGTGCCCGTCAGATCGCGGAATGTCGCACCTTTGGCCAACGCGGCATCCAGATAGGACTGGGCGGCGGCATCGTTCGGAATTTCCGTGATCAGGCTGCCGTACTCGCCGCGATTGAACAGCATCCCATCGTCAAAGGGAGGGGCTGAGATGCGGCCGCTGTAATTGATGTTGAAGTAGGTCGCGGACAGCTCGGCGCCCGGCAGCCGCTGGGGCTTCAGAGTCGTGCCCACGGAGAAGTTGCGGGATTTCTCCGCTGTGAGCGGCGCGCTTCCCGTCAGGAAGAAGATGGGAACCTGGTCGCCGTCCAGGCCCGTGATGGTCGTGTTATCGATCTCCAGGGCCCGGGTGAACAGCGATTTTTCGTAAACCGTGGGCGCCCTGAATGACTTGCCATAGCTCGCGCGGATATCCACTCCCTCCAGGGGAGTCCATACCAGGCCGACCTTCGGGTTCGTGGTGCTGCCAAAGTCAGAGTAGTCGTCGTACCGTGCGGCGAGGGACACATCGATGCGGCGGGCGATTGGAACCGACTGCTCCCGGGACACCACGGGTATAAACAATTCGGCATACGCTGAGCGCACGCTGCGGCTGTCATCCGCATGCAACTGATAACCCCGCGCGGGAATGATCCAGTCCCGATCCGCATGACTTTTGTCGTGCCGATAGGAACCGCCCACCGCGAGCCGCACCTTACCCGCCGGGACGTCGAACACGGAGCCGTCCGCCTTGATTTCCGTCATCCACAGGTCGAATTTGTCGCGGTAGTTGTCAATCAGAAACGTGATCGTTTGGGTTGGCAGGTCGATGTAGGTGAAGTCGGTCAGGGTCTTCATCTGCGAAGCGTTGGCGTCGAGCTCGAAACGCCAGTCGCCGGAGGGCTGGTAGCCCAAGCCCACCAGGGCGCTCCATTGATCGGTGCTCGGCGAGTTGGTCTGCTGAGTGGCGGTGGCGTCGGTCGCCGCCTGGTGAACCTTCTCGCGCGAATAGATCAGGTTGCCGGTCAGGTCGAAACGCCCGGGCAGTGCCTGGTTGATGTTGAAAACCAGCGTTTTGTCATTGCGTTTGGGCAACAGGTAGGTGGGGCCGTCAGGTGGCGCTCCCGCGGCATCGACAATGAAATCCCGGTCGCGGGCATCGAGCGGATCGCGCTCGTAGAACTGGGCTACCAGCAACGCATTGCCACCCGACCAGCTCTTGCCGAGGGTCTGGGAGAGGCGCAGGCTCGAATTGTCCCCGCGGGTGGCCATGCCGGCGCCCACCTGGGTCTCGGCGCCTTCGAAGTCCTTGCGCAGGACGATATTGACGACTCCGCCGACCGCATCCGCGCCGTAGATGGCGGACGCTCCGTCCGTCAGGATCTCCACCCGATCGACGGCCGTGAGTGGAATGTTGCTGATGTCGACAAACTGGCCCTCGGCCGCGGGCGCAACCCGGCGCCCGTTGATGAGAGTCAGGGTCGACAACGATCCGAGCCCGTGGATGTTGAGTCCCGTGCCGCGGTTCAGGTTCTGGCCTGAGGCCGGGGCATTGCCGAAGGAAGCGGTTTCGGAGGCGCCGGAGAAGCCGCCTGCAAAATTCATCGGCAGCGACTGTACGAGTTGCGTCATTGTCGTGTAGCCGGAGCGTGCGATATAGGTCTGATCGAGGGAGACAACGGGGCTGGTTTCGTTGCGCACGCCGCGGATGTGGGTACCGGTTATGACCACTTCCTCGAGAACCCGGTCGGCGGGAGCGGCGGGGTCGTCCGTAGCGAGCGTTGCATCGTCCGTGCGCGGTGCCGGGCTTTCATCCGCCTGAGCGAGACTCAGGTGTGCAGGCCCAGCAGTCGCAGAGTCGGATTGTCGCGCACCCGTATCCGCAGGCGGTGGCGCAATCAACATGGCGCCACTCGAATGGACCGTGACCCGCAGGTTGGTTCCTTCCAGCAACTTGTGAAGCGCCGTTTCGGTGGTGTACCGGCCGTGCACTCCGTCCGTTCGCAGCCCCCTGATCTGGTCAACTGAGTAGATGAGCTCGATTCCAGCCTGTTGCGCCAATCTCTGCAGCGCGGTTGCGAGATCGCCCGCGGCGATGTCCACCGCGCGTTCCGTATCGGCGAGCGCCGGTCCGCTGAGCAGCGCGGCACATAGAAAGGCAAGACACGTTGCACGCGTCGTGCGAGTGAGCATTGATTCCTCCCTGAAGCTCTTTTGTGAAATGCGCTATGGGTGTTGTCTTCTCAACAGGACGAGTGGCAAGCTCGATTCCTGCGCGCCGCTCCAGAACAAAATGAAATGTCGCGTGGACCTCAGCGTGATTTGAGAACTACGCGCTCGCGACTACTATCAACCGACACCGGGAAGCCAGTCTGCAGCAGCCACAGAAATGCATCCGTGTTGCCGGAGCGGAAATTGCCGCCAATACGGATGCCGCCGATCCGCGGGTCGGCAATTACCATTTTGCGGGTGTTGTAGCGGTTGAACTCCGCAACGGCATCCGCGAGTGTGGAGTTGCGGAATACGAGGTAGCCGCTACGCCAGCTCAGAAGCCGATCCACTTCCGGACCGGCGCCATCGCGGACCAACACCTGGCCGGGGGCCGACCGGGCAATGCTGCCTGCGCCCAACAGGACTTCCCTGGCCTGACCCGGGGCGGGGACCGATTCATCCTCGACTCGAACTGTGCCCTCGGTAACGACGACCAGAACCTCATCACCGTCGCGACGGACGGAGAACTTCGTCCCCAGCGCGATGACGCGCTTGTGCCCTGCTCTCACCACAAATGGACGGCGCGGGTCATTGGCCACTTCAAAAAAAGCCTCGCCTTTATCGAGGTCGATGTGGCGGTGTTGCGGCTCAACAGTCACGCGAATGCGGCTATCAGTGTTGAGCGTCAATCGTGACCCGTCGGCCAACGTGATGGACTCCATCGTTCCAATGCGGGTGGAGTACCGATTGCTGTCCAGCAGACCCGATTGGAGCACATAAACGCCGGACACGAGTGCGAGTAGTATTGTGGCTGCAAGAGCAATCCAACGTCGTGCCATAGGTCGCCGGGCCGGACGCGGTGCCTCGGCGGCGCGCTGTTCAGGTTGCGGCCGTTCACTTCCTGGCACCTCGTTGAGAGGATTTTCTAGCAATGAGCCACGTGGCGGAATGACACCCCCGGTCATGCCGGCACTGAGGGCTCTCAGTCTTCCGGCCCGCTGCCATGCCGACTGAAGACGGATGAAAGCAATGCGGTGAGCGGTCCTCTGCGCCAGCCATTCATCAAATAGCGTCTCGTCGGCGGAGGTCCAGGCGTCACTCTCGCGCCTCGCGAACCAGTCCGCCGCCTCGCGTTCAACGGTTTCGCTATCCATGATTGCACTCGCCATCAGACTCTTTCTCGCGCCCCTCGCTGGCGCGCTGGTTTACCAACTCCTCCGTGCCAAATACCGCCTTCGCCAGAGCCCGCACACCGCGGGACACGTAGCCCTCCAACGCTCCTTCCTTCATTCCGAGCTTCTCGGATGCCTCGCGCTGTGACAGACCCTCCACCCTGCGCAGCCAGATCACGGCGCGGCAGGTATCGGAAAGCTGGTCGAGCGCGTGCGCCAGGCGCCGCAACTCCTGTCGGGCACTCAGTCGCTGTTCAGGTGAAATCTCGTCTACCAGGACGTTCAGGGCGTCCAGATCCTGCGTGTAGTCGATCGAGACGATGCGCTCCCGGCGGCGGCGGTCAATCAGAAGGTTCCGGGCGGTCGCGAACAGAAAGGACTTCGGCGCGGACGGCAGTGCGCGCTGCGCGCTCTCGTAGACCCGCACATACACTTCCTGACACAGGTCCGGGACTTCGGCCCGGTTGTGACACGCGCGGCTGAGAAAGCGCTGCAACGCAGCCTCGTGGGGCAGAATTTCAGCAGCGAACCAGCGGTCCAGCGGACTCATCTCGCCCATCGACGGCTCGGTAATGCGCATGTCATGGACTGGTGAACATACGCTGGCGCGGTGCCGGATCAAAGGGACCGGAAGTGTTATTCGCCGGCCGCGCAGGAAAAGCGGAGCTCGCTCGTCCCGGTTTAGTTGGATCTGGCAGTCGTGTGCGACAGCCAATGGCGCACGGTACGTTTGCCCACGAGGTTCACGGCGAAGGACAGCGCAATGAGGCGCAGGTCGAATGAGAAACTCTGGCGACTGAGATAGAGGCGCTCGAGCCGGCGACTGTAGCGAGCGCTTCTGCCCGCGAGGAGCTGTGATAGCCCGGTAACTCCCGGTCGCGCCGCGAATCGCCACTCGTGACTGCGATCGGACCAGCCAAGACGCCGCACGTCTTCAGCAGTGAGTGGGCGCGGACCGATGACGCTCATTTCCCCCCGGCAGACATTGATGAACTGCGGCAATTCATCCAGGCCAGTCTGACGCAGCCAACGGCCAACGCGCGTGACTTGCTGATCGCGCATGGTCCTGAATTTGAAAACCGTGAACGGCTGACGTCGCTGGCCGACACGGGTCTGCAAAAACAGTGGCGATCCGCCGTCCTCGAACCATGTCGCCAGCGCTATTGCAGCTGCGAGCGGTGCAAATATCAGACATGCCGCGCCTGCCGCCATCAAGTCCAGGAACCGCTTGCCTGAATAAGGATGCATCGATCGCCCTCGGTCTTTCCGATCTGCAAGGAGTAGATTGAGCGCCGATTGGGGCGCCGACCGGATGCAATTCGGGCAGATTGTGGCAAATTCGCCCAAGCCCCCCGCTGCCCAAAGGACGTATCAGCCAATGCGCGAAATAGTACACCGGTGCTGCCTCGTCACGATCATGCTGGCAGTTACCGCGGTTCAAGCGGCGCCGCCGTGCTGCCCGAAAAATTCAACCACGGACAAAGAGGCTGTTCTCTGGCGCAAGCTGGAGGCCGAGATTCGCGAAATCGATGCGCACCTCGACGGCGTCATGGGTGTGGCCATTGAAGATCTCACCACGGGCCATACTTTTTTCCTGAACCCGGACGAAGTCCTCCCGCAGGCCAGCTCCATCAAGATCGCCGTGCTCGCAGAGCTCTACCGGCAACATCAGGGGGGAAATCACAAACTCGACGATCCATACACGGTCGATGCCGCCGACCTGGTGGCGGACAGCAACATCATGGGCGGACTCACACCGGGGGTCACACGCGTGACCAACCGCGACCTCGCCACCATGGTGGTTGCTGTCAGTGACAACTCCGCTGCCAATGTACTGATTGACCGGCTGGGGATGGAGAATGTGAATGCGTTGCTGGAAGGTCTCGGTCTGCATCAGATGCGCCTGCGCCGCAAGATGATGGATCTCAAAGCCGCGGGCGAGGGTCGGGAAAACGTCGCTACACCACGAGAGATGATGACCCTCCTGGAGAGTTTATTTCACAGCAAGGTGCTCAACCGGGCCCTCACCGATGATTTCTTCAAGGTATTGACCACGCCCAAGGACAGTTGGATTCCGCGCTATCTGCCGGAGGATCTGAAGATCGCCAACAAACCGGGCTCCCTCGAAGGCGTCCGTAACGACTCAGGTGTTATTTTTGCGAGTCGACCTTACGTCATTTGCGTCATGACGACCTATTTGCGCAACGAGCGGGACGCAGAAGAAGCCATCGCTCAGATCTCACGCGCTGCCTACCGCATGTTCGACCGCTTCGGACGCGCCTCGGAGTACGGGCGTGTAATTTCCCCGGCGAACAGCGGCAAGTAGGCGTAATTCAATGGGCTGTGTCAAAGCGAGTTGAGAAAAGTGATCAACTGCTGTTTCTCGGTCGCGCCGAGGAATCGGAACTCGAGACTCACAATCTCCGCCTCGCCGCGATGACGTTCGATCGCATCGGTCAGCGTCAGTGACCTCAGGTCGTGCATGTATCGCGGGCGCGTCCGCAAACCCCAGAGAGCCGCGGTGCGCAGTTTATTCGCGGTGTCTTGCGGCCCGGCTTGGACGATGCCGTCGCCCGTTCCGATATCATGCAGCAGAAAATCGCTGTAGGGATGGATAATCTTGTTCCCCAGCGCCTCGGGAACCGCAAATGTACCGCCATCGATCAGGGTCCCGGTGGGAGCAGTGACGATTCTTCCTACATGACACACGCCACAACCAACCGCATGGAAGATTCGTTCTCCTGCAACCGCGGCAGGGCTCGCTGCCAGTGTCGCGTCGCGAGGCGGAGCCTTGGTGCCCCGGATGAATTGAGTAAAGTGATCGATGTCTTCCAGGCCGAGTGCATCCGGCACGTCCTCCGGATCCTGGGTGACCTTGCCGATGGTGGTCGTGTCCTTTGGACGCAATCGGCTCGTGATTCCCATTTCGTTCAAGTAGGCATCGGCGACAAAAGACAGCAGGCTGCTGTGTTGATCCTTCCAACCAAAGCGCCCGACCCGGGTCGATTCCGGGGCTTCAAACATGGGCACTTCAACGGCCTCGCCGTGAATCGAGCCAAGCGAGCGCCGAGGCTGCTCGGCGGCAATGGCCATCAGTGTCGAGTCGTCAATGGCCTCTACAAACCCGTCTCCCAGAGTATTGAGTGCCGCGCGCAAAGCACGGACACGTTCCGAGTCCGGGATATGCTCCTGTGCTTCCGGGACGACGGCCCGATCATTGACGATGGATCGTCCCGCGATGCTCGCTGCGCCGTCGTCGATAGGTATCGTAGGGTTCACGAACGCGCCGCTCGAATCGTGATGGCCGACGCGCAACTCGGTGAACTGACTGGCGCCGCCGCTGACAGGATTTTGATGACACTCGGCACACGCTCGGGCATTGAAGGTCGGGCCGAGTCCGGTGGTCACATCTTTCTGGGTTTCGTACACCTGTTGGTCGCGGACGTAGGTGTCACCCGGTGGCTCGGCGAGGCCGTTGCTCGAGCTTTTTGCGCCCGGAGTTGATACCAGGGTCGGGGTATCGAACCCGGTGGGCGCTTCGGTGGCCGGCGGTACCGCGGAATGCGCGGACTGGCCGGCCTGCAAAGCGATCCATACAAAGAGGGCCACGGTCGATCTGCTGTTCATGACGCTCGACTCCCTGTGGTGCACAGAACACCTGTGACTTTTGGGGAGACTGCGGGCGTTGAGGGAATATTCGCTCGGACGCTACGGACGGTGTTCCCGGGGACACCCAGGACCTCAACAGTTAGAATTCGCGCCAATCAGCCGCATTGCTGCCAACCAACTTGAGCCGTGCGGCGGACGATTCCGCTGCAGATGCCTGCTGTTCCGACGGTTTCGGCGCGGGTGACTTGCCGCTGAGCGGTCGGTTCGACGAGCGTCTTTCCGCAGGGGCTGCGGGACTGGCCGCCGAACCTGCGGCGTCTGGCTCGCCCACCCGGTATTTCCCGATCATCGTAGTGAGCTCACGCGCCTGATCCGCCATCGACTGGGACGCAGCCGTCGCCTGCTCGACCAGCGCGGCATTCTGCTGAGTCATCTGATCCATCTGCATCACTGCCTTGTTCACCTGCTCGATCCCAGAGGACTGCTCACGGGAGGCCGCGGCAATCTCCGCCACGATGTCAGAGACCTTCTTCACCGAGATCACGATCTGCTCCAACGTCTCACCCGACCGAGTGACCAGCAAGGAGCCATCACCTACTTTGCGCACGGAGTCCTGGATGAGATCCTTGATCTCCTTGGCGGCCTTTGCCGAGCGACCAGCGAGACTGCGCACCTCGGTCGCGACCACGGCGAACCCCCGCCCCTGTTCGCCCGCTCGCGCCGCCTCGACAGCGGCATTCAGAGCCAGAAGATTGGTCTGGAAGGCAATCTCATCGATGACACCGATGATGTCGGCGATCTTCCTGGAGGAATCATTGATCTCCGTCATCGCCCGTACCGCATTGCCCACCACCGCACCGCCCTTCTCTGCCTGGTCGCGCGCCGCGGTGGCCAGTTGATTCGCCTGGCCCGCATTGTCCGCGTTCTGTTTCACGGTGGTGGTCATCTGCTCCATTGATGAGGCGGTTTCCTCGAGAGACGAAGACTGCTCTTCGGTACGTTGCGACAGGTTGGCGTTGCCCTGAGAGATTTCCTCGGCACCCCGTAGGACCTCACGGGCCCCATTCTTCACCCGGGAGACGATGTCAGACACGCTGTCCAGCAACGAATTGATCGCATTGCTCATTTTCAACAAATCGGCGCTTCGGCCGGCTGAATTGAGCCGGCGCGACAGATCCCCGTCGATGGCGGCCCGGATAATGCGCTCCGTTTGCTCCACCGACTGCTGCATCTCGTGACTCGAGCGAACCTGCGCCGTGATGTCCGTGGCGTACTTGACCACTTTCACGGGCTTACCACTGCCATCGAAAATCGGGTTGTAACTCGCCTGCAACCACAATTCCCGGCCACCCTTGCCCAGGCGCTTATATTGACCCGAATCGAATTCGCCGCGGGCCAGCTTTTCCCAGAAGCGCCGGTAGTCATCGCTCGCACGGTATGCGGGCTCGACGAACATGCTGTGGTGTTGGCCGCGGACTTCGTCCAGTCCGTACCCCAGAACGTTGAGGAAGTTGTCGTTGGCTCCCAGGACGATCCCCGAGAGTGTGAATTCGATGACGGCCTGCGCCCGGTTGATTGCTTGCAGTTGACCCTTGCGCTCCGCTTCTGCAAGCACCTGCGCGGTCACGTCAGTGGCGTATTTGACCACCTTGAATGCTTTACCGTGCGGACCGAAGATCGGGTTGTAACTGCCCTGGATCCAGACAGTACGGCCGCCCTTGGCGAGGCGTTTGTACTGGCCCGAATCGTACTCACCCCGTCCCAGCCTCTCCCAGAATCGCTTGTATTCGGCGCTGTCGCGATACCCAGGCTCAACGAACATGCCGTGATGCTGGCCCTGGATCTCGGCGAGCTCGTAGCCGACGGTGCGCAGGAAATTCTCGTTCGCGGTCGCAATGGTGCCGTCCAGCCGAAACTCGATGATTGCCTGGGTTTTACCAATGGCGTCGAGCTTGGCCTGCATTTCGATCAGTTGCAGTGAATCGACTGCGACCTTGCGGCCGGCGGGTATTCGGGCGGTTTTCCTTGCCATGGGTAACCTCTGGGTTGAATGGAGCTCGCGGCGCGCAAACCGCCCTGGCGCCGGGTTCCACCGGCTCAACCGATGTGTTCTATCAGTACCGTGTTGAGATTACGTGCCCCAGTTCAATAAAACTGCTTTGTGGACCGCAGCAGTATCGTGCGCCGCCGCAGCGTCACGCTCGCCGACGCGCGGATTGCCTATTCGCCGCGCTTCCGGACGCGAGCGATTCGATGATGGGACAGTCTGGACGGTCATCACCGTTGCAACAGTGCACCAGGTGCTCGAGCGTGGATCTCATCTCCTCGAGCTCTTTCAGTTTTGCGTCCAACTCCGCGATATGCGCCTGGGCCAGCGCCTTGACCTGCCGACTGGAACGCTTGCGGTTCTGCCACAGATCGAGCAGTTCCCCGATCTGCTCGAGCGAGAAACCGAGGTCCCGACAGTGGCGGATAAACCGCAGCGTGCTCACCTCCTTGTCGCTGTACTGCCGGTAACCGCTCGCCGTGCGGTTCGCCGGAGGTAACAGACCAACACCTTCGTAGTGCCGGATCATTTTCGCCGAGACGCCCGAGGCAGAGGCTGCTTCGCCGATGTTCATTGCCAGGTTCCGTGGGTCGCGCCGGCGCCGTTCGCCCCGCTCGCGGTGCCGCGCCAGCGGCGCAACATCAGTGCATTGGTAACGACGCTCACGCTGCTGAATGCCATGGCCGCGCCGGCTATTACGGGGCTCAGCAGACCGAAGGCCGCCAGGGGAATGCCCAGCACGTTGTACGCGAACGCCCAGAACAAACCTTGTTTTATTTTCGAGCAGGTCCGGCGGGAGACGTCGACCGAATCCGCCACCAGCCGCGGGTCCCCTCGCATCAGGGTGACACTCGCCGCCTCCATCGCCACATCCATACCCGTCGACATCGACAAACCAACGTCCGCCGCTGCCAGGGAGGGTGCGTCATTCAATCCATCACCGACCATCGCGACGATGTGGCCCTGCCTGCGCAGTTCCTGCACGATGTTGGCCTTGTCACCGGGCAACAACTCCGCGCGGACCTCATCGATGCCCAGTTTTTGCGCCACAGCGTTGGCACTGCCCTGGTTGTCACCAGTCAGCATCACCGTCCGGATGCCAAGCTCGCGCAGCCGCGCGACGGCCGCGTACGAAGTGGGCTTGATTGTGTCGCCAAAGGCCAGCAACCCCAACACCTGTGATTGTTGGTTCTCCCGAGCCAGCAGCCAGGAGATGGTGCGCCCCTCCCCCTCCAGGCGCAAAGCCACGGGCCGCAGTCCGCCGGGATCAGCCCCCTCTTCGTCCATCAACCGCGTACTACCCAGCAACAGGTGTCGGCCCCCGACGATGGCCGCCACACCGCGGCCTGGCAGGGCTCGGGCCTCGTGCGCCTGCGGCACGGTCATACGGTGGTTGCGAGTCTTCTCCATCACTGCATGTGCAAGCGGATGGTCATTGGTCTTTTGTAGTGCGGCGGCAAGTTGTAACACCTCATCCGGATTGCCACCGTTGGCAGCTTCGATTGCGGTCAGCGATGGTATGCCTTCGGTCAGCGTGCCCGTCTTGTCGAACGCCACAGTGGTCACCGAATGCGCCACTTCCAACGCTTCGGCATCCTTGATCAGGATGCCGTGGCGCGCGGCAACACCAGTCCCGGCCATGATGGCCGTCGGCGTGGCCAGGCCGAGCGCGCAGGGGCAAGCGATGACGAGCACCGCCACTGCACTGATCAACCCCTGCTCCCAATCGCCGCTGTACAGGAACCAACCGACGAAGGTCAGCAGTGCGATGGCGAGGACTGCGGGGACGAATAGTGCGCTCACCCTGTCGACGACGCGTTGGATCGGCGCCTTCGCCGCCTGAGCCGACTCCACCATGCGAATGATCCTGGCGAGCGTGGTTTCGGTGCCGATCGCTGCCGTCCGAACCTGGAGCAGACCTTCCTCGTTGATCGAGCCGCCGGTGACTTTGTCGCCCACGGCCTTGGCCACCGGCAGGCTCTCGCCGGTGATGAGCGACTCATTGACGTGACTACGGCCGTCGATCACTTCGCCATCCACCGGCACCCGCTCTCCGGGTCGGACGACTACGACGTCATTCACCGCGACATGTTCAATTGGTGTCGGGATTTCGACGCTGTCCACCAGCACTCGTGCGACAGTCGGCCGCAATGCATTCAGTGCACGAATCGCATCGGCAGTCTGCCGCTTCGCACGGGATTCCAACCATTTGCCGAGCAACACCAGCGTGATCACCGCAGCCGAGGCCTCGAAATACAGATGCGACATGCCGTGTCCGGCATGCTTCCACAACAGGTAAACCGAAAGTCCGTACGCCGCGCTCGTGCCGAGCGCGACCAGTAGATCCATGTTGCCGGTGCCCGCTTTCACAGCCTTCCAACCGGCGCGATAGAAGCGCGCGCCGAGCCAGAATTGTACCGGCGTCGCCAGCGCGAGTTGCACCCAGCCAGTTGGAGTCCAGTCGAGGCCGAATAACTGCAACCACATCGGTAGCACTAGCGGAAGCGTCAGCAGTGTACCGGCGAGCACTGGCCACCATTGCGGACGGCGCGTCTGAGCCCGTACCGGGGCTGCGGCCTCAACCGGCCTGACAGCATATCCGGCCTCGTCGATAGCGGCTGCCAACGTCGCGAATGACACGCTGCCTGCTGCCGTGACGGAAGCCTTCTCGGTCGCCAGATTCACTGAGGCGGCCAAAACGCCGGGAACCTTCAAAAGAGCCTTTTCCACTCTGGCCACGCACGATGCGCAGGTCATGCCTTCAATGGGTAACTCGAGCTGCGAGGGTGCCGTCGCTGCGGGTACAAACGCTGTACTCATGAAAATCACTTCGCTGGGGTCCTTCCGATGAGCCGCCAGTCTGATCCTTACCATCATTGGAAGGTCAAGCGAATTTCGCCACCCCAATCCCAGGTCTAATGAGGCCCGTGCAATCAGCCTATTGACATTCCCACTATGGGAAGCCCGACAGTACCCTTCGAAATTCCATCGAAAACCAATGGAGACATCCCATGATTGAATTTGAAGTCAAAGACATGACTTGCGGCCACTGCGTCGGCGCGATTACCAAGGCGTTGCAGTCTGTGGACGGCCACGCCAGGTTCACCATCGATCGAGCCAGGCGCCTCGTGACGATCGCCTCGACCGATGCGGATCCGAAGCAGCTTCAGGATGCCATTGCGGGTGCAGGCTATACCGCCTCGCAAGTCAACGGATCATGACTCCGCCTGCCGCGTTCAAAACCTCATCCCGGATTTTCTTCGCCAAAGACCATTTGTGCACTTCGGTCGGACCGTCATAGATACGGAAAGCACGAATCTCACGGAACACCTGCTCCACGACGGTATCCCCGCTCACACCGGTGCCGCCCATGACCTGCACGCATCGGTCAGCCACCCGGAACAACGCCTCTGACACCGCCACCTTGGTCATGGATGACTCCACTGTGCCGGCGGCACCGCTGTCGAGTACGTCGGCGCACCAATCAATCATCAACTCCGCTTGTTTCATTTCAATGCGATTGTCAGCCAGCATGAATCCAACACCTTCGTGCTCGATCAGCGGCTTGCCGAATGCCTGGCGCTTGACGGCGTACTCGGAGGCAATCTGCTGTGCGCGCACGCAAGCTCCGAGCCAACGCATGCAATGGGTCAGTCGCGCCGGCGCGAGGCGGACCTGGGCATATTTGAAACCCGCACCGCTTTCACCGAGCACCTGGCTGACAGGGACGCGCAGATTCTCAATCCGGACAACGGCATGACCGCCAGGCATCGAGCTGTCGATGGTATCCAGGACACGCTCGATGTGAATCGCCGGGTCCGGCAGATCGACCAGAAACAGAGTCGCGCCCTCTTCCGACTTGGCCATCACAATACCCACGCCTGCACCGCGGGCGCCCGTGATGAAGGCCTTTTTACCGTTCACGATCCAGTAGTCCCCGTCACGCCGCGCCGTAGTTTTCAGCATGGAGGGATCGGAACCGGCACCGCCCTCCGCGGCGGGCTCGGTCATGAAAAAGGCCGAACGCATACTCCCGTTGATGAGCGGTTGGAGAAAGCGCGCCTTTTGTTCCTGCGAAGCAACTCGTCCGAGCAGGAACATGTTGCCCTCGTCAGGTGCAGCAACGTTGAGTGCAACGGGTCCCAACGGTGACAAACCTGAGGCACGTAACACGAGCGCAGTCTCTCGGTGCGTTAGATGACTGCCGTCGGGGAGAATGTGCGGGGTCAGAAGTCCCGCATCGCGGGCCCAACCTCTCATTTCAAAAACAAACTCTTCCGAGGGCCCGTGCGGACCGCAACGAGGATCACGTTCATGGGGAATGATCACTTCCCGCACAAAGGCTTCGACCCGGGCGGCCAATTTATGGCCGCGATCGATATCCCGATCCGAGGTATCTGTGCCGTGGGTCATCACGATGCGCCCACTACCCGGCTCGTGCCGTCGTAGAACCGTTTCCGCGCGGCCGCCGCCGTCCGCATGCCGTCGGTTGGCTCGTATATCCGCCCTAGCGAATTGTACTTGTCGCAGCGTTCCACTACGTGCTCCATCCCCAACCAATCCGCGTACTTCAAAGGTCCGCCAGCGTAACGGGGAAAACCAAGTCCCAACACCAGGCTCATATCAATTTCGCCGGCGGACTCCGCGATGCCCTCTTCCAGGCAGCGCGCGGCCTCGACGATCATCGGTAACATCAGGCGCTCCAGCAACTCCGGGTCGGAAAGGGACTGGGGACCGTGCGGCTGAATGCTCGCGAGCAACGGCGCCGTCTGCGAATCGATCGACTTTTTCGGCTTGCCGGCCGGATCGACGTCATAACGGTAGAATCCGCTGCCGCTTTTCTGCCCGAGCCGCCCGTGCTGCACGAACAGCTCCACCGCATGGGGAAAGTCCAGCCGCATCCGAGGGGTGAACCCGTCAGAAATCACACTGAGGACATGCAGCAGTGTATCCAGTCCAACCACGTCCTGCAGATAAGCCGGCCCCATGGGCCAACCGAAGCTTTCCATCACGCGATCAATGGCGAGGTAGTCCGCCCCATCGTGAATCGCGCGCAGGAATCCGATCATGTAGGGAGTCAGAATGCGGTTGACGAGAAATCCGGGACACTCCCTGACCACGACGGGCGTCTTGCCCATCGCACTGGCGTAGCCTGCCACCGCGGCGGCGGCAGCCTCGCTGGTCAGCGGACCGCGAATCACCTCTACCAGCGGCATCACCGGTACAGGATTGAAGAAATGCATGCCGACGAAGTTTTCCGGCCGCCGCAGCCCCCGAGCCATCTCCGCAATCGACAGCGACGAAGTATTTGATGCAATGATCGCATCAGCCCCGACCCGCTGCTCGACCTCCGCGAGAACCTTCTTCTTGACCTCAATGTTTTCAACTACCGCCTCGATCACAACATCTGCCGATTCGATGCTGACATAGTCGAGCGTCGGCCGGATCGAGGCCAGCACCGCATCCGCCTTCTCAGACTGCATCCGGCCTGAGCTGACCTGTTTGTTCAGAAGCTTTCCGGCCTCCGCGACGCCCAGGTCGAGGGCCTTCTGCGAGATATCCTTCATTACCACTGGAATTCCACGCACCGCGGAAGTGTATGCGATGCCGCCCCCCATGATCCCCGCGCCGAGGACTGCCGCCCGTTGCACCTTGCGTGCAATCTTTGCGTATGCCTTGCCTTTCTTCTTGATTGCCTGATCGTTGATAAACAGTTGGACCAGTGAGGCTGCAGCCTGCGTGCGCGCGAGCTTCGCGAATTCATGGTGCTCGAGCTTCAGTGCCGCATCGCGAGACAGCGGTGCCGCGCGTTTCAACAACTCGATTGCCGCAAGCGCCGCCGGCTGGTGGGCTGCTGTCCTGGCAGCCGCTGCCTCGGCTCGTTGGAAGGCTCCCGCATCGGCCTGGAACGGCCCGTGCCGCCGTCGACGACGCGCACGCCACTCATCCGACGCAACGAGAAATTCGAGGCGCTCGACAGCCGCACCCAGCAGCGCCTGGGGCGCAACGACCGCTTCCACTAAGCCTGATTCCAAAGCGGTCCGTGCACTTTGCGGCTTGCCGCTCGTAATCCACTCGATGGCCGCCGCAGCATGGGTCACGCGTGGCAAACGAACCGTGCCACCAAATCCGGGAAAGATCCCGAGAGAGACCTCCGGAACACCTACCTGCGCAGCGTCCGACATCACCCGCGCATCGGCCGCCAGTGCCATCTCCAGGCCGCCCCCGAGAGCAAGTCCATTGATGGCCACTACACTCGGCAGGTCCAGATCCTCGAAGGCGGTAAACACCGCGTTCTGCCTCGCGATATACGCTTCGATTTCCTCCACCGACTTCGCGAACAAAGCCGTGAACTCAAAGATGTCCGCACCGACGATGAAGGTGTCCTTCGCACTGGTGACCATCACCCCGCGCGCGTTACCTGCCGCCCGAATGGCCTGCGTAGCAGACTGCAACTCATCCACGGTTCGAACATCAAACTTGTTGATCGCCTCCCCGCGCCGATCGAAACACAGCTCCACGAAACCATCAGCGCGCATTCCGACGCGCAGGCACTGCCCATCAAACATGATCATTCCCCGCTATAGTGTTATCATTGCCAACAGCGATCTATCACCGGAAGCATTGGCCACCATGAACAAACCGACCCTGTTTGACCTGACCGGTCGCGTAGCCGTCATCACCGGCTCCTCGCGGGGCATAGGCCGCGCCATTGCCGAACGGCTGGCCGACCAAGGCGCGAAAGTCGTGGTTTCGTCCCGCACGCAAAGCGCCGTCGACGACGTCGCAGCTGCGATCAATGCGACGCACGGCGCCGGCACCGCAATCGCCGTCGCGGCCAATATTTCGTCGAAGGACGATCTGGTCCGGCTCGTGGAACGCACCCGCGAAGCATTCAGCAAGATCGATATCCTGGTCTGTAACGCCGCAACCAACGTTCATTTCGGCCCGCTGTCCGCTATCAAGGACGAGCAGTTCCGCAAAATCCTGGACAACAACATCCTGTCCAACCACTGGCTCATCCAGCTCGTCGCTCCTGAAATGGCTGAGCGTGGGGACGGAGCGATCACTCTTGTTTCTTCCATCGGTGGAATGCAGGGTAGTCCTCTGATCGGCGCTTACAACATCTCCAAGGCGGCGGATCTGCAACTCGCGCGCAACCTTGCGGTAGAGCTCGGCCCACGCAATGTCAGGGTCAACTGCGTGGCTCCAGGCCTCATCAAAACAGACTTTGCGCGCGCCCTGTGGCAGAACCCCAAGATTGCCCGCTCCGCGGAAGCCTCGACACCGCTGCGACGGCTCGGTGAACCTGACGACGTCGCAGGCGCCGTCGTCTTCCTCAGCAGCGCTGCAGGGCGTTATATAACCGGCCAGTGCATCATCATCGATGGAGGCGGGATGATCTCCAGCCCGGCATTGACGGACTGAACCTGGGGACCGAAGCAAACAAACTGGTCTCACATCACTTCAAACAGGCCGGCGGCGCCCATGCCACCGCCCACGCACATCGTAACCACGACATAACGCGCGGCGCGGCGGCGACCCTCGATCAATGCATGTGCGGCGAGACGTGCGCCCGACATGCCATACGGATGACCCAGAGCGATGGCACCGCCATTGACATTGAGCCGCTCGTCAGGAATGCCCAGCTCGTCACGGCAGTACAACACCTGAACCGCGAAGGCTTCGTTCAATTCCCACAGTCCGATGTCATCGATGGTGAGGCCGTGCCGGGCCAGCAGCTTGGGAACAGCATAAACGGGTCCGATACCCATCTCCTCGGGCTCGAGGCCCGCGACGGCCATGCCGCGATAGATTCCGAGTGGGGAAATCCCACGGCGCTGCGCTTCCTGCCGTTCCATCAGCACCACTGCAGATGCACCATCCGACAGCTGGCTGGCATTGCCGGCAGTCACGCAATGTCCCTCACCGCGAACCGGCTTCAGCGCAGCGAGCCCCTCCAACGTTGTGTCAGCGCGCACGCCCTCATCCTGTGTGAGCGTGACTTCCTTGAAGGTAACGGCCTTGGTCTGCTTGTCGGTCACGGCCATCGAGGTCCTGATCGGGATGATTTCAGAATCAAATCGCCCCTCTGCGATAGCCGCCGCGGTCCGCCGCTGGCTCTGCAGCGCGTACGCGTCCTGCGCCTCGCGAGTCACGTGATAACGCCGTGAAACAATTTCGGCCGTATCGATCATGGCCATGTAGGCGGCAGGATGCATGTCGAGCAGTGATGGATCCTGTTGGATCCAGAGCCGGTCAGTCTGAACCTGACTGACGGAATCTACACCACCCCCAACGGCGATCTGCATACCTTCCTGGACGATCTGCCGCGCCGCCAGGGAAATCGCCATCAGCCCACTGGCGCATTGCCGGTCGACCGACATCCCAGGCACCGTGACGGGGAGGCCCGCGCGCAGAGCAGCCAGCCTCCCGATGTTCATTGTCTGGCACCCCATCTGGAGCGCTGAACCGAGCACGACATCCTCGACGTCCCGAGGTTGAATGCCCGCGCGTTCGACCGCTGCACGGATCACCTCCCCTGCCAGCGTCGGCGATAAAGTTGCATTCAATGCACCGCGGTACGCTTTCCCGATTGGCGAGCGCGCGGTCGATACGATAACTGCTTCTCTCATTAGTCACTCAACCTATCGATTGTCCGCCATCCACCAGAAGCGTTTCACCGGTGATGAAGCTGCCCGCGTCCGAGGCAAGCAGCGCGACCGCGCCGGCAACTTCGACCGGTCGTGCAAATCGCCGCAACAGAATTCGTGACAACAGTCGCTGCTGCACTTCCTCAGTCAGCGTGTCGGTCATGCCACCCTCCACCGATCCCGGCGCTATCGCATTTACACGGATGCCGTGAGCCGCCCATTGGGCGGCAAGGTCCTGTGTCAGATGCACAATGGCGGCTTTGGTGGTCGTGTAAGGCACGACCTGGCCCGCTTCGGGCACATACGACAGGAACGCACCCACGGAGGCGATATTGATGATGGCGCCACCGCCGCGGGCAATCATGCGACGAGCGACGTGACGGCTGGCGAGGAATGTGCCGGTCAGATTGACATCGACCACTTTCTTCCAACCGGCCAGAGGGATGTCCTGCGGCAAACCCCACCACGACGCTCCCGCGTTGTTGATGAGGATACCGATGTCCCCAAGTTGGGCCGTCACCCCCGCAACGGTCCGTTCAATCTCAGCTTCGCTTGCAACATCGCACCGAAGCCCGATCACCCGGCGCCCAAAACGGGTGGCCACCCTCGTCGCAATCTGTTCACAGTCGGATTCGCGCCGGGAGGCCAGAGCAACATCGCAGCCGAGATCCGCCAGAGTCGTTGCCATCACCTCGGCCAGGGTGCCCCGGCCTCCGATGATCAGAGCAACCCGACCGTCGAGGCGAAAGAGATCGCGGGTAAACCCCGGTTGCAGTAAATCTTTCAATCGGCACCCAATCCAGCAGAGCGCACGGCCTGAATCCCGTAGGCAAGCGCCAGAGCAAGGCCACCGGCGTACCCGGTCCCGTACACATCGCCCGCGTCGGCTCCCGCGGCGAACAGGCCTGACACCGCCGAACCATCGGTTTTCAGCACGCGCGCAGTCGCATCCACGCTCAATCCACCATGAGTGTGCGTGATGGCGGGACGCACAACCAGCGCATAAAAGGGTGGCTCGTCGAGTGCAGTGCAATTCTCGGCGCGGGCCGGTTGCAATGTCTCCCAGCCGCTACGGCAGCGCTGGTTATAGTCATCGATCGAGCGGCGCAACCGGGCCCCATCAAAGCCCTGGCGGTCCGCAAACTCGCCGATCTCCCCAAGACTGCCCGCGACGCAGCCGTTGCCTCCATGTTGGAGCGCAATCTGCATCTTGTCGACCGCTTCGGTTCCCTTGACGATGGCAGTCGTGGCATTCGCCTGATGTACAGCGGCGTCCCAAAAGCAGATCGCCCGGGCGTTCGCCTGAGTTACCACCTGGTTGGTATTGGTGTGGTCGCCCAGTGACTCGTCACAGAAACGCAGGCCCGCCTCGTTCAACAGCAGCGCATGATCGCTGTGATACTGGGATAACAGGGTGTTGAGGTGTGGCCGTCCCCAGTCCGGGGACTCGCTGACCAGGTGTCCGTAAAAGCCTGGATTGGATCCGCGCACTTCAGCGCCGACAGCGCTCGCGAGACGCATTCCATCACCGCTGCTATGAGGATTGGAACGCAGCAACAGGTTGTCGCGCGCGTTCGCATGAATATACCGGGCCCGCAACTCAGCAGAGTTCTGGTAGCCCCCCGTTGCCAGCAGCGTGACCCTTGCACGTATATCGATCGTGCCGTCCTCATACACAGTCCGGGCACCGATGACTGCACCTCCGGTGTCCGTCAGCAGTTCGCTGGTCTGCGTATCCAACACGACATGACCACCATGCTGCTCCACCAGATGCCCGCAACCGCGCAGGTGATCGAGGATGTCGATCTGATAGCCGCGGCCGTGCAGTACGCTGAGACCCGGAGAGATCGCAACGCGCCGCCGGCGCAACCACTCGAGCCCGGTGGCGTAGTTGCGCAGGACCACATCTCCCAGGCCCGGCCGGCCACCACCAAAAAGCTGCATGCGACCGGGTGAAGTGGCTGTCCACAGGACCCCACCCGAGAGCAGGGCCGAACCGCCGATGCACTTCGCCTTCTCGATCACAATCACCTTGGCGCCGCGTTCCGCGGCAAAACCGGCGGCGGACAACCCCGCCATGCCGGCGCCCAGAACGAGCAGGTCGCAGTCGAGAGATTCGGATCCGGTCATTGCGGCGACGCTATCAGAATCTCGCCTCGCCCTGCAGGAGCACCACGCGCGGCTCTCCGGCCACCGTGTATACCTCGCCCAGGCCACCCGGTTTGTCCACACCCAGGGTGCCATACCGGCGGTTGCTCAGATTGCGGCCGATGACCGCAATTGACCACCGGTCGCTGTCCGGACTCAAACGGATGCCGGAATTGAAGCTCGTAAAATCACTCTGGTAGGACAGCGGATTGAGATTCAGGCCGGTGTAGTACCCGGATGTGAAACGCAGATCGCCGTTCACGGCCAGACGCAGACGGCTGGTCACCGCGAAGTCATACGCGGCGCCACTGGTCAGAAGCCACTTCGGCGCCCGGTACAAGGGCCGGCCGGACAGGTTCTGGGTCTTCGCTCCGGTCACAGGAGCGGCGACACAGCCCTGGGCAACGGTCTGACCTGTGTAACACTGCGCCGCGTTGAATTCCTCGAAGTACGCCTGGTCGTAGCTCGCCGAACCCCGGAAGGTGAGACCGGTGACCGGACGCCAGGTGGTCTCAAACTCGACTCCCCGAGTGATGGTACTGGCCGCGTTCTGCGTCACGAACGTCACCGCCGTGGAGCTCAGTGCAATCAACGAGGTCAGCGGAAGACCCTCGTACTTGTAGCGAAACGCAGTCAGCGATCCAGTCAGCCTGTTGTCGAGCAGGGAAGCCTTGATACCGCCTTCGAACCCCTTGGCCTTCTCAGCGTTGTATGACAGCGTCTGCAGCGTCGAGATGGACGACAAAGTACCCGGGTTCGAAAACCCACCCGACAGATAACCAGTCTTGTACGCACCATACAACAGGACTTCATCGGTTGCGTGCCAGGACAGAGTGGCTTCCGGTGAAAAATTGTTCTCGCTCTTGCTCCCGGCTATCACCCGGCCCTGGGGCAGATAGCTCGCAACGCCGACCCCGTTCGGGTTGACGTACTTGTTGAAGGAGTCCAGTGATTTGTTCTCCCTCGTATAACGACCGCCCCCGGTCAACTCCACACGACCGGGAAGCTTCAGGATCGCCTGGCCGAAGACCGACTCGGCGTGGCTCTTGTTGTGTTGCTCATTGTCGTAGAGGTTGTAACGGCCCGTCGCCGGATCCAGCCGATTCGGTCCATTCGCCCCACCGACGTACAAGGTACGGTCATTGTATTCATAGTGCCCACCGCCGGCGAAGTTGATAATGCCGTCCAGCGCGGTGACTGCGCGCAGCTCCTGATAGTAGCTGTTGTTCTTTTCGTCGCTGTATGACCAGAAGTACGAGTACGACGTACTGTCGGCATTACCCTGGCTCACGTAGTCGTAGTGATACAGACCGGTAATCGAGGTCAGATTCACGGCCGCGAGCTTGTAATTGAGCGTCAGAGTGGGCATGACGGTGTCGTCCTTGCTGAAGGGACGGCCATCGTCGTACTTGCTGACCTCGGGCCAGGAGTTGATGATGGTCTGCGACAGCCAGCCCTGCGATGACTTGTCATTGAGGTGGCAATCGCCGTTGGGATCAACGATCCCGCCGGTGGTCACAGGCTGGGTACGGCCCGCGGGACACGCCATGACTTCGTCGAAACTCTGCAGACTCTGGCCCCGGTAACGGCTCAACAGCAATTTGAAATCGGCGTCGAACTGCGTGCCGGGATCGTATTTCAACGTCAGGCGCACCGCCTCCTTTTCCTCCGCGCCCAGGTCCGGCTGCGCCGCTGGAACGAAGGTACTGCCCGAGGCCGCTGTCCGGATGAGATCGGGCACACCGGCGTCCTGATTTTCAATGTAGCCGTCGCTCTTGCTCGCGAAGCCCGCCACGCGAAATCCCAGGCTGTCAGTGACAGGACCGGAAAGAGCCCCTTCAAACGAGCGTGTATGGTTGCTCGTGAGCTCATAACCCACGCGCGCAAAACCGGATAACTCCCGGGTGGGATCCGCCGACTTGACCGCAACCACGCCACCGGGGGAGTTCTTGCCGAAGAACAGCGCCTGCGGTCCCTTCATCACCTCGATGCTCGCCACATCGAACAGCGCATCGTTGAGAATGCGG
>Ga0068858_100001474_pt1 | contig 24214 bp, 22 predicted proteins | sample KBSSwiS12_FD_66589 | JGI IMG/M metagenome (GOLD analysis project Ga0068858, IMG submission 66589) | Switchgrass rhizosphere microbial communities from Kellogg Biological Station, Michigan, USA - KBS Switchgrass S1-2 | ecosystem: Host-associated > Plants > Roots > Rhizosphere > Soil ... | reverse complement strand
AGCGTGTCCGTTCAACGTGATGTTCCCCTGCGCGCAATGCACCCAGGCGTAGCGGCCCTTGGCGATCGGCTGCTGGAGCGACTCGCCCGGCGCAAGCACCGACGCATACATGCGCGCATCCTGGTGAATGAAAGCGGCAGGCTCCGCGGTCTTCTTGTCCGGCCCGGCGATCAGCCGCAGCCGTCCCTTCTTTTCCGCGGGATCGTAGGCGAACTGCTGGTAAGCCGGCTCCACGTCCATCTCGGCCGGCTCAATCCAGATCTGCAGAAAGTGTACCGGCTGCTTGGGAGAGCCGTTGAACTCGCTATGAATCACGCCGGTTCCCGCCGACATGGCCTGCACCATGTTGGCCTCCAGAACTTCTTGCGTGCCGGTGCTGTCCTTATGCGCCAGGCTTCCGTCCAGAACGTAGGAAATGATCTCCATGTCGCGATGGCCGTGCGAGCCGAAGCCCCGGCCGGGCGCTACGCGGTCGTCATTCAAAACGCGTAGCGCGCGAAAGCCCATGTGCCTGGGATCGTGATAATTTGCAAACGAAAAGGTGTGGTACGAATTGAGCCAGCCATGATCCGCATGGCCGCGTTCTTCTGCTAATCGGAGCGTAATCATGCTCCTATGTTAGCGAGCGCGTCAAGTCCTGCCGCCTCTTTGCGCGACGATCTTCAATGCGTTGATTGGATTACGCGCGGACCGCCTTCCAGGCCATAAATCGTGATTTGGCCCGGATTGGCCGGCTTTGATTGACGCACCGGAGGCGGAGCGGGCTGCGCGGGAGACGTAGTTCCTGCCTGCATGCGCGCCGTCTGGGCCGCCAGCAGTTGCTTGGCAAACTCGTCCTTCGTGAGAGCGAGACTCAACTGCATGCGATTGCCTTCCGCGGAAATGTGCAGCTTGTTGGCAATCTCCGCCGTCTCCGGACGATTGGTCTGCGCCACCAGCGCCATTTGGATTTGCGTGGAGAGCAGTTGGGTCATCTGCGCGGCCACAGCGTCACTCTCGGCCGCAACGCTCAACTCCACTTGAAAACCATCGCGCAACGCCAGGCCCATGTCGAGTCCTTTCACCTGCGCGGCCAATTGCTCCGCCAAAGGATTTCGAGTCGTGGCGCCAGCGGACTTGGGATCTGAGAGCGGTCCGTCGGCAATCAGCCAGAAGTCGTGCGTGGCCGCCAGCGTTTGCGCGCGCCGTAGCAGCGACGATGGTGGGACCAGCGCGCCGCCGCGCCGGACGATCGCCGCCAGAACCGACTTTTCATCGCCGAGAAGCAGGGTTGAGCTGTCCGCTTCACCCTTGATGACCGCGAAGGTGGTGACGTCGGTCGGGTTCATGCGATACACATCGGCATCCCGAACCCGCCGCGGCGTCTCTTTCAGGAATATCTGCAGTTCGCCCATCGGGAAGCGGCCTTCCACTACCAGGAGAAAAGGCGGCTTATTCTTCGCGCCCGCTGTACCCACAGCCGTCAGACTTGCCGGCGACGCCACATACACCCGGTCAATTTGATCGAGGAATCCCAGCGCCATGGCCTGCATCGGACCCTGCAAAGGCGATTGCACTCCGCTCGCCGCCGCTGGAATCTTGTTCATCTGTTCGCGGATCGACTGGCCCACCGCCGACTCGCGTAAGCTCTTGACGTCGATTCCCACCAGCAGCTTCGCGCCCGGCTGGCTCAGCTCCCAGGAATTCGTCTGCGCGGTCACGCTCACCGCGGCCACGGCCAGACACAGCATTACCTTCGAATTTGCGGCCATCGATGCCTCCGTACTTATAATGCTAAGGCGATTTCAGGCGAAACGGGAATCCAACGAACCCCTTAGTTCTCGCTGGAGAATGCGCGAGTATGGGTATGCTTTAAGAGTCAGCCATGTCCACTTTCAAAGCCATCTTTGCGGAGCAGATCGAAGGGAAACCCAAAATTTCCATACAGCAAATCGACCGCGCCAGTCTGCCCGCCGGCGAGGTGCTGGTGCGGGTCCACTATTCCGACCTGAATTATAAGGATGGCCTCGCCGTGACAGGCCGCCCCGGCGTGATCCGCAAGTACCCGATGGTTCCGGGTGTCGACCTGGCCGGCGTGGTGGAAGAATCGTCTTCGCCCGATTGGAAGCCCGGCGACGAAGTGGTGGTCACCGGCTTCGGGCTATCGGAAACGGTGTGGGGCGGATACGCGGAACTCGCGCGCCTGAACGCGGACTGGCTGATCCGGTTGCCGAAGGGGCTCACGTTGAAGCAATCGATGGCCATCGGCACGGCCGGATTCACAGCGATGCAGTGCGTGGTCGCCCTGGAGCAGCACGGTTTGGTAGCGGGTTCCGGCGAAGTGTTGGTGACGGGAGCGGCGGGAGGCGTTGGCAGCATCGCAGTCGCAATACTCGCGAAACTGGGCTACCGCGTGGCCGCATCGACCGGCCGTGCGGAGTTGGGCGACTACCTGCGATCCCTGGGCGCTAGCGAAATCGTCGATCGAAGCAGCTTGACTGCGCCCTCCAAACGGCCCATGGAGTCCGAGCGGTGGGCGGCCGCCGTCGATACCGTGGGCGGCGATACGCTGGCCGCGATTGTGCGTGCGTTGGTCGCCAATGGCAGCGTGGCGGCCTGCGGCGTCGCCGGTGGAGCGCAGCTCAACACCACGGTTTATCCGTTTATCCTGCGAGGGGTTAACCTCTTGGGAATCAACTCGGTATACGTCTCACGCACCGAACGCCTGCTGATGTGGGAACGCCTCTCGCGCGATCTGCCGCTGCCGCTGCTCGACAGCATGACCCAGGAAGCCCCGCTCGAAGCCGTGTTCGACCTGGGCGAGAAAATCATTGCCGGCGGCGTGCGCGGGCGGATGGTGATTCGGATCTCCTGACGCGGGAATAAATCCACCGGGTCGAACGATACGTATATCGAGCAGGGGCGGCTGCAGGACGCGGCTCGCCGTCCGACGCCCGGGCTTGGAGTAATATTTGGTTAGAGGCAACTATGCTGATTCGTAAACCCGCCGATCTTCGCTACTCCGATGTAACGCCAAAGCAGTTCTACCTGAACCGCCGGCGGTTTCTGGCCGCAGGCTCGGCTATCGCAGGCGCATGGGCGCTGCCCACCCCCGCCGGCGCGATTACGAAGATCGATAACGTGAAGAAGAGCGGCTACACCGTAAACGAAAAAATCACGTCTCGCGCCGACATTACCAGCTACAACAACTATTACGAATTCGGCACCGACAAAGCGGACCCGTCACACTACGCCAACACTTTGCGCCCGTCTCCCTGGCACGTGCAAGTAAGCGGACTAGTGGAAAGGCCAAAAACCTTTGACCTCGATTCCATCATGAAAATAGCTCCGCTGGAGGAGCGGATTTACCGTCATCGCTGCGTCGAACGTTGGTCCATCGTGGTCCCGTGGATTGGATTCCCGCTGGCTGCGCTGTTGAAAGAAGTCGAGCCCCTTTCCAAGGCCAAATACGTTGCATTCCAGACGCTCCTTGACAAAACGCAAATGCCGCTCTGGAATCGCGCCGGGATCGAACTGCCTTATGTGGAAGGCCTGCGTTTGGACGAAGCCATGCACCCCTTGGCTCTGCTGGTAGTTGGGCTCTATGGCGAGACGCTGCCGAACCAGAATGGCGCGCCCTTCCGTCTGGTGGTCCCGTGGAAGTACGGTTTCAAGAGCATCAAGTCGATTGTGAAGATCACGCTCACCGATAAACAGCCGCCCACCACCTGGAACATCACCAATGCGCAGGAGTACGGATTCTATTCCAACGTGAACCCCGAGGTGGATCACCCGCGCTGGAGCCAGGCCCAGGAGCGCCGCCTGGGCGAGCTCTTCATGCGAAAGACGGTGAAGTTCAACGGCTACGGGGACCAGGTGGCGAGCCTCTACACCGGCATGGATCTGCGCAAGAACTACTAGCGAACTGACGGGGCCAAACGCGGATGAAGAAAATCCTGTTCAGTCCCTGGACCAAACGCGCGCTCTTCGCTATTTGCCTGATTCCCGCGCTCTCGCTCATCGGGCGCGGATTTTCAGGAGATCTCAGCGCCAACCCGATCGAGTTCATCGAGCACCGGACCGGTGACTGGGCGCTGCGCTTTCTCCTGATCACCCTGGCGGTGACTCCGTTGCGCAAGATTTTCGAACAGCCGCTGCTGACGCGTTTCCGGCGGATGCTGGGCCTGTTCGCGTTCTTTTACGTCTGCGTGCATCTGTCGATGTATCTGACCTTCGACCAGATGTTCAGCATCAGCGGCATCTTCGCGGACGTATTGAAGCGCCCCTACATCACGGTGGGCACCGCCGGCTTCCTGATGCTGGTTCCCTTGGCCATCACCTCCACCGCGGCGATGGTGCGCCGGCTGGGTCCGAAGCGCTGGCAGTTACTGCATCGCCTCGTGTACTTCTGCGCGCTCGCCGGAGTGATCCACTATTACTGGCTGGTCAAATCCGACGTACGCGAGCCGCTGATGTATGGCGCCATCCTCACGCTGCTGATGCTATTCCGCGTCCGTATATGGCTGACAAAAGGTACGACAAACAAGGCCCAGCCGACAACCGTCAGCGCCTGAGCTTTCGCATTCGGCGCTACCCTAGTAAGTGTTGACGGTGCGCCTATGAAAACCAGGCACAACCCGACGCCGGATCGGCTCGCCCGGGCTGAAGACCTTCTGCGCAACCCCCGTCCCGGGAGCCGCATCGAAGCGGCGCAGAAATTCGGCATTGATTTGACCTTGTTGATCGAAAAGCTGCGCCTATCGCCCGCAGAACGCGTTCGCCGGATGCACGACGCGGCGAACGCAGCCGAGCAAGTGCGCGGCGCCGCACGGCGCGATCGCACATGAACTTCATCGTGGCGGTGCAGGCGCTGGCAGATGAAGGCGTCGACTTCGTAATCATCGGTGGCTGGTCAGCGATTCTGCATGGGAGTTCGTCGGTAACCAATGACCTGGATATTTGCTACTCACGGAATTCAGATAACCTGAAGCGGCTCGCTTCGGCGCTGGCGGCCTTTCATCCACGCCTCCGTGATTTATCTCAGGACTTGCCATTCGTTTGGGACCAGGCCACTCTTCCCAATGCAGCGATCTTGACTCTCTCGACCGACCTGGGAGCTATCGATCTTCTGGCGGAGGTAAGCGGTTTGGGCGGCTTCGAAGATGTAAAGGCTCACTCGATATTAGTGCAGGCGTTCGATCGTGAAATTTGGACGCTCGACCTGCCGGCCCTGATCCGGACAAAGCGCGTTGCAGGCCGGGCCAAGGACTTGCAGGTTCTGCCTGAACTCGAAGGGCTGTTAGAGGCCGGGGAGCCGGAGTAAGCTCCTTCGCAGACCTCCGGCAGTTAGAATGAACTTCTGAGGAGTCATCGTGGCTGAGAAAAATCCTGGCGCCGAAAGCGGTCCGCTCACTTTACCGCGACGTTCTTTCCTGCGTGACGTTGCCCGCTGCGGCGGCGCTCTTGCCGTGGGCAGTTTGTCTAACAAGGTCCGCGCCGAAGACCCCGTCAACTGGAGCAAACAAATCGGCATCCAGCTTACGGTGGTGCGCGATCAGATGTTGAAGGACGTCGAAACCACCCTCGCGCAACTGGCCGCCATCGGCTATCGATACGTCAACCCAGTGGGCTTCAGCGGCTTCGACGCCAAGGCATATCGGGAGATGTTGGACCGCCACGGGCTCAGCGCTCCGCAAATCGATCTCGGCTTCAGCACCGGGCCCGGCATGGAGGAAGATCTGGAAGCCTGTCAGATCCTGGGGATCAAGTACGCGGAACCGGCGGTGATCGGCACCGCACAGAGAGGCAACGCCCGCAGCGGCGGCGCCACCGACCCCTATAGAAGACTGGCTGCAGGCGGCGTCCAGCGCCCCGCGACACCGCCCCCGCAAAGTGAGGAAGACGCCAAGCGCTCTGCCGCCGAATACAACACTTATGGGAAGATGGCTCGCAAATTCGGTATTAAAGTGATCTTCCACAACCACATCGAACACTTCGAGTTGCTGACCGGATCGAAATCTACTTTCTTTGATATGTTTCTGTCCGAGACTGATCCCGAATTGGTCGGGATGGAACTCGATCTGGGTTACACGGCGATTGCCGGACGGAACATTCCCGAGGCGATTCGCCAGTATCCAGGGCGGTTTCCGGTTTGGGATGTCAGAGACTCTTTCGGGATCAAGAATGCAGATGCAAATCCCGCCGCGACTGCGAATCAGCGGCGTCAGTACACCTATTCCGTTCCCGTCGGACTGGGCGAAGTGGATTTCAAAACCATATTCGCCGGCGCCGAGACCGCCGGATTGAAACACTTCTTCGTCCTGCAAGATAACGCAGCGGCGTGGGGCGATTCCATGGCGGTCGCCAGAATTTCCTGGCAAAATCTAACGAAAATTTTGGCTCCTGCCGGCTTGCCATGAGCGCGTAAGGCGTGTCGCTTCTGGCACTATGGAATGGTGTCCGGCAAAACCTCGCATTCTCGCGTGAGTACCCGACCCGAGATTCGCCCCGCCAGGAATGAAGATATGGCGGACATCCGCGCTTTGATCCGGTCTTTTCCAAGGATTCTGGTGCAGCGAAACCTCCCCCGCGTACCTTCATTTTTCGTGGCCCGCGTCGGCGGCAGGCTGGTCGGCTGTTGCGCACTGCAGATTTACTCGAAGAGGTTGGCGGAAGTCCGCAGTCTGGCGGTGCATCCCGATTTCCAGGACCGCGGCCTGGCTTCAGATCTAGTGGAGCGATGCACGCAACGAGCGCGGGAACGGGGAGTGAGGGAATTGTTTGCCGTCACCAGCCAGATTTCGTTCTTCGCCCGGCTGGGCTTCGCCACGTTCCGCCGCGAAAAGACGGCCATGTTTCTGGAATTAACGCCTCGCCCCGGGCCGGATTAGATCGCGGCGATGGCGCAGCCCCCTACTTGCCGGCGCGGACCCAGTCGGCGATGGTTTTCCAGGCCGGATCGTCTTTCGTCGCGAACTGGCGTCCGCCGGAGTGAAACTCTTGTCCGCCGGCTTCGTGGGCCAGCGGCTGCCGCAGCAAAATGCTGGCGTCGGGATTGCCGGGTTTCACGATCCGCGACACCATTTCGAAGTTCTTGCGGGATTGTTCCTCGGTCCAGGCAGTCGCGCCCTTGTCAAGAGGCTGCAGGCTGAAGGCGTGATTCGCCGCCGCATGGCACACCACGCAGCGGGCGTGGCTGGGGCGCTTTTGGAGAAAGATGGGCTCCACCTTAGTTTTGAAGACATCGTAGTCCAGCGATTGCGCCGCCGCGGGCAGGGAAGCCGCGCAGGCCAGAGCGAGTATCGACAACGCGGTGAAGCGGGGTTTCGGGTGGAGTGCAAGGGTCATAGTGGAACGCTCCGTTTACAGCCGCCCATGATATCAAAATGTGAGACATGAAATTTCGTCCTTCCATCTGCGCGTATCAGCGTTCATCTGCGGGCAAAATAAAAAAGTCTTTGGCCCGCAGATGAAAACCGATAAACACAGATAAGACAAATTTCACCCCCGCCGAACCCGTTGCGGTCCACAGTAGGCGCTTCTATAATGGTGCGGGACAATGATTTAGGCAGGAAAACCGATTTGAAAACCTTGGGCCGCAGACCTCGTAGTTTCTCGCCTCGCATGTTGCGTCTCGTGCCTGGAATCACGCTCATTTGCGCCATTCCCTACCTGCAGGCCGCGGCTCCGCCATCCATCGAGCAGCAATTCGCGCAAACCGTCCAGCCGTTCGTCAAGCAGTATTGTTTCGCCTGCCATAGCGGCGCGAAACCCGCTGCGGGATTCGATCTGAAATCCTACACCGATACGGCGAAGGTTGTCGAGGACCATCCGCGCTGGGCCTTGGTGCGTGAAAAACTGATGGCCAAGGAAATGCCTCCCAGGCAGATGCCGCAGCCTCCGGCCGAAGCCCGCGAGCAGGTCGTCAATTGGATTCAGGCCATGCGCTCGACCGAAGCGCGCAAGAATACCGGCGATCCCGGACCGGTGCTGGCGCGGCGCTTGAGCAATGCCGAATACAACTACACCATCCGCGATTTAACTGGTGTCGATTTGCAGCCCGCCCGCGAGTTTCCTGTCGACCCCGCCAACACCGCGGGCTTCGACAACTCCGGCGAATCGCTGACCATGTCCCCTGCGCTACTCAAAAAGTATTTGCAGGCCGCTCACGACGTCGCCGATCACATGGTGCTCACGCCCGACGGCATCGATTTCTCGCCCAATCCGATGCTGGTCGACACCGACCGGGATAAATACGCCACCCATCGGATTGTCGATTTCTATCTGCGCCAGCCCACCGATTATGCGGATTATTTTCAAGCTGCGTGGCGTTTCAAGTATCGAGCCGCGCTGGGAAAGCCCACAGCGACGCTGGCGTCTATTGCTGCGGACGCCAAGGTGAGCGCAAAATATCTGCCCATAATCTGGCAGTTCCTGGAAGAAGCTCCGGCGGCAGCCAAGACTGAAGTCGGGCCGATCGCCAAACTGCAAGGTATGTGGCGAGCTTTGCCCGCGGCAAACAAATTGAACGCCAACCAACAGGACGACGTGCGCGCCAAGTGCGTTGAGATGCGCGATTTCGTCATCAAGATCCGCACCCACACGGCCATGCAGTTCTCGGCTCCGCTGGTGAACGGAATACCGCCCGCCTCGCAGCCGCTGCTGAACTGGAAGTTGCGCGAATATGCAACCCACCGCCGGCATAGCGATCCTAACGATCTGCGCAACGATACCGATCCGCCGGAAGTCATGCCCGAAATCGGGAAGTATCCCGGACTGCACACGGAATCGGCTCCGCGCTGGGCCGCGCTTTCCGCCAAGGCTCGCTTCGGCGATCCAGATCTGGTGGTTCCGGCGGCCGAGCGCAAGCGCTACGAAGCCTCTTTCGAACGCTTTGCTTCCGTCTTCCCGGATAAGTTCTACGTCTCCGAGCGCGGCCGCTACTTCCCCGACGATTCGGAAGACAAAGGACGCCTCTTGAGCGCCGGTTACCACAGCGTACTGGGCTTCTACCGCGACGATCAACCGCTCATGGAATTGATCCTGGATGACAAGGGCCAACGCGAGCTAAACCGCCTGTGGGAAGAATTCGAGTTTATCTCTCAATTTACGGCCCGCACCTTTATTCAATATTTCTTCAATCAGAGCGGCGAGGTTTATGGCAAGGGAGCTGAGTCCGCCTCGCTGCGCCCGGTGGGTCACGAGATCACCGACACGCCGGTGATTATGGAATTGCGCGACGCCTATATCGCCAAGGCTCTGGCCGATCCCACCAAGGACACCACTCCGCCGGAAGTCACCGATCGCTTTTTTGTCGCCGATCCCAACGTGAAGAATGATCCCATTGCTCCCGAGGCGATTCGCAGCCATTTCGACGGTATCGATGCCACGCTGCGGACTTTTGAGAAGATGCATGCGGCAGCCGAGCCGAAGCACCTCGACGCTCTGGTGAAATTCGCCGCGCGAGCGTATCGCAGGCCGTTATCCAAAGCCGAACGCGACGACATCCTGGCTTACTACCACACGTTGCGCGACAAGAACGCTCTGACGCACGAAGAAGGCGTCCGCAATTCCATCGCCGGCATTCTGATGTCGCCGGATTTTTGTTATCGAATCGATTTGGATTCCCGTTCGGCTTTAGTTGAGGCGAAGCCTGTCGCGTTCCGCGCTGGTGTGACCGGCCGTCCGCTCTCGTCGTACGCGCTGGCGAGCCGCCTGAGTTATTTCCTGTGGTCCAGCATGCCCGACCAGGAGTTGCTGGCCCACGCCGCCGCCGGCGATTTACAGCGCCCCGACGTGCTGCTCGCGCAGACCCGCCGCATGTTAAAAGATCCGCGGGTGCGCGGCCTGGCCACCGAATTCACGGGCAACTGGCTGGATTTCCGCCGTTTCGAGAATTACAACGCAGTCGATCGTGAGCGCTTCCCTAGTTTCACCAGCGAATTGCGCGAGGCCATGTTCCAGGAACCCATCCGTTACATGGAAGACCTGATCCGAAATGACCGGCCGATTCCCGATCTGCTTTACGGAGACTATACCTTTGTCAATCCGCTGCTCGCCAAACATTACGGCATGCCGGAAGTAAAAGGTGACGTGAATACCTGGGTGCGTGTCGACGACGCCGCTCGCTACCAGCGCGGCGGTCTGCTGCCGATGGCGGTTTTTCTCACGGCGAACTCGCCGGGGCTGCGCACCAGCCCCGTGAAGCGCGGGTATTGGGTGGTGCATCGCGTTCTCGGCCAAGTCATCCCGCCGCCCCCGCCGGTGGTTCCCGAGCTGCCGTCGGACGAAGCAAAATCGGATCTGCCTATCCGCGACATGCTGGCGCAACATCGCGCCAACGTGGTGTGTGCCTCGTGCCACGCGCGCTTCGATACCTTCGGTCTGGCATTCGAAGGTTACGGCCCAGTGGGTGATGCCCGCGCCAAGGATCTTGCCGGACGTGCCATCGATGCTAGAGCGTCTTTCCCCGGCGGCAGCGAAGGCAACGGACTCGAAGGCGTGCGCACCTACATCCGCGAGAATCGCCAGAACCAGTTTCTGGATGGTTTCGAGCGCAAACTGCTGGTATACGCGCTGAACCGTTCGCTGCTGCTCTCCGACGAACTGCTCATAGACCGCATGCAAGCCAAACTGGCCGCGAGTCGTTTTCGCTTTAGTTCGCTGGTCGAGACCATCGTCACTAGCCCGCAGTTTTTGAATCAACGAAATCCCGAGGCGGAAAAAACTCAAACCGCTGCGCTCCCCGCGAATGTAAACCAGAGAAAGGTGAACTAGAATGCCGAAGTCAACGCAAAGCTCCTCCCCTCGCATCTCCCGCCGTGCGGTTCTTCGCGGTGCCGGAGTTGCCGTCGCCCTTCCCTGGCTGGAATCGCTGCCTGTGTTCGGAGACCCCACCAATCCCGCCGTCTTCCCGAAGCGCTTCGGCGTGATGTTCATGGGCAACGGTATCAACGAGAACAACTGGAGCGCGGAAGGCTCGGGCGCCGACATGAAGCTCAGCAAGACCTTGTCGCCGCTCGAACCACTGAAGCACAAGATCAATGTGATCGACGGTCTGTTCAACAAAGCCGCGACCGGCCACGGCATTCACCCGCCGCAGACCGGAAGCCTGCTCTCCGGCGCCGAAATCCAGAAAGGCGCGGTGATCCGTTCGGGCATTTCGGTGGATCAGATGATCGCCAACGTAGTCGGACAGGATACGCCGCAATCCAGCATCGTCCTCGCCTGCGAGCAGCCCATGAGCGGCTACCACGAGACCAATTACTCGATGGCCTACAGCTCGCACATCTCCTGGCAGACGCCGGATTCTCCGGTGCCCGTCGAAGTCTATCCGTCTCTCGCCTGGGACAACCTGTTTGAGAATCGCGGCAGCCAGATCAACGTCAGCATTCTCGATCGCGTGAAGGATCGCGCCGAGACGCTCAGCCGCAAAGTCAGCTCCAACGACAAGGCCAAGCTGGATGAATACCTCACCAGCGTGCGCGAAGTGGAAAAGCGCGTCGAGAGCACGCGCAAGGTCAAGGATCAATCCGACGAGCTCGCAAAGCAGAAGAACCGTCCCGCGTTCACGATGGACCGGCCGCAGAACGGCCTGCCGGAAGACTTGCGGGATCACGCGAAACTGATGTGCGACATCATCGCGATCGCGTTCCAGACCGACCGGACGCGCGTCGCGTCGCTGATTATTTCGCGCGATCTTTCGGCGATGTATTATCCGTTCCTGGAAGTGGCCGAAGGACACCACGCCGCGTCCCACAACAATCTGTCCGACGGGTACGAGCGCATCGCGCGCTTCCATGTGAGCCAACTGGCGTATCTGGCATCCAAGCTGGACAGTATGCCGGAAGGCGACGGCACAGTGCTCGACAACTCCTGCCTGATGTTCCTCTCCGAACTGTGGATCGGCCGCTTGCACGACAACTCGCGGTTGCCTCTGGTGCTGGCCGGTGGCTTGGGCGGAACGCTCGAGACCGGACGCTCCCTCAACTATCTGAAAGCCGGCGACGACAACCGCAAGATGTGCAGCTTGTACCTCTCGATCATGGACCGCATGGGGATCAAGTTGGATCGCTTCGGCGACGCCACGACGCGTCTCGAAAGACTGTAATGCGACTCGTTCTCGCCGCAACCCTGGCGCTGGTCTGTATCGGCCCCGCGTCCGCGCAACTGCAACCGCCGAACGAGGCCGGCATGACCATGGGTCACGTTCACCTGAATGTCACAGACATGGAGGCGCAGCGGAAATTCTGGACTGAAATGTTCGATGCCGTACCGCTCAAGCGCGAAGGGCTGCAGGGCGTGAAGGTTCCCGGAATGTTGATCCTGTTCCGCAATCAGAAGCCGACGGACGGCACCGCGGGCGGCGCGATCGATCATTTCGGATTCCTGGTCCGCGATCTGGATGGGATCTTAAAGCGCGCGGCGGACGGGGGTTATATGACCCTGCCGGTATTCAAAGGCTCCGAGGGAGTGCCAAATTCGTATGTCATAGGTCCGGACGGCGTCAAAGTCGAACTGCAAACCCAGTCCGATCAAAAGGAATGGGCTGTGGCGCAGCACTTGCACTACATGGTGAAGGACCCCGACGCGCTGCGCACCTGGTATTTGACCACATTCTCGATGGACGGCAAGATGCGTGGCAACCACCGGTCCGCCAACCTTCCGGGCATGAATCTCAGTCTCGATCCGCTGCGCAGGGTGCCGGTTTCCTATCCCATCAAGGGCCGCGCGATGGATCATATCGGTTTCGAAGTGAAGAACCTGGAAGCCTTCTGCAAGAAACTTGAGGCGCAAGGAATCAAGTTCGACTCTCCCTACCGAAAGATCCCCGAACGGGGCCTCGCTGTGGCGTTTCTGACGGACCCCGAAGGCGCGTACATCGAACTGACCGAAGGCCTGGACCAATATTAGGCCGCAGCTTTCAGCATCGCTAAAATTACCCCGCAAAATGATTTCCACCAGCGGTAATTTGATGTATGCTGATTACGCAGTCGAAGATGACCCTCGCTGAAGTGCATCGCCGGAGTCAGCTTCGACCCTGTAGAAACGTAACGCAATGGTGCGTGAGTGGTATATGCGCCGTGGCCTCCGGCTCCTGCTTCGGGAGCGGGTTTCTGGAGAAGTCAACGCTTCCTCGTGCAAGACCCGTTCGAGTGCTCCGGGTGGTGTGGTCGCCGCAAAGGGGCCACTGCATACGTTCCGTTCTCTTCAAAATATTCACCAAAGATTATTTGATTTTGTCGTAACTTGTCGATAGAAAAAGAATCTGTATAGTTATCGGCGTGGCGGGTTGGACCGTGGTTGTGGCGTGATGGAGTTGCAATATGAAGCCGGAAATCGTGCGTTTCGATCAAAGTGTTTGCTCGCGGCTGGATTTGACGCTGTCGCGGGAATGGCTGGAAACAAACGGCTTGGGCGGCTTCGCCTCGTCGACGATCATTGGCCTCAACACGCGCCGCTATCACGGACTGCTTACGGCTTCCACCACGCCTCCCACTGGCCGCGTGCTGTTGTTGTCGAAACTGGAAGAAACGGTGGTGGTGGACGGTCAGCGCTATGAGCTGGCGGCCAACCAGTATCCCGGCGCCATTTATCCGCAAGGCTACCAGTATCTGAAAGAATTCCGCCTGGATCCCTTTCCAGTATTCATTTACCGCGTGGGCGGCCTGGAGATCGAGAAGCGCATCTTCATGGTCCAGGGTGAAAATACTACGGTAGCTGAATATGAAATCCGCGCCGTCGATGATTCCGCGAAACCAAAATGCGTTCTGGAGCTTCGCCCGTTGATCGCCTTCCGCGACTATCACGGCACTACGCATCATAACGACGCGCTGAATTCTACGCTCGATGCTCGCGAGGGGCTGGTGAGCATACAGCCGTACGCGAGTCTTCCTCACCTTTTCTTCGCCCACAATGCGCAGGAATTGGTTACGGAGGGTAAGTGGTTTCTCAATTTCGAATATCGCGTCGAACGGGAGCGCGGTCTCGATTTTGAGGAAGACCTGTTCCATCCATTCACCTTGCGTTTCGACCTGACCAAACGGCGTGGCGCCACCGTCATCGCCTCGACCGAGCCGCACGCTGCCGAGTCTGCCGCCGTTCTGCGCGAAGGCGAGCGCCGCCGCCGCGAAGCTATTGCCGACGCAGCGCCGGGCGATCAGCCGCTGGTGAGGTCCCTGGCGGCCGCGGCAGATCGATTTATCGTCGAGCGCGGCACGCTGAATACCATCGTGGCGGGCTATCACTGGTTCGCCGATTGGGGCCGCGACACCATGATCACGCTCCCCGGGTTGACGCTGGTGACGGGACGTTACAACGTGGCACGCCAGATTTTGCAAGCTTATTCCGAGCACCTGGATCAAGGCCTGCTCCCCAATCGTTTCCCGGACACCGGCGAGACGCCCGAATACAATACCGCCGACGCGACGCTGTGGTTCATCGAAGCCATCCGGGCTTTTCTGCACTACAGCGGTGACGAAGCGTTCGTCCGGGAGCATCTCTACCCCAAGTTAAAAGATGTCATCGACTGGCACGTGCGCGGCACGCGCTACGGCATTCACGTCGACTCCGACGGGCTGCTCGCCTGCGGCGAGCCAGGGGTCCAATTAACCTGGATGGACGCCAAAGTCGGCGAGTATGTAGTGACTCCCCGCACCGGAAAGCCGGTGGAAATCCAGGCTCTGTGGTACAACGCTCTGCGGATTATGGCCGATCTCGCGCGGCGTTTTGCCGACTCACCCGCAGAAGCCCTGTATGCCGGCTTGGCCGAGGAAGCACAGGAATCTTTCAATACGCGTTTTTGGAATCCGTCGGCCGGATGCTTGTATGACGTCGTCGAGAACGGGCACTCCGACGGTTCCATGCGCCCCAACCAGATTTTTGCCGTCAGCCTTCCGCATGGCATGTTGTCGCCAGAAAAAGCGCTCAGCGTCGTGCAAGCGGTGCAGAACGAACTCTTGACGCCGATGGGCCTGCGCACGCTCTCGCGTCACGATCCCCGCTATCGGGCGCACTATGAAGGCGGCGTGGTCGAGCGCGATACGGCGTATCATCTGGGCACGGTGTGGCCGTGGCTGATGGGTCCGTTCATCACCGCGTATCTGAAAGTCAACCAGCGCAGCGAAACCGCGCGGCAGCAAGCCGAGTCCTGGCTGCACGGCTTCTCCGAACACTTGACGACCACTGGACTGGGCCAGATCTGCGAGATCGCCGATGCCGAGTACCCCTACACCCCGCGTGGCTGCATCGCGCAAGCCTGGAGTGTCGCCGAGATTCTGCGAGCCGCCGTAGAAGACGTCTACGCTGTGCAATCCTCACCGGCCAAAGCAGCTAAGCGCAGCCCTTCGCGGACGGGCCAAACCCCTTCTCTGGCGAAAGCCGCTAAGTCTTCAGGCCGGTTAGCAGCCGGACTCCGCAGCGCAAGAGCGGCAGCCCGGGCGCTCCGCCGCGTTACTTCCCCGGGTGAAGAATCGGCTTCTGCATCCGCCTATTGAGGACACGCGGTAGGCACGCCACTTCAAATTTTGTTGATATCCAAATTTTCGAGTACCGATTTTGTCGCGCCTTGTTTTGCGACGGCTAACATGGCACGGCCAACCTGTTCGGTGGTTGTTACGTAGCGCGGGAAGGCCTTGTACATCATCGGCAGCACTGGCCCCAGCACCGTGTAGAGGGCCTGGACGAAATTGGTTTTCGACTTGGCTCCATGCAGTGGCACGATGGCACCGGGGCGGAACATGTAGGCAGCCTTGAACGGCAGCCGCAAGAGATCGTTCTCCGTCTTGCCCTTCACACGCGCCCACATGCTGCGGCCTTCTTCCGAACTATCTGTGCCCATGCCCGATACATAAATGAACGTCATACCGGGATTCAGCGGCGCCAGCGCCCGCGCCGCTGCCAGCGTGATGTCATAAGTCACGCGGCGATAGTCGGGCTCCTTCATGCCGGCAGAAGAAACTCCGAGGCAGAAGAAACACGCGTCGTAACCTGCAAGGCCGTTCTTGATTGGCGAAAAATCGAAGAAGTCTTTGTGAACCAACTCGCGGAGCTTGGGCTCGCTCCGCCCGGTCGGCGCTCTTACGATCGACAGAACCCGCTCGACATCGGGATCGAGCAGGCACTCCCTTAGGACTCCTTGCCCCACCATTCCAGTCGCTCCGAAGAGAATGACCTTCATGCGTTCAGCGCGAGAGCGTCGGCAGCTCTTGCCGGTCCGGCGGTACCCAATGGCTGCGAGCTTCCCGACTCGCAAGCGTTTCGGGCGTCCAGAAACGGTGCAGCAGGTTGGAATTCAGGAAGGATTCGTTCACTGTCAGAAACTCTTCGAAGCTGTTTTCCTGGTGGGTCGCCAGAAGGTGCATCCACGCGGTTGTAATCGTCTCGTGATAAAGACCGCTGAGGTTGTGGTGCTTCGCAAACGCCTGAATTCCGCTGCGCACGCTGTCGAGTGCCGTGTCGAACGGCTCCCTCGCCAGGTGCAGCCAGGCCAGCCTCAAATGGTCCGCATGACGAAACTCGGAAGTTTTGAGGCGGCAGGAGTGGAACGCCTCCAGAAATTCGTCGTCACTCAAATGGGCCGTGGCGAGCACAAGCGGCACAAACCGATTATGCCAGAGCAATCTTGCGCGCCGCCTCCACCCCGCAAACCGGCAGCGCCGGATCGGTGAGCAGTCCAATTTGCTTGAGCACCGACGCCTGGTCCCAATAAATATGTTCATGCGCGAGCTTGCCGTCGCGGAAGCGCACGATCACCACCAACGCCACCTCCACGCGTGCGTTGGTGGGAGCCACGCCCGGCAGCATCCACGGCATCTCCCGCGTGTGCGTGAACGAGAAAATCATCTCGTCCACCAATTGGTTTTCGCCGATGGTGCGGGAAATCGGCGTCAGCGCCGTATCCGGCGGCATGCATGGAATGAAGTCCCGCGAATAAAATTCGCGCAACGCGGCTTTACCATCCCCGCCGGTCATCACCGGCACATGATTGACATGTGCATCTTCCACCATGGTCGCGAGCGTGGCCTCGGTATCGCGAGTGGCAAATTCATGCTTGGTGTGTTCGTCCCATAGCGCGGAGAGATCCGGTTGCGGCATGCGCTTAGTTTAGCCAAGCGGAGGGCGAGCGTCTGCCGGACGCAGCGCGCCGCCTGACTCGAAGCTCTCCTGCAACGGCACAGCCAGCCGCGTTCCCGCCTGTTCCACGGCCTGCAGTATCCGCAACAGCAGCTCCTGCTGGACGGCAAGGAATTCGTCAAAGTCCACGGTCTTCACGTAGGCCATCACCTCGACATCCAGCGAATAAGCGCCCACGCCAATGAAGCGCACTGGTATCTTGCCGGTTTCCACCTTAGGATGCGTCGTCAGAATTTCGCGCAGCGAGGCCAAGACCTGCAGCAGCTGTCCCGATGTCGTGTCGCGGCGCAGATTGAGCGTGGGGTGGAACCAGATCTTGTCGCGCCCCGAAATATTCTCCAGCGTCATGGTCGCGAACTGGCCATTAGGAATGCTGACCACCGTGCGATCCGGCGTGCGAATCCGCGTGGAGCGCAGTCCGATGTGCATCACCGTGCCGGTGCGGTCACCGAAGCGGCACACATCGCCGACCAGAACCGGACGATCGCTGATCACCGAGACACCGCCGAACAAATCTTCAATCGTCTTCTGCGCGGCCAGGGCCACCGCGATGCCGCCCACGCCCACGCCCGCGAGAATCGCATTCGTGTTGTAGCCCCAGGCGTTCAACACGGCAAGAATCGCGATTAGGAAAATTGTGAGCTTCAGTACCTGCCGGCCCAGCGGCAGCACCGAATAGCTGACCGCCTGCATGCGCGGGTCGAGGCGCAAGCGCCACCGTTCGGCGATCCGGTCCAGTGCGACCGAGCCGGCCCACGCGGCGGTGAGAGCCAGGATCAATCCCAACGCCCGTTCCAGGAATGTCCGCGACAGCGTGGCCGGCGATGCAAATTCCATCGCCACTCTTAACCCGACCGCCAACAACGCGAATCGCAGAGGACCACCAAAGCCGCGTGCGTCCGTCATCGGCTTCAGCAGCCTGATCAGTGTTGCCGCCAGAAACCTGCCGAGGAACCACAGAGCCACCGCCGCCAGCAACAGCGCGATCCAGCGCCACACCGGGGTATCCAGGATTTCAAAGGTGACCAGCACCTGCGGCAGCCTTTTCTCGAAGGGCGTCTCCGCCACAGCCAGGTGAGCCTTCGGGATCAGCGCAACGCTCGCCGCCGGCACTACCCAGATGCGGTTTCCGGGATGCGGCTCCTGCCGCTCCAGTTGCAGAGAGATCGTCTGTCCGTTGACTTCGAACGAAGCCAATTTATCGATGTTCGGAGTGAGATCGGACAAGTCTCCTTCGGGATCGCGGCTCAGCGTCGCGATATCGAATGTTGTGTCGTCCAGCAGGTCTTCGAGCTGCACCGCCAGGTCAGGACCGACCTTAGCCCGGTCGCCCGCTGACATACGCGACAAATCCAGGTAGTACGTCGCCTTGGCATAGTCACGCGCGTGGCAGGCTTCCAGAAAATTGAAGATGGATTGCTGCGGTGTCGTCCGGCCGAGCGGGTCCTTTACTTCCGGCGCCGGAGTCTGGGCTTGAAGAACAACGGAAAGTAGTAACGCGGCGAGAAGTTTGGGCATCTAGTTGGCGAGGCGACCGATGCGCATGATCGGACTCCCTTTGAAATTATCGCGCAGGAGCGAAGCGTAATCTGAAGCTGGTCACTCAGGCGCTAATCTACAATAAAGGAAGTAATTATGAAAAAACTTGACGCCAAGAAGATCGAGAAGCTGAAGCGTACGCAGAACTCGCCGCTGGTCACGCCCACTGACCTGAAGGCGGGGGCGACCAAGGACATCGCCGGAGCCATGAACGGCATCCTGGCGGATGTTTTCGCGCTCTACATCAAGACCAAAAACTTCCACTGGCATTTGAGCGGGCCGCACTTCCGTGACTATCATTTGCTGCTGGATGAACAGGCCGATCAGATTTACGCCATGACCGACCCAATCGCCGAGCGCATTCGCAAAGTGGGTGGAGCGACCATAAAATCAATCGGTCACATTAGCCGCCTGCAGCGCATTAGCGACAACGATGCCGATTATGTCGAGCCCGAAGACATGCTGGCCGAGCTGCGCGAAGACAGCAAGACGCTGGCGGCGCGGCTGCGCGAAGCTCACAACGTGTGCGAGGAACACAACGACATCGCCACCACCAGCCTGATCGAAGTCTGGATTGACGAAACCGAGCGCCGCACCTGGTTCCTGTTCGAAGCCAGCCGCCGCGGGGATTCCACCGGCCATTAGAGCGTGGCTATCTCCGAACAGACTCTCGCGGAACGCCTGCGCGCTGCAACGGAGCTGCTGGAATGGATCGCGGCCGACCGGGAACGTCTTGACGAGCTCCCTCCCCGGGACCGCGAACGCCTGCATCGGGCGGTGGCCGATTTCTATAATCCCGATCCTGTTGCCCGGCGCCGGAGAATTAAAGAAGCCGAGCGGGAGCGGATGGCCACACGGACGCAGCGAGTCGGAGCCGTACTACAGGAAACCGGAATTCGGACGCTGCGGCGCAAGCCCATTTTCACTACGCCCAATGTCTTTCCGCCTGCGGAGCCGGGAGAACGTTTTGAAACGCTGCCGGATATAGACCCCGAATCCTGCGACACCCCGCATTGCTATGTCTGCAAGCAGCACTATTCGGCGATCCATCACTTCTACGATCAGCTGTGCCCTGCGTGCGCCGAGTTCAACTTCAACAAGCGAACTGAATTGGCGGACCTGAGCGGACGAGTGGCGCTCCTGACCGGCGGACGAGTCAAGATCGGTTATCAGGCCGGGCTGAAACTGCTGCGCTCGGGAGCGCGGCTCATCGTGACCACTCGTTTCCCGCGCGATTCAGCCCAGCGCTACGCGCAGGAGGCGGATTTCGGGGAGTGGGGCCATCGTCTCGAAATCTTCGGACTGGACATGCGTCACACGCCCAGCGTAGAAGCGTTCTGCGGGCATTTGCTGGCGACTCTTCCCAGGCTGGATTTCATCGTTAATAATGCCTGCCAAACCGTGCGGCGTCCGCCCGGCTTTTACGCTCACATGATGGAAAGCGAGCGAGCGGCGTTCGACAGCATGCAAGAAGGCGCTCGCAAACTTCTGGGCGCGTATGACGGATTGCGCACCGGCACGCTACCCGACTCCAGCTTGCCGTTGGCGCTTCGGGAAGGGTTAGCGCGTCCTGCGGAACTCTCGCAGCTTCCGCTGCTGCCCGAAGATCTTCTGGTCCCAAAGCATCTGTTTCCCGAAGATCGTCTGGATCAGGATCTGCAGCAAGTCGACTTACGCACGCGAAACTCGTGGCGCCTGCTGATGGCGGAAGTCTCTCCGGTTGAGTTGCTGGAGGTCCACTTGATCAATGCCATTGCACCGTTCATCATCAACGCGCAACTGAAGCCGTTGATGCTGCGCACAGCGGAGCGCGACAAGCACATCGTCAACGTGTCGGCGGTTGAAGGCCAGTTCTATCGGAATTGGAAAACCACCCGCCATCCGCACACCAATATGGCCAAGGCCGCGCTCAACATGATGACGCGCACCGCGGCGACTGACTATTACGGCGACGGCATCCACATGAACAGCGTCGATACCGGATGGGTGACGGACGAAGATCCCGTGGAGATCGCCGCGCGCAAGACTGTCGAGCAGAACTTTCACCCGCCGCTCGACATCGTTGACGGTGCGGCGCGTATTCTGGATCCCATCATCCATGGCGTGAACTCGGGAGAGCATGTGTGGGGGCAGTTCCTGAAGGATTACAAACCAACAGACTGGTAGTCATGCGAGCCGCCGTTCTCACCCGCGCCCGTCCGGTGGCAGAGCGCCCCCTTGAAATTGAATCCATCGCCACTCCCCTGCTTCAGCCCGGTTACGTTCTGTTGAAAGTTCGGGCCTGTGGAGTTTGCCGTACCGACCTGCACATCGTTGAAGGCGAGTTGCCCGCGCTCAAATCCAGCGTGACGCCCGGCCACCAGATTGTAGGCGACGTAGTGGCTGGGGCGACGTCCGATTTGCCGTTGGGTACGCGGGTAGGCGTTTCCTGGATCGGCGGCACTGATGGCACCTGCCGTTATTGCCGGAGCGGCCAGGAAAATCTCTGCGATTCACCCACTTTCACGGGATACAGCGTAGATGGCGGCTACGCCGAATATTCCCTCGCGCGCAGCGATTTCGTTTTCCCGCTGCCCGTGAGTCTGGATGACGTGCACGCCGCGCCCCTCCTCTGCGCCGGGATCATCGGATTTCGCAGTCTGCTCGTGGCGGGCGTAACTCCGGGCGATCGTGTCGGATTATTCGGCTTCGGCGCCTCGGCGCATGTAACCATCGCGGTGCTGCATGCCTGGAACTGCGAAGTGTATGTCTCAACGCGCGGCGAGAGCCATCGTCAATTGGCGTCCAAGCTAGGTGCAAAATGGGTGGGTTCGGAAACCGACCGACCGCCCGTCGAGTTGGACCGCGCCGTTACTTTCGCGCCCAGCGGCGACGTGGTGATCGCAGCGCTTTCCAGTCTGCGCAAGGGTGGGATCGTGGCGATCAACGCCATCCACCTGGATCGCATGCCTGAATTCGATTACGATCGCCTGCTGTGGGGCGAACGGCAAATCCGCAGCGTGGCTAACATGACGCGCGTCGACGCTAGCGATTTTCTGCGCATTGCCGGCGAGATCGGTATCCGGCCGCAGGCAACCATCTTTTCGCTGGAACGTGCGAATGACGCACTCGCCGCCATTAAGAGCGACTCGCTAGACGGCGCGGCGGTAATCGTTCCGTAGCCGGTTACGGCACCACAGTAAACGGGAACGACGCTTCGGTCTTCTCCCACAGCAGCGCCACCGTTCCCTTATCCCCGCCGTCACTGCGGACTTCAAAGGTCAGCGATTCCACCGGCTGGTCCAGCGTCTTCAAGTTCATCTTGATGCGGCCGAGGTCCTTCTCGGAGTCATGACTCAGATGGAACGCCTTGGCATCGCTGTTGATGATCGCCTGCCACTCTTTTTCGTTCGGGAGAACCCAGATCGCATAGCTTCCCCATTTCAGCTTCATGGTGCCGATCTCAAGTCCGGCATCCAGCGACGTGATGCTAGTCGCCCAGTTCGCGCCGGGACACCACACCTGGCCGTACGGCACCAGCTCGCCATAAATCTTGCGGCCGCGCATCGACGGCGAATAGTAGTTGATGGTGATGCCTCTGCCGCCGACAATGCCATTGGCGACCTTCGGCGGGCTGGCCTGCGCGTAGGCCGGTGTGGCGGCCGCGGCCGCCGCGAGACCGGAGAACAAGAACTGACGTCGTTGCATGGCGAACCTCCTTTACTGCACCGTGAATGGAACGGAAACCTCGGTCCGTTCCCAGGTCATCTTCAGAAAACCTTTATTGCCGCCGGTGGATGACAGGTCGATCTTGAAACTGTCCACCAGCGCCGGAGTCTGCGTCAGATTCATCTTGACCCGGCCCAAATCCTGCCGTTGACTATACTCAGTGCCCCACTGGCCGGTCTGCTTGTTGATGATGAGTTGCCACTCCGTCGCACCCGGCAGCGTGTAAATCGTGTAGGTGCCCTTGGGCACTTTCAATCCGCCGAAGTCAACGTCGGCATCGGTCTGGAAAGTTGTGGCGTTATCCGCGCCAGTGCGCCACCAGGTTCCATAAGGCACCAGGCCACCCATGATTTTGCGCCCGCGGATGGACGGCGACGAGTAGGCAATGGTTAGCTTCTTGCCGCCGACGGTGACGCTGGTCCTGGCCGGCGGACTGAGCGGTTGCTGCGCGTGCGCGAAGTTCGTCAAGAGAAAAACGAAGACAATCGTGGTCCACTTCATAGTTCTAGAGTAATGCAGATTGCTAAAGTAGAGGATTGTCCCGCATTAGTTCCGCCGCCTCAAGCATTGCCGACCCAGTCCGCTGGAACCAGCTGTATCTGGGCCTGGGAATTACAACCCTGGGCACGTTGCTATTGGAACTGTCGCTGACGCGTATTTTCTCGGTGGTGTTTTACTACCACTTTGCGTTCCTGGCGATTTCCATCGCGCTCTTCGGACTGGGCTCGGGTGGCGTGTTTTCATACGTGGTGATGGCGCGTCCCGGCCGCCTCTACACGAAACTCGGCATGCTGGGATTGGCCGACGCGCTGTGCGTGGTGGCGTCGCTGTGGTTCATCCTGTCTCGTCCGACGGAACTCGGCTATTGGACCCTGGCGGCGGTTTACATCGCGAGCGCGCTGCCTTTCTTTCTGGCGGGTACAGTAGTTTCGATCGCCGTATCCGAAGCCATCGAGCGCGTGGACCGCGCCTACTTTTTCGACTTGGCGGGCGCGGCCGCCGGCTGTCTGGTGCTGATTCCGTTTCTCAACACGTTTGGCGGCCCCAATACCGTGATCTCCGCCGGTGTGTTTTACGCCATCGCAGCGGCCATCTGGTTTCATCAGGCGGGAGACTTCGGGCGGCGCGCGGCGGCCGTGCTGGTCGCTTTGCTGCTGGTGGTTCTGATGGTGGTGAACGGCCGCGTCCACCTGCTGGATGTGCAGGTCTCGAAGGGTGAGAAGCTGCCTCCCGAAAAATTCGTCGCCTGGAACAGTTTTTCGCGCGTGGGCGTCACTACCGACCGCGGCTATACCAGCATCGTGATCGACGGCGACGCCGCCACCGCGCTGGCCGGCAAGGACTGGGACCACCTCACCGAGAGCGAGCGGCGCGACCTATCGCATGGCGGCCCCGGGTTTCCGTATTATCTGCGGCCCGGCGCCAAAACCCTGGTGATCGGCGCGGGCGGCGGCTACGATGTCGCGCGGGCGCTGGCATCCGGCAGCCGCGACATCACGGCGGTGGAAATCAATCCCATCATCGCTACCAAGATCATGCGCGGACCTTTCGCCGCCGAGAGCCATCGCCTGTATTTCCGCCCCGAGGTGCACGTGGCAATCGAGGACGGGCGCTCCTTCGTAAGGCGGAGCAGCGAGAAGTATCAGGTGCTGCAAGCCACGCTGGTGGATACCTGGGCGTCCACCGCGGCTGGCGCATTCGCGCTATCCGAAAACAATCTTTACACCACCGACGCCTTTTACGATTACCTCACCCATCTGACCGACGACGGCATGCTGACGTTCACGCGCTGGGGCTTCGATCCGCCGCGAGAGTCGCTGCGGCTGGTTACGCTGGCGATGAATGGGCTGGCGCG
>Ga0068858_100001473_pt1 | contig 24229 bp, 24 predicted proteins | sample KBSSwiS12_FD_66589 | JGI IMG/M metagenome (GOLD analysis project Ga0068858, IMG submission 66589) | Switchgrass rhizosphere microbial communities from Kellogg Biological Station, Michigan, USA - KBS Switchgrass S1-2 | ecosystem: Host-associated > Plants > Roots > Rhizosphere > Soil ... | reverse complement strand
CCGCCTCGAGATTGATGACATAGGAGTTGATGGAGAGCGGCGAGGTACCGTCGACATCACAGACCGCCGTGCTCCCATCTCGGTTCTGGTTGGTGACGAGATACACGTCCACCGTCGTGGCCGTGCCGTTCGAGTTCAACTTGTCCGTGTCGGCGTTATAGACCCCGTCTCCATTCGCGTCCAGGAACATGTACTGCGCGGACGCCGGAACCGAATAGAGACCGAGGAGCGCGAGCGCAAACGCCAGTCGCAAGATCACCTTCATGCTTCCCCTCCCTGTCACCGGGCAGCGAGGTGACGTGTGTGGGCTGCTGCGTCAAAAACGTGCGGACCTGGCCGGCTCAAGAAGGTTGAGTGAGTCCGGCGTTCTGCGGCCGGGCATAAAGCGTGCCTTGAAATGGGGCCCCAGTTGGGAGCGGCGGGCGGTGTTCGGAGGGGGACGAAGCGGTACGCTTTGTAAAGGCGGATTGTAGGCCCTACACAGTCCTTTTCATCTCGACGCTACGCTGCTCCTATCGAGCGGTCTTCCCGACCGGCGACGGGGCGCCGCGCTTCATCCCCTCGCGCACGAGATCTCCCTGCCTGGTCGTGGAGACGCCGCTGTCCGTCCCGGTGGAGCGGAGCGCCCCGCTCTGGAACAGTCCTTCCACGGCCGAGCCGACCAGGAGCGCCGCATCCGGCTCGCCCACGTGGTCGAGCAGCATTTGACCCGCGAGAATCGCTCCGATCGGCGACGCCACGTTCCTGCCGGCGTGCTTGGGGGCCGAGCCGTGGATGGGCTCGAACATCGAGACCTTGCCCGGGTGGATGTTGCCCGACGCCGCGACGCCCATTCCTCCCTGGATCGCGGCCCCAAGGTCAGTGAGGATGTCGCCAAACATGTTCGAGACCACGACCGTGTCGAAGGACTCCGGGTTCTTCACCATCCACATACACGCCGCGTCGATGTAGGCATGATCGCGCTCGATGTCGGGATAGGCTGCGCCGACCTCGGCGAAGACGCGCGTCCAGAGATCCATCGCTCCCACCGCGTTCGCCTTGTCGACCATCGTCAGCTTCTTCCGCCGGTTGCGCTTCCGGCAGAGGTCGAAGGCGTAGCGCGTCACGCGCTCCACGCCCTTCCGTGTGAAGATCATCTCCTGCACCGCGACCTCGTCCGGCGTTCCCTTCTTGAGGAAGCCTCCGATCCCGGCGTACACGTCCTCGGTGTTCTCGCGGACCACGATCATGTCGACGTCGTCGGGACGCTTGTCCTTGAGCGGGCACATCGCCTCGGCGTGCAGCTTGATCGGGCGGAGGTTGACGTACAGGTCGAGCCCGAAACGGATGCCCGAGATGATCGCGCGCTCCAGCATGCCGACCGGGATCCGGGGATCGCCGATGGCTCCGAGGAGGATCGCGTCGAAGTCCTTGAGCTCGTCGAGCGCCGATGGCGGGAACGCTTCCTTCGTGCGGAGGTAGTGCTCGGCGCCGAACGGAAAGTCGCGAAGCTCGAGCCCGAATCCGTGGATCTCGGACGCCAGCTTCAACGTGGCGACGGCCTCGCGCGTCACTTCGGGGCCGATGCCGTCTCCGGGGAGCACCGCGATCTTGTGGGTCCTAGCCACGCGCCACCGCCTTTCCCGAGCCGCGGTACGCGCGGATCGCTTCCTGAAGCTCCGCCTCGCTCAGCACCGTTTCGCCCTGCTTGGCGAGGCGGAAGAGGTGCTCGACCAGACCGCGCTCGGGTTCGAAGCCGCGAGTGGTCAGCCAGTAGATGACGTTCGATTCGCCGCACATGGGTCCGATCTCGATCTCCTGGCGCAGTCCGAGGAGTCCGGCCGGCACGCTCGAGTAAACGCGATCCGCCAGCCAGTCGTCCCCCTTCTTCAGCGCCTTGATCACGGCTGCGGCGTGCACGCCGGTGCCGGTGCGGAACGCGTCCCGGCCGAGGGCCGGATAGTTGTACGGGATCGGCACGTGGCACGACTCCGACACGAGCGTCGCGTACTCGGGGAGGGCCGAGAGATCGCAGTCGAGCCAGCCGAGGAGCTTCAGGTTGATGAGGATGAGATCGAGCGGCGCGTTTCCCACGCGCTCTCCCACGCCGAGGATCGTCCCGTGCACGCGGTCCGCGCCGGCCATGAGCGCCGAGAGCGCGCAGGCGACGCCGAGGTCCCGGTCGCGATGGCCGTGCCAGTCGACCCCCACGGTCTCGCCGGTCGCGTCGACCACGCCGCGGATGAAGCGGATCACGCGCGCGGCCCCCTCCGGCGTCGCGTGCCCCACCGTGTCGGACACGCAGACCCGCCGCGCGCCGTGCTCGACCGCGCACGTGTAGAGCGCCTTCAAGATTTCGGGACGTGCGCGGGTCGTGTCCTCGGTCACGTACATGACCGGGACGCCGTGCTCGGTGGAGTAGCGGACCGCCTCCTCCGTGTGCTTGAGGAGCCGGTCCACGTCCCAGTCCTCCGCGTACTGACGGATGGGGCTCGAACCGATGAACGTGGCCGCCTCGATCCGGAGCCCCGTCTTCTGCGTGATGTCGATGATGGGGTCGATGTCGTTCTTGTGCGTTCGCGCGGCGCAGTAGGGCTCGATCGGGAGCTTGGCGGTCGCGATCTCGCGCGCCAACGCGAGCGTCGCCTCGTGCGCGCGCGGGCCGGCGCCCGGGAGACCGATGTCGTTCCCGTGCACGCCGAGCGACGCCTGGAGGTGGAGCGCGCGGATCTTCCGGTCGATGGGAGGGTCGGTGACCGAGGGGGACTGGAGCCCGTCCCTCAGGGTCTCGTCCACGACCTGCACGCGGCGGGGCGGCTTGGGAGCCGGATCCTCCCCCACGTTCCAGTCGTAGATGAGATCGCGCTCGCTGAGTCCGCTCATGCGAGCGATTCCACCACCATCGAGATGCCCTGCCCTCCGCCGATGCACGCGGCGGCGACGCCGGTCCGCTTCTTCCGACGGCGAAGCTCGTAGAGGAGCGTGAGGAGGAGCCGCGTGCCGGTCGCTGCGAGCGGGTGCCCGAGTGCGATCGCGCCGCCGTTCACGTTCGTCCTCTCGCGCGGATTGCCGAGCTCCTTCTCCACCGCGAGGTACTGACCCGCGAAGGCCTCGTTGATCTCGAACAGGTCCACGTCGTCCACGGTGAGCCCCACCTGCTTGAGCGCGGCGCGGGTGGCCGGCACGGGACCGATCCCCATCGTCTCGGGATCCACTCCGGTGACGGACCAGGACACGACGCGCCCGATCGGCGCGAGGTCGCGCTTCTCCGCGTGCCGCGCGGTGGTCACGACGAGCGCGGCCGCGGCGTCCACGATGCCGCTCGCGTTCCCCGCGGTCACGAAGCTGTCCTTGCCGAACGCGGGCGGCAGCTTGGCGAGCCCTTCCTTCGTCGCTCCCTCGAAGCAGTGGTCGTCCTTCTCCACCAGCTTCCCGTCCTTACCCACGGGGACGGGAACGATCTCTTCGCTCAGGATGCAGGAGTCGATGGCACGTCGTCCTTCGGTATTGCTGCGGAGCGCGTAGGCGTCCTGCTCCTCGCGCGAGATGTTGTACCGGCGCGCGAGATTGTCGGAGGTCTGCGCCATGAAGAGCCCGCAGTAGGAGTCGCGGAGTCCCGTCATGAGCGAGTCCTCGAGCATGCCTTGCCCGAACTTGATGCCCGAACGCGCCCCTCGGACCACGAACGGCGCCTGGCTCAGGTTCTCCATTCCGCCCGCGAGCACGAACGAAGCCTCGCCGAGCTGGAGGAGCTGCGCCGCGTTGATGACCGACTGGATCCCGGAGCCGCAGAGGCGATTGACCGTGAGCGCGGGGACCGGCACGGGAATCCCCGCCTTCAGTCCGACGTGGCGCGCGCCATAGATGGCGTCGCCGCTCGTCTGCAGCACGTTCCCCATGATCACGTGGTCGATCGTATCGGCGGGAACCTTGGAGCGCTCGAGCGCGGCCTTGGTCGCGATCACGCCGAGGTCGATCGCGGAGACGTCCTTCAGCGCTCCACCCGGCTTGCCGTTGCCCGCGCGCCCGCCGACCCACTCGGTCATCGGAGTGCGCGCTCCGTTCACGATGACGATCTCGTCCTTCGCCATGATTCCTTCCTAGCTCTTGGAGTAGTCGTAGAAGCCGCGCCCCGACTTCCGCCCCAGATAGCCGGCGAGCACCATGCGCTTGAGGAGGGGAGGCGCCGCGTACTGCGGCAGCTTGAACTCCTCGAACATGATGGTGGCGATCGAAAGGGTGGTGTCAAGGCCGACGAAGTCGAGGAGCGTCAAAGGACCCATCGGGTAGCCGCACCCCAGCTTCATCCCGTTGTCGATATCCTCTTTGGACGCCACGCCGGACTCGTAGATCCGTGCCGCGTCGAGGAGGTACGGGACGAGGAGGCGGTTCACGACGAACCCGGGCGTGTCCTTGGCGACGACCGCGGTCTTCCCGAGCCTCTCCACGAAGCCCTTGGCCTGCTCGAAGGCGGCGTCGGTGGTCGGGAGGGCGCGGATCACCTCGACCAGCTTCATGAGCGGCACGGGGTTGAAGAAGTGGAGCCCCACCACCCGCTCCGGACGCGACGCCGTCGCCGCGATCTCGGTGATGCTGAGGGATGAGGTGTTGCTCGCGAGCACCGTCGCTGCGGGGACGATCTTGTCGAGCGTGGAGAAGACCTGGCGCTTGGCGTCGAGGCTCTCCACGACCGCCTCGATGACGAGGTCGCACGTGGCGAGATCTTGAAGCTCGGTGGTTCCCTTGATCCGGCCGAGCGTCTCGTCGCGCGCCTCGGCGGTGAGCTTCCCTTTCGCGACGCCGTCCTCGAGGAACTTCCGGATGCGGCCGAGCCCTTTCTCGAGCGCCGGCTTGTCCACCTCGCGCACCCACGTCGTGAGGCCGGCCTGCGCGCTCACCTGCGCGATGCCCGAGCCCATGAGACCGCAGCCGACGACTCCCACCGTCTTCATGCCCGTCACTCCTTCCCGTCCCGGATGAATTCCGCGGCCAGGCCGACTCCGCCGCTCACGCAGAGCGTGGCGAGTCCAAGCCGTGCGTCGCGTCGCCCCATTTCGTGAAGGAGCGTCGTCACGATGCGCGCGCCGGTCGCGCCGATCGGATGGCCGAGCGCGATCGCGCCGCCGTTCACATTGAGCTTCGCCTTGTCGAGCCCGAGATCGCGGTCGCAGGCGATCACCTGCGCGGCGAAGGCCTCGTTGAGCTCGATCAGCTCGTAGTCGGAGAGCGCGCGTCCCGTCGTGGCGAGCAGCTGCTTCGTCGCCGGGACCGGGCCGATCCCCATGATCGAGGGATCCACGCCGACCGTGACGCTCTCGCCGAGCCAGGCCTGCGGCGTCCAGCCCCGCTCCTTCACCACCGACTCCGAGGCGAGCACGAGCGAGGCGGCGCCGTCGGTGATGCCGGAGGCGTTCCCCGCGTGCACCGTGCCGTCCTTCCGGAACACGGGCGGCAGCTTGGCGATCTCCGTCAGGGTCGTGTCCGGGCGCGGATGCTCGTCCGCGGCGATGGTGCGCGTCTCGCCCTTCTTCCCCGCGATCTCCACGGGGACGATCTCGGGAGCGAGCCGGCCGGCCTGGATCGCCTCGCCCACCTTGCGCTGGCTCTCGAGCGCGAACGCGTCCTGCTCCTCGCGCGAGATGGAATAGAGGTCCGCCAGCTTCTCCGCCGTCTCCCCCATCAACATGCCGCAGATGGGATCGAGGAAACCGTCCTGGTACATGCCGTCGATGACCTTCGCGTTCCCGAGCCGGTACCCGAGCCGCGCTCGATCCAGGAAGTAGGGAACGCGCGTCATCGACTCGCCGCCTCCCGCGAGCACGATCCGGGCGCGGCCCAGAACGATTCGCTCCGCGCCGAGCAGGATGGCCTGGAGGCCCGAGCCGCACGCCTGATTCACGGTGAAGGCCGGCTTCTCCTTGGGGATGCCGGCCTTCATCGCTACCTGGCGCGCCATGTTGGGACCGCCCCCCGCCTGCCGTGCGCAGCCGTAGATGAGCTCGTCCACAAAGGCGGGATCGACGCCCGCGCGCGCGAGGACGCCGCGCGTGGCGACCGCGCCCAGATCCGACGCCGTGAGGTCGGCGAAGGAGCCGAGGAACTTTCCGATCGGAGTGCGCGCGGAGGCGACGACGGCGACGCGTTCGGCCATGCGGGCTAAGCGCCCGTGAACGCGGGCTTCCGCTTCTCGAGGAACGCGGTCAGCCCCTCGCGCATGTCGCCGGTCGCGGAGAGGAGCCCGAAGTAAGCCGACTCGAGCTCGAGGCCGCGCTCGATCCCGGCTTCCGCGCCACGGATGGCCGCTTCCATCGCGTACCGCACCGCCAAGGGGCCGCGCCCGAGGATCTCGCGCGCCACCTTCTCGCAGTGCGGGATGAGATCCGCCGCGGGGGTGACCGCGTTGACGAGCCCAATGCGGAACGCGTCCGCCGCGTCGATCATGCGCGCGGTGGTGATCAGCTCGATCGCCCGGCCGAGACCGATGAGGCGCGTGAGCCTTTGGGTGCCGCCGTAGCCCGGCATGATGCCGAGCCCGACTTCGGGAAGCCCCAGCTTGGCGTTGTCCGACGCGAAGCGCATGTGGCACGCGAGCGCGAGCTCGCAGCCGCCGCCGAGCGCGAAGCCGTTCACCGCGGCGATCACGGGCTTGCCGAGATTCTCGATGACGTTGAAGGCGGCCTGCCCGAGCCGGGACGAGGCTTCGCCCTGGAGCGGCGTCATCACCGCGAGCTCGTTGATGTCGGCCCCCGCGACGAAGGCCTTCTCCCCCGCGCCGGTCACGATGACCGCGCCGACGGCCGGGTCGTCCTTCAGGGCGCAGAAGGCGATGTGGAGCTCCTTGATGGTTGCTTCGTTGAGCGCGTTCAGGACCTTGGGCCGGTTCATGGTGACGCGGGCGAGCCGGTTCTCGATCGCGACGGTCAGGTTTTCGTAACCCATTGGCTTTCTGTGGATTGAGTTGGAGGGACGGGCTCCGCGGGCACCATCGGAGCGAAGGTCACAGACAGGGATCAAATCACCCCGGCCCGTCGGCTGTCAAAGGCTTTACGCCCCGTCGGCTCTACCGGAACCAGGGTTCGATTCGGAGCGTAGAGCAAGGCAGCATGCTCCGCCTCCCGATCCTCGCCCTCATCGCCAGCGCGCTCGTCGGCGCCCCATCCTCGGGACTCGCCGCGCCCAAGACCACGGCCATGGCCGTGCCGTTCGACTCGGGGAGCGTGCGCGTCACGCTGATCACCGACGAAGCCGAGGCGGTGCTGCGCCTGGTCGGGGCCAAGCAGCCGACCGCGGCGGACTGGGAGCGCCTCTGGTCGAGCGACGGGTACAGGCGCCTCCAGAGGCGGGAGGCGGCCATGGGGCGGGCGTTCACGGACTCGTCCTTCGAGGCCTTCGTGCGCGCGGACTCGACGCGCGCCCGCGCCGATGCGTTCGCGCGAACGCTGAAGGCCTGGAGCGCGGCCGACCTCGCGGGCGCTGGCCGGCGCGCTCTCGCGTACCTGCCGCCCCGGTCCATCATCCGGGCCAAGGTCTATCTCCTCGTCAAGCCGCGGACGAACAGCTTCGTCTTCGACACCAACACCGACCCGGCGATCCTGCTCTACCTCGACCCGGCCGTGACGCCGGCCAAGCTCGAGAACACGGTCGCGCACGAGCTGCACCACATCGGCTACGCGGCCAACTGCAAGGCGCCCGAGGACACCACGCTCACCCAGGGAGCGCGCGCGGCGCGGGTCTGGGTGAGCGCGTTCGGCGAAGGACTCGCGATGCTCGCCGCGGCCGGGGGGCCGGACCACCATCCGCACGAGGTCAGCCCTCCCGAGGAGCGCGCGCGATGGGATCGCGACATCGCGCACGCGGGGGAGGATTTGAAGACCGTCGACCGCTTCCTCACCGACGTCGCGACCGGGCGGCTCAGCGATCCCGATTCGATCCGCGTGCGCGGCATGTCGTTCTTCGGCGTGCAGGGACCCTGGTACACGGTCGGCTACATGATGGCGCAATCGATCGAGCAGATGATGGGACGGGACGCGCTGATCGCCACGATCTGCGATCCGGTCTCGCTCCTCGAGACCTACAACCGCGCGTTCGCCTCCGGCGTGACCTGCCGCCTCGCTCCGCCCATCTGGTCGCCGGAGCTCCTCGCGGCACTCCGCGCCAAGGCTAAAGGCTCGCCGTGAGTCCCAGCGCGAACGCGCGTCCCCGCGCCGGAAACCCCTTCACCTCCGAGTAGTCGCGGTCGAGCGCGTTCGAGAGGCGCGCGTGCACCTCGAGCGGGGCCCATCGCCGGAGCGACGCCGATGCGCCGAGATCGAGCGCGGCGTAGCCCGGATTGTCGCCCACCAGGAGCTCACCGTTCACATCGGTGAAGTCGAACGGATCGCGCACGGGATCCACCCACCGCCACGCGCCGGTCAGGGTCACGTCGGAGTGCAGCCGCACCTCGCCCGAGGCGGTGAAGCGCCACTCGGGGCGCTTCGCGAGTCGCCGGTCCGGATCGGGATCGCTCTCCGTGAGCTTCTTCGCGATCAGGTGCGCGGCGGCGGCACGAAGGCGAACGCCCGCGCGCGGCGCGACGCCGATCGCGTACTCCTCCCCCTCGATGCGCGCACTTCCGATGTTGTCCGGAGCGAAGAACGAGTTGGACTGGATGAGATCCTCGAACTCGGTGTGGTGATACGTCGCCTGCGCGGTGAGCCGGCCGTTCATCCAGAAGCCGTCCGCGCCCGCCTCCCACGTGGTCGACCGCTCGGGATTCAGCGTCGTGTCGCTGTAGCCGGGATAATAGAGATCGCTCAGCGTCGGCGCGGTGAATGCGCGGCCGTAGCCGCCCCGCAGCTTCACGCCCCCGCCCACCAGCACGGCCGCGGCGACGCGCGGCAGCCCGTAGGCGCCGTAGACCGAGTGATCGTCGACGCGGATTCCGGCGTCGAGGAGCAGCCTGCGCCTCACCTCGGCGTGTCCATCCGCGTAGAGCGAGCGCGAGTGGATACCCCGGTCCACGCGTGTCTTGGCGGGAAATCCGAAGAAGACCGACTCGTCGGTCCGGTCCACCTGATCGCCGCGGTACTCGCCGCCCACGACCACGCGCGTGCCGACTGCCGGCGACGCAGCGAGGCGAAGCGCGGCCATGTCGCGCGTGTTCTTGAGGTGCGTGTCCTGCCGGTCTCCGCCGGGCTGGTTCTCACCGTTCACGTAATGGATGTGCCCGTAGAGGATCGACCCTTCTCCCTCGAGCGCCACGGCCGAACTGAACGCATGGCGCCACGTTGCGGCGCCAACCGCGAGGCGATCGTTCTCGTCGATGTTGGGATCGTGGATCTGCGTGGGGCCGGGATTGAAGACGAAGTCGTACGGGAGCTGCTTGTCGCCGTCGGTTCCCATCGCGCTCAGACGAAGCCGGTCGTTCGCGGAGACGGGGACATCGGCGCGGCCGGTGCCGCTCCATCCCGTGTACTCGTCGCGCGGCCCCACGCCGTCCGAGCTCAGGCGCGTGGCCGCGATTCCGGCGGGAGCGGACCCGAGCGCACCGGTCAACGAAGCTCCGACTCGCACGGTCGCGTCCTCGCCATACTCCATCGACGCGCGCGTCCGGGACGCCGCGGGCGCTCCCTCGACGCGCGGCAGGAGCTGGATCACACCGCCGACCGCGGCGGTGCCGTAGAGCGAGGAGGCCGGGCCCCCGAGCACTTCCACCTGCTCGATCCCGGCGTCGCTCGCGTCGGCGAAGTCGAACGTGCCGGCCCACGGACCGTTCAAGGGAATGCCGTCGAAGAGCACGAGCGTGTGGCGCGGGTCGGCGCCGCGCAGCCGGACGTCGGTCAGCTTGCCGAGCGTGCCCGAGCGCTGCACGTCGATGGCGGGCACCTGGCGAAGAATCTCGGACAGCAGAATGGGCTTCTGCGCGTCGAGCCGCTCCTGGTCGATGACGTTCACCTCGAGGGGAACCTTGTCGAGCGGCAAGGGGCTCCGCTCGGCCGTCACGACCGTGGGGGGAAGCGTGTAGCGGGCCGTCTCGGTCGAGTCGGGCGAGGAGTCATCGGCGAGCGCGTGGGTGGAAGCGAGAAGCGCGACGAAGAGAAGCGAGCGGAACAACGAAGACGGGCGGTGAGGTCCCATGGTCCTCCCTCTCGAAGGATGGGTGCCTACGATGAGAGAGGGCCGGTCTCCTGACTCGCGGGTCGTCCTCCGGCGGCGCCTTCCCGGGTCGTGCCCAGTGGCATGAGGCCGCCTTCGTCACCGCTCACAGTGGCGGGGCCGTGTCGGATTCGCACCGACTTCCCGGGCCTCGAAGCGAGGCCCTTCCCCCTCCCGCCGCGGGATCACCGCGGCGGGAGGACCCTAGCCGAGGGAGGGCTTGCAGGTCAACGCAAGGCTAGAACTTCACCTGCGGCGCGGCCTTGGCCGAGGCGGGCGCTTCGAACAGCGGCGCGGGCTGGAAGTTGAAGCTCGACGCGACCAGGTTGGCGGGGAACTGGCGGATCCGGATGTTGTACGTCCGCACCGCATCGTTGTACCGCATGCGCTCGGTCGCGATCCGGTTCTCGGTGCCCGCGAGCTCGTCCTGGAGCTGCTGGAAGTTCTCGCTCGAGCGGAGCTGCGGGTAATTCTCGACGACCACGAGGAGCCGCGAGAGCGCGTTCGACATCTCGTTGCTCGCCGCCATCTGATCCTGCGGGGTCCTGGCGCCGCCCATGCGCGCGCGCGCGTCCGCGATCGCGGTGAAGATCGTGGTCTCCTGCTTGGCGTAGCCCTTCACCGTCTCCACGTAGTTCGGGATGAGGTCGTTCCGGCGCTGGAGCTGGTTCTCCACCTGGGACCAGGCCGTCTTGTTCTGCTCCTGGAGCGTCACCAGGTTGTTGTACGTGCCCCGGATGTAGTTCGCCACGCCGAGCGCGATCAGAACCAGGACGCCCAGCACCACGAGGACGGTGATCATCGGTCGTGCACGCGAAGCCATGGCTACCCTCCCGATACGGTGGATGACCGGCGGTCGAGCCCTTCGACCACCTCGATCAGACGGCTCAAGATCGACTGTGCGGACATCAAGAGCTTCACGGCGTCGACTTTCTCCCGCTCGCCCGGACGGCACGCCACGAGCAGCCGGAGCGATTCCGCGTCGACCCCGAAGCGGGACGCACACCGCTCGGCCGTAAGGGCCCGCTTCGCGGGAACGGGCTCCCCGGCGAGATGGAGGAGCCCCGACGCCGACGCGGCGATGGCGGTTCCCGAGCGCGCGGCCCAGTGGCTCGCACCCGACGGCGTTTTCGCCACCGCGAGGTACGTCCAGGCAAGCCCCATCTCCTGCGCGCGCAGCGTGCGCTCGATCTGGTCCCGCAGCTCCCCCGTGTCGATGGCGAGGCCCCGGAAGAGATCCTCGCCCGAGAGGGTCTCGTGGCACTCGCGGATCAGCAGATACTCGAGCGGGAACACGTCGAGCGAGCGGTCGAGGCTCTCCTTCGAGAGGAGGAGCGGCCGCGTGATGCGCCGCTTCGCCCAGGAGTCGTGGAGCGGACGAAGCGCCTCGAGCTCCGACGCGCCCAGCATCGAGAGCACGAAGGCCACGTTCACGTCCGAATGGTCGGCGTTGAAGTCGCCCGCCGCCGCGCTGCCATAGAGCGCCGCGCCGAGAAGCCGGTCGCCGAGGGCCTGCTTCGTCGCCTCGACCGCCTCCACCGCCGCCGCGCGGGCATCGAAGGACTTGCTGAACATCGCCGTCACCGAACCTCCGTTCTCCGCTAGAAGCCGCCGCTCGCGCCGCCGCCGCCGCTCGAGCCGCCGCCAAAGCCGCCGAAGCCACCGCCTCCGCCTCCACCGCCGCCCCCCATGCCGCCGAAGCCACCGAGGCCGCCGAGCCCGCCGCCGAATCCGCCCCACGGATCGTACCAGCCGCGCCGCCGCCTGGTGCGCCAGTCCGTGGGCCTGAGCCGCGAGCGGACGATGCTCGACATCACGAAGAAGATGATGAAGATGATGAGGAACGCGGTCCGCACGTCGGACCCTCGGCTGGTCCGCGGCACGACCATGGGGCCGCCCCGGTCGAGCGTCACGCCGCGATCCTCCGCGACGATCGCGGCGATCGCCTGGACCCCGCGCCAGAGCCCGGGTCCGAAGCGATCGGCCCGGAGGTCCGGCCCCATCACGTTTCGGATGATGGAGCCCGCGCGGCCGTCCGGGATGATCCCCTCGAGTCCGTAACCCACCTCGATCCGCACGCGCCGCTCGTCGCGCGCGAGGAGGATGAGCGCCCCTTCGTCCTTCTCCTTCGAGCCGATCCCCCAGGCCTTGTAGAGCTCCTCGGCCGCGGGGTCGATCACCTCTCCCTCGAGGCTCGGGATCGTGACCACCGCGACGTCGACCTGGGTCTTGGCGTGGAGCTCCGCGATCAACGCGTTCATCGAGTCCGCCGAGGCGGCGTCGATGATGCCGGCGAAGTCGTTGACGTACCCCGTCGGCTTCGGCCACGCGCGCGCGTCCGCGCGACCCGGCACGAAGAGCGCCGAGACCAAGGTGACGGCGAGGAGGAGCCTAGTTGGAGCGATAGTTCGTGAACTGGAGGTCAAGGCCGAAGTCCTGTCCTTTCACCGCCTGGATCACGGCTTGGAGATCGTCCCGCTTCTTCCCAACCACCCGCACCTGGTCCTCCTGGATCTGGGCCTGGACCCGGATGCCGCTCCCCTTGATGAACTTCACGATCTCCTTCGCCTTCTCGGACGGAATTCCCTTCTTCACCGTGACCACCTGCCGCACCGAACCCTTGGTGGCGGGCTGGATCGCCCCGTAGTCGAGCGCCTTGAGCGACACCCCGCGCTTCACGAGCTTGGTCGTGAGGATGTCGATCACGGCCTTGAGGCGCGACTCGTCGTCCGAGTCCAGGGTGAGCGTCTCTTTCTCGAGCTTGATGTCGCTGACCGACCCCTTGAAGTCGAACCGCTGCCGGATCTCTTTCAGGGCCTGCTGCACCGCGTTCGACACCTCCATCAGATCCACGTCGGAGACGATGTCGAACGAATTGTCGCCTGCTGCCATCCACGCTCCTTGGCCGCCCGCCGGACAGCGGGTGGCAAAAAGGAGGGAAGCGGAGCGCCGCGCGCCCGCTTCCCTCCCGTGAGACTCGCTACTTTATGCGTGCTGCCTCTTAAGCTCGTTTCGCGTAGCGGAAAACCTGGATCGAGACGCGACCCCGCTTAGTGGGTCGTCGTGGACCCCGCCGCCGTCGTATCCGTCATCATAGGCGTCGCCATCGTATCGGCAGGGGCCGGCTGCTCCATCTGCTGATCCATGGTCGAGGTGCCCTCGGTCGAGGTCTGCTCCTTCTTCGCACAGCCGACCGCGAGAACCAGCGCGATGGCGAACACGAACACCAGCGTGATGGTCAGAAACTTCTTCATTCCGCAATCACCTCCCTTCGATTGAAGCCATCGACTATCGATTGCGGTAACGCACCGGGTCCACCCCATAAAGCAAAACACCACTGGGATGAGCGGTGCCGGGGCGAACAGGTGCCATTTTCGAACAGCAGCGGGTACGATTTCGACCCGTTTCGCCGCCGGGACCCCCCGCGGCAAGAACGGCGCGGACACTACGGAGCCCCCGAAATCCTGTCAAGTCCCTCTTTGTGGGGTCAGAGGATCGCGAGCGCGTGATCGAGGTCCCGGAGCAGGTCGTCCAAGTCCTCGATGCCAACGGAAATTCTTATCAATCCGTCGGTTAGGCCGACCTTCTCCCGCTCCTCGCGCGGCACCGAGGCGTGGGTCATGGTGGCGGGATGGCTGATCAGGCTCTCGACTCCGCCGAGGCTCTCGGCCAGCGAAAAGACCTTCGTCCGGGGAAGGACCGCTGCCCCCTTCTCGATCGATCCGACGTCGAACGCGATCATGCCGCCGAAGCCGGTGGCCTGGCTCTCGTGGAGCGCGCGCCCCGGGTGGTCGGGCAATCCGGGATAGAGCACGCGCTCGAGCTTCTTGTGCTTGGCGAGCCACGCCGCGATCGCGCGCGCATTCGACTCGTGACGATCCATGCGGACCGCGAGCGTCTTGATGCCGCGCAGCACGAGCCAGCAATCGAACGGGCCGGGCACCGCGCCGGCCGCGTTCTGGAGGAACCGAAGCCGCTCGCTCGCCGCGGCGTCGTTCGAGGCGATGACGCCGCCCACCATGTCGCTGTGTCCGTTCAGGTACTTGGTCGCGCTGTGCACGACGAGATGGGCGCCGAGCTCGATGGGCCGCTGGAAGTACGGCGTCATGAATGTGTTGTCGACGACGAGGAGCGCGCCGCGAGCCCGCGCCATCTCCGCAAGCTTCCGTAGATCGGAGATGATCATCGAGGGATTGGTCGGCGTCTCGACGAAGACCATCTTGGTGGAGGGCCGGAACGCCGCCTCGACCAGGTTCAGGCACGACGTATCGACGTAGGTGAAGTCGAGACCGTAGGGACGCACCACCCGCTCGAAGAGCCGGTAGGTGCCGCCGTACATGTTGTTGGAGGCGATCACGTGATCCCCCGACTTCAAGAGCTGGGTGATCGTGGTGATGGCCGCCATTCCCGACCCGAACGCGAATCCCTCCGCCCCCTTCTCCAGCACGGCCACGTTCTTCTCGAGCGCGATCCGGGTCGGATTCTGGGTGCGGGCGTACTCGAAGCCCTTGTGCTTCCCGAGCCCCTGCTGGACGTAGGTGGAGGTCTGGTAGATGGGAACCGTGACGGCCCCGGTGGTGGGGTCGGGCTCCTGCCCCGCGTGGATCGCGTCGGTCGAGAAGCCCATCAGGCGGTGATGTATTCGATGAGGTCGAAGCGCGTGATCACGCCGGTGGGGTGGCCCCCTTCGTCCACCGCGACCGCGGCGTTCCGCTCCGCGAGGAGCTTCATCACGCGCGGCAGCCGCTCGTGGAGCGACACCGTCGGGAGCGACTTCTCGATCAAGTACTCGAGGCGCGACTCGGGGTTCGCGGTGCCGTCCAGGACCTTCGACATCAGGGCGCCCTCGGTGACCGCGCCGACCACCTTGCCGTCCTTCAAGACCGGGAGCTGCGAGATGTTGAACTCGCGGATCAGGGCGAGCGCCCGCGACGCGGGCTCGTCGTAGCTCACCGTGACGATCGCGGGCACGTGGTTCCCCTTGGCCCGGATGATCTCGCCCACCGTGACGGCGTTGGAGTCGAGCAGGTGGTTGTCCCGCATCCACTCGTCCGAGTGCACCTTGCTGAGATAGCGCTCGCCCGTGTCCGGGATGATGACCACCACGAGGTCGTCCGGGCTGGCGCGCTTCGCCACCTGGAGCGCCGCGTAGAGCGCGGTGCCGGCCGACCCTCCGGCCAGGATCCCCTCCTCGCGCGCCAGGCGGCGGGCCAGGTTGAGCGACTGGGTGTCGTTGACCTCGAAGATCTCGTCGATCATCGAGAAGTCGAGCGTGCCCGGGAAGAAGTCCTCACCGATCCCTTCCACCTTGTAGGGCTTCGGCTGGATCACCTTCTTCGTGTCGAAGTAGGCCTTGAGGATGGAGCCGATCGGGTCGGCGCCGATCGTCTTGATCTTGGGATTCTGCTCCTTGAGATAGCGCGAGGTGCCGCTGATCGTGCCCCCCGTGCCGAGGCTGGCGACGTAGTGCGTGATCTTCCCCGCCGTCTGCTCCCAGATCTCAGGGCCCGTGGTGCGGTAGTGGGCCTCGGGATTCTTGGGGTTGTAGTACTGGTTAGCGAGATAGGCGCCCGGGGTCTCCCGCACGATGCGCTTCGCCACTTCGTAGTAGGACTCGGGCGAATCGGGCGGGACCGACGTCGGCGTGATCACGACCTCGGCTCCGAAGGACTTGAGGAGGTTGATCTTCTCCTTGCTCACCTTGTCCGGCATGACGAGCACCGAGCGGTAGCCCTTCACCGCGGCCACCATCGCGAGCCCCGTGCCGGTGTTGCCGGACGTGGCCTCGACGATCGTTCCGCCCGGCTTCAGGAGCCCCTTGGCCTCGGCGTCGGCCATGATCGTGATCGCGATCCGGTCCTTCACGGAGCCGCCTGGATTGAAGGCCTCGATCTTGGCGACGATCGGCGCGCGGCAATCCTTGGCGATCGAGTGAAGGCGGACGAGCGGCGTCCGGCCGACGGTCTCGAGAATGCTGTCGTAAATGCGTGGCTCGGCGGGCGTGCGAGCGCCCGTCTGCTCGGGCATGCGTTCGGTTTGGCCTTTCATGAGGTCTCGGATCGACGGAAGGAAACGCGACGGAACCGAGCGAAAAGGCTACGGTTCCGGCACGCGCGGGGTCAAGCGCGGATTTGGCCCGCCGCCGGTGGCGGCGATGCGTGGATCAGGGGCGGACGGTCGGTGACTTGAGCAGCGTCTCGATGTACCCGAGGATCTCCGTGAAGTCGTAGGGCTTCGTGACGAAACGGTTCGCCCCCATCTCGAGCGCGAGGGTCTGATCCCCTTCCTGCGTGCGCGCCGAGAGGATGATGATCGGGATGTGCTTGAACCGGTCGTCGAACTTGAGCAGGCGGCACACCTTGTAACCGTCCAGCTTGGGCAGCATGAGGTCGAGGAGGATCACGTCCGGCTTGATCTCGCGCGCCTTCTTCAAGCCCTCCTGTCCGTCCGCCGCCACCTCGACGGCGTAACCCGACGCCTTGAGCCCAAACTCGAGCACGCGGATGAGATCCGGCTCGTCGTCGACGACGAGGATGCGGCCTCGCGGAGATTCCTGATCCGTCACGACGTCACCTCCCGTTTCGGTTCATGTCCTGGGACACGGCGCGGGGATCGAACGGATCCCTTCCCCAGCCGGCCGGAGTCGGCTCCGCGAGCGGAGCCGAGGTCGGCGTCATCGCGGCCGCCGCCGCCATCGAGGGCGTGCGATGCCGCGGCCGCCCCTTCTCCGAGACAGCCCAGGCGAGCGCCAGTACGAGCACACCGAGCAGCGCGTACATCCTCGGATTCACCGACCGCTTGACCGCCTTCCATTCCATCGGACCCTCAAGGCACTCCGTAGAGGTCGAACCGGACCTCGGCCTGAAGCGCCGGATAGCTCGCCCCGTCGTACCGGAGCGCCACCGTTCGCGTCGTCACGAACGCGCTCATTCCATCCACCTCGCGCACGTACTCCGCGACATCGCGGTACGCGCCCCGGAGCCGGAACCGAAGGCTCTGCCGCACGAGGCGGACCGGCGCGCCGGCCAAGCCCGGCACCGTCTCGTCCGTCGGCGGGCCCATGGGGTCGATGGTCTCCGTCACGATCCCGTGCCGCGCCGCGATCGGCTCGAGCGACGTCAAGAATGCGGGCACCAGCTCGCGCATCGGCGGAGCCTTCCGGCCGCGCGCCGCTTCGGCGCTCGCCGCGGGGTGCGCGTTCGACCAGGCGGCGAGATCGCCGACGCCCCGCTCCAGGTCGTCCACCTTGGCGGCGAGCGCCCCGTAGCGGGCCTTGAGCTCCACCGCTTCCCGCTCGCGCGGTCCGACGTAAACCGCCCGCACCGCCCCCGTCGACAGGACGAGCACGAGGACGAGGAGCGCGAGCCTCACGACCGGGTGCCGCACGCTCCTCGTCATGGCGTCCCTCCGCTCGTGAGCCGGGCCTCGAGCACGAAGCTGCTCTGCGCCGCGCCCACGGCCTGGCAGGTCACGAGCGCGACCTGATCCACGTACGGCGACTGCTCGAGCGACGCCATGAGCGTTCCGAGCGGGGCTTCCGGTCGAAGCCGCTCGCGACGCACGAGCCCCTCGATCCGGATCGTGGCCACGCCCGGCACCGTTGCCGCCGCGGCATCCGCGTCGTCCGGCTTCGGCTCGACCAGGGCAACCGACATGAGCCGCGCGTCCGTTCCCACGCGATGGCTCAGATCGCGGAGCACCTCCGACCACGGAGGCGTCGATCCGCGAAGCGACGCCAACACCGCATCGGAGGACGCCTCCTCGCTCCGCGCTTCCCGGAACCGCACGACCTGGTCCGCGTACGGTGCCACGGTCGCGAGCTTGTGCTCGAGATCCGTGACGCGGGCGCGCTCCCGCTGCACGCTCATCTCCGCCGGCAGCGACACCGAGAGGAGGAGGACCGCGGTCGCCGCGATCGCGACCTTCGGCTGGACCACCTCCGCCACGCGCGAGAGCGGACCCAGGTGGGACGGCTCGAGGAAGTCGATCGCGCCAGGGTCGAGGTGGCCCAAGCCGGCCACCGCCCCCCAGGCGAGCGCCCCCTCGGATTCGAAATCGACCGTTTCGACCGGCATCTTGAGGACGCCGGCCAGGTAGGCGGCAAGGCCGGGCACCCGGGCCGTCTCCCCGAGGAGGGCGATCTTGGAGACCGTCTGCCCGTGGAATTGCTCGTGCACGTAATCGACCGAATTCCAGAGCTCGCGCGTGAGGCGCTCGAGGCTCGGGCGGAGCATGACCAGCACGGCGGAGGCCGGGATCTCCGACGATGGAGATTCCTCCCGTCCGCCCGCGACGCCGTGGGAGAGGAGGAGCGCCTCCGCTTCGGGCGCCTCGAGGAGGCGAACGCCCTGACCGGGCACCACGATCGACCGTAGCGCGTCGATGAAGGAGGCCACGCCCACGCCGCATTCGCGCGTGAACCGGATCTCGTCCCCGCGGATGATGGTGATGTGGCTCTCGCGGGGACCCAGGTCGAGATAGGCCACCTCGTCCTCGCGGTCGAGCGATCGCTGGGAACGGAGGAGCGAGCGGAGCGCCACCGCGCGGATCGTGAGGCGCCGCGGGACGAGCCCCGCCGCTTCGAGCGCCCGGGTCGTCTCTTCCACGGCACGCCTGGGCGCCACGGCGACGAGGACATCGATGCCCGTCCCGAGAACCGAGGGGCCCAGCACCTCGTGGCGGATCACCGCCTCCTCGATGGGATCGTTGATCAGGTTGCGGCATTCGAGTGCGAGCGCGGCCCTGAGGTCGGCCCCCTTGATCGGCGGCAGCGTGAGGCGGCGCACGACGACCTCGCTCCCCTCGAGCATCGCGACGGCGGCGCGTCCGCTGAGGCCCAGCGCTTCGACGAGCTCCCGGAGCGACGCGCCCGCGTGCGGCGATTCGCCGGGTGCGAGCACGCGCGCCCACGCCTGGCCCCGCTCGACGCCGACCACCGCGCGGCTCGAATCGCCGAAGAGCGCGCCCAGGCGGCGCGTGAGCGCGCTCACGGCCGGGACTCCGACCAGGCGACGACCGAGAGGACGCCGGTCACCTTGCGCACGCGGCCGTTGAGACGGCAGCCGACGTAGAACTCACCCGACGGCGTGAACGCGAGCCCGACGGGCGCGTGCAGTCGCGCCTGGCTCGACGGTCCCCCATCCCCCTGGAATCCGGGCTCGCCCGTGCCCGCGACAGTGGTGATGGCGGCGGTCGCGATCTCGATCCGGCGGATGCGCTCGTTTCCCGTGTCCGCGATGTAGACGTCGCCGCCGGAGCTGACCTCGAGCGCGCGCGGTCCCGAGAGCGAGGCGAGCGCGGCCGCGCTCCCATCGCCGCCGAATCCCGGCGCCCCGGTGCCCGCGACCGTCGTGATGATTCCGGTCGCGCGCGCGACGCGGCGGACGGCGTGGTTCCCCGTGTCGGCCACGTAGAGATCTCCGTTCGGTCCGAGCGCCACGTCCTCGGGCGCGCGGAGCCGGGCCGAGGAAGCGGGACCGCTGTCGCCGCCGAAGCCGGCGGCGCCGCTGCCCGCGACGGTGGAGATAAGCCCGTCCGCCGAGACCATGCGGACGCGGTTCCCTCCGCGCTCCGCGATCACGAGGTCGCCCGCGTCGGTGACCGCGATGCCGCACGGAGCGGAGAGCCGGGCGGAGGTCGCAGGACCACCGTCGCCTGACGATCCGGGATCGCCGTTCCCCGCGACCCGCGTGATCGCGCCCGACGCCGCGGAGACCTTGCGCACCACGTTCGCCCCCATGTCCGCGATGTAGAGATCGCCCCCCGGACCGAAGCAGACGCCGCGCGGCGCCTTGAGCCGCGCGTTCTCGGCGCGGCCGCCGTCTCCCGTCGAGCCGGGCACGCCGGTCCCGGCCACGATGGAGACCACGCCGGTCACCACGTCGACGCGACGCACGAGATGGGCCGCGGGATCGGCGACGACCAGATCGCCGCTCGGAGCCACCGCGAGTCCTTCGGGATCCCACGCCGCGCTGTCGCCGCCCGCGATGGTGCTGATGGTTCCGGGCGCGACCTGGATCTCGAGCACGCGCGTGGCCCCGCCCACCTTGCCGACGGCGACGATACGCTTCCGCCCGTGCGCGAGCGGCCGCTTGGCCGGATCGAGTGTGTCGGGCGCCTGGATCCAGAACGAGCCGGCGCCCACGGTCTTGCCGGGCGACGGAAGCCCGTTCCAGGTCGGGGACGAGGCCGCCTTCTCCACGGCGTACTCGAGTCCGGCCTGCGCCACGTAGAAGGCCTGGTCGGACGCAACCTGCGTACCGGAGAGATCGGAGTCCTCGGTGACGAGCGTGACGACGCCCAGCCCGAGCACGATGAGCACGAGGATCGTCGAGACCACGAGCACGATCGAGAAGCCGGCGTCGGCCGCCACGGCGCGCGGCGCGATGGTCGTGGCGCGCGCGCTCATGTGGAGGACCTCAGGAACGCGCTCCCCACCCCGGAGACCTCGTGACCATCGCGGGCGAGGCGGAGGAAGATCGAGACGCGGCGAAGGCTCCTCGGATCCGCCGACCGAAGCGGCCGGCCGGAGCCGTCGAAGTACGCGAAGGCAAGCGAGTCGACGTTCGACGCGAGCGGCGCGCGCGAGCCGTCCCGCACGCAGACGAGGTCGCTCCCCCGGACTCCGTCCCACGCGAAGGTCACCACGGCTGAGTCGGCGTCGACCACGGTGATCGACCGCGCCCCCGCCGCGCGAATGCCTCCGCGCGCCGCCATGACCTCGCGGGTCATGCGCTCCTTGGCGTAGCGCGATTCCTGGACGAGCTCCTTTTCCACGTCCACGAACGCATACGTGCGCGCGGCCTCGTTCAGCACGCCGGACAGGACGAGCCCGGCGATCGAGACCACCACGATCACGATGAGGAGCTCCACGAGCGTGAATCCCGCGTCGGTCCGGCGAGGGGCCATCAGTGCCCCGCAAACCAGGTGGTGAGCGTCACCGGTGGAATCGAGGCCGTGGACACGGTCACGTTGACCGCGCGGAACCGCACGCCGTCGAAGGTGGAATCGGCCGACACGTTGACCGACCGCCGGAACCGCGGGAACGCGACCACCGGGTTCTCGGGCGGATAGTTGGCCGTGTCGAGATAGTCGAATCCCCGCGCGGGCGAGCTCTTGTCCGCGGCGATCTCCTCCATCTTCGCCTGCGCGAGCTGGGCCGCGGTCGTCGCGTCCCGCGCCTCGCCGGAGCGCATCGACGCGTTCGCGAACAAGAGGCTGAGCGGAAGGATCGCGACCCCCACGATCACGAGGATCAGGACCACCTCGACGAGGGTGAATCCGGCCTGCTTCATCGGACGGTGACCTTGCCGGTGCCCGGCGCGATCTCGACCGTGGACGTCATCCCGCCGCATGCGAGCACGACGAGGCCGGTACGGCGGATCTCGCGCCCGGCGAGGTTGCTCGGCACGCCGAAATAGTCGAACGACACCTCGGGTGATCCGTCGAACGAGGCGGACACGAGGGTGACGCCGTGCGCGGTGGACGGCTCCTTGAAGGAGACTACGAGCGCGTGGCCGCGGGCGCCGGGATCCTCGATGGGCTCGCCTCGCCCGGTGGTCACGACCTCGTAGCGCTTCTCCGCGATCTCGAACCGGACGCCGTGCCGGATGCGCCGCGTGATCGACTGCCCCTGCGCGTAGCGAAGGTCCGACGCGAGCCTCCGCGACGCCGCGCGAAGCGAGACCTCGTCCGTGGCGCTTCGGTTGGGAACGGCGACGACCACGAGGAGCCCGAGGATCGTGATCACGATCACGAGCTCGACCAGCGTGAACCCGCGCGCGGCGCGTCGTGGAGTCGGGATCATCCGGTGCGCTCCCTCCAGTACCTCGACCTCTCGGCGTTCCCCGCGCGCGCCCAGGCGCGCGCCGCGTCGGTGGCGAAGGTGGGAAGCGGATCGATCCGGTACGCGCGCTCGAACCACCGGGCCGCGTCTTCGTGGCGGCCGGCCGCCCCGAGGAAGACGGCGAGGCGCGCGGCGGGTTCCGGATCGAGCGGCGCGACCGTGCGCGCCCTGAGGAGCTCGTCGAGCGCGCGCTCCGGCACGCCGGCGGTCGCGAGCGCGGTGGCGAGATTCAGGTGCGCCCCCGCGATGTCGTAGCCCACGCGCGCGGCGTCCTCGAACCAGGGAATGGCTTCCGCGACGAGTCCCTGGTTCCAGTAGGCACGCGCGGCGGCGTCCGAATAGGAGACCGCGAGCTTGCGCGTCACGAAGTCGTAACGATTCGGCGCACCGCCGAGGAGCGCCCCGCTCTTGGGCCAGTCGGCGGGCGGGAGCCAGGGCTTCGGCATGACCCGCCGAGGCGGCTCCTTCCAGTTCGGGAGCGGCGGGTACGCGCGGGCGACGAGCCCTTCCTGACGGAACACGACGCCCGCCTCGATCAGATCCTCGGGAGGGGTCGTGTAATAGACGGGGACCTTGCTCTCGCGAAGGCGCTCGAGGTCCACGCGGTGCGCGATCTCGGTCCAGCGCGACCGCGGCATCCCGTCGAGCCCGTAGACGTCGCCGAAGATGTAGCCGCGGCGGTGGATCAGCGTGACGTCGGGACGGAGCCCGCGGACCCGGGTCGCGTACGCGGTGAGGAAGGTCTCGTTGTCGCCGTCCACGACGAGCGTGGCGTTCTGCGGCAACGGGGCGAGGAGATCGCGCGCGTAACGGTCGGCCAGCCCGAAGTCGTGCCGGTCCGAGAGCCCCTGGTGCGCGATCACCGTCGCCAGCGCGCACGTCGCCGTCGCGGCGAGCACCGGCCAGCGGAGCGCGTGCGGAACGCGGCGCACCGCGGCCTCGGCGCCGGCTCCCGCCATGAGGCACGCGGCGGCCACGACGGGCGCGAGGAACGGCGCGATCTGCGCCACGTGCTCCGCGTCGGGCAGGAACCCGACGAGGAGGACGAGCGCGACCGGAATCGTCGCGGCGGCCACGGCCACGAGGCGGAGCGTCGCGCGCTCGCGTCGCGCGAGCCACGCGCCCAGGAGGGCCAGGAGCGCGGCCGCGACCCCGATCGACGCCGCCACGCTCCCCGCCATCGCTCCCAGCTCCGCGAGCGCGAGCCGGGTGGACAGGGGCTGCTGCCGCAGCGAGCCGTAGCCCTGGCGGAGGATCCCGTCCATGGCGCCGAGGAGACCGGTCTCGGACGAGAAGGTGAAGCTCCCGGCTGCACCACTCCGGAGCGCGACCACGAGGAAGAGGGTCGGGCCAATCGAGGACCAGAGAAGGCCGCGCCAGACGCGGGCGAGACGCGCGTCGCGCTCGAGCATCCAGATGCCGAGGAACGTGGCCGGGAAGGCGAGCGTCTGGTGGACGACCGGCGCCAGGCCCAATGCGAAAAAGGCGAGCGCGTCGCTCCTCATGGACGCGGTGTGCCGCGATCGGGCGCGCCACACGAGGAGGATGAGCAGGAGGAAGTACGGTGCGGCGAGGGCGTAGACCTCGGTCTCCACCGCGGCGCTCCACACCGTGATCGACGCGGCATAGAGCGCGGTCGCGACGATCGCGGCGAAGGGGCGCAATCCCGCGCGGCGCGCGAGCGTGTGGAAGAGCCCCGCCCCCAGGGCGGCGAGGATCGCGGAGAGCATGTTCACGCGCGCGGCGACATCGCCCCACGGAATCAGGACCGCGATGCGCGCGAGGAGGGTCCAGAGCGGATAGCCGGGGGGATGCGGCACTCCGAGGGTCTGCGCCGCCAGCAGGAGCTCGCCCGAGTCCCCTGCCCCGACGCCGGGAGCGAGCGTGGCGGAATAGAGCGCGAGCGCGACCGCGGCAACCGCGGCGCTCACGAGAGCCGGTCGAATCCAGCGCTTCTGAGTCACGGCAGGAAGGGCCTCTCCGAAACGTTCGAGGCGGAGCGGGAGTCGGGCCCGCCCCGCCAGGATTCGTGCTCCCGCTTCGTCGCGGGGGCGATCAGTACGACGAGTAGGCGTTCAGGTTGACCTTGATGATGCCGGTGGACTGCTGGTAGACCCACCCGCCCGAGCCGTCGACGCCGGGCGTCGTCTTCACATTGCTCAGCTGGTTGATCGGCTCCTTCGGCACGCGCCCTTCGGCGAAGATCGTGCCGTCGAGCGGCGGAAAGCCTCCGTGCCCATTCAGCGCGTTGCGCGCGTACTGGATCGCGAC
>Ga0068858_100001466_pt1 | contig 24276 bp, 25 predicted proteins | sample KBSSwiS12_FD_66589 | JGI IMG/M metagenome (GOLD analysis project Ga0068858, IMG submission 66589) | Switchgrass rhizosphere microbial communities from Kellogg Biological Station, Michigan, USA - KBS Switchgrass S1-2 | ecosystem: Host-associated > Plants > Roots > Rhizosphere > Soil ... | reverse complement strand
AGAACCTCCTCGTGCTCAACAACGGCCACTGCTTCCGCGACCAGGTGCTGGAGGCGTGCCCCGGACAATCGAACACCGCATTGCCCGAGGGCCGGGCGGGCAGCTCCCTCGAGACCATCCGCAACATGGTGGCCTCGGGGCTCGGCATCAGCGTGCTGCCCTCGACGGCGCTTACGCCGCGTTATGCGAGCAGGCTCCTCAAGGTGGTGCCGTTCTCGACGCCCGTGCCGTCGCGCAAGGTGGCGGTGGCCTGGCGCCAGAGCTTCGATCGCCCGGCGGCGGTGGAATTGCTGGCGGACGCGATCCGCGCGGTGAAGCTGCCCAGCCTCAGGATCTCGAAGTTGTAACACCGGGGTACCACCCGCCGCGAGGTAAGCTATCCCGAAGAGGAGGTACGAGATGAAGCCCACGAAATTGGTCCTCGCACTCGCCACGGCCGGAATGATCGTGGTGCCCGCATTTGGCGACGGCGTACGCGCCGCCGATTGGTTCGATCCGGTGTTGCAGCCGGGCGCTTTCTGCGGCGGGGCCCGCGGCAAGCAGCCGCCCATGATGCGCGAGCTCGTCCACGTCGCCCAGAAAACGCAGCTCGCGCAGTTCCAGCCGACGCCGACGAACCCGCCCATGGGCATGCCCCGGAGGACCGAGACGGCGCCGTTCCAGCCGGTGCCCCCGCAGCCCGTGTTCAGCGAGAACCCGGTGCTCTTCAAGAACCTGGGCCGGCTCAACTATCCGGTGAGCTCGAAGGTGCCGAAGGTGCAGGCCTGGTTCAACCAGGGCCTCATCCTGGCGTTCGGCTTCAACCACGCCGAGGCGCAGCGCTCGTTCCGCGAGGCGCAGAAGCTCGATCCCGGCTGCGCCATCTGCTTCTGGGCCGAGGCGTTGGTCCTGGGCCCGAACATCAACGTGCCGATGATGCCGGAGGCGCAGGAGCCCGCGCTCGCCGCGCTCAAGAAGGCGGTGCAGCTCGCGCCCCAGGCCGACGAGAAGGAGCGCGCGCTCATCGCCGCGCTGCAGAAACGCTACTCGGCCGATCCCAAGGCCGACCGCGCGAAGCTCGACGTGGCCTATGCCGATGCGATGAAGAAGGTCGCGGCGAAGTATCCCGCCGACGACACCCTCCAGGTGCTCTACGCCGAGGCGCTGATGGACACGCAGCCGTGGGACTACTGGGAAGCGGGCGGAGCGACGAACAAGGGCCGCGGCGCCGAGATCGTGAAGACGCTGGAGACGGTCCTCAAGCGCAACGTGCTGCACGCCGGGGCCGTGCACTACTACATCCACACGATGGAGGCGTCGAACCGGCCCGAAGCGGCGCTGCCGTACGCGAAGCGCCTGGGCGCGCTCGCGCCGGGCGCCGGGCACCTCGTGCACATGCCCTCGCACATCTACTACCGCCTCGGCATGTACCGGGAGTCGCTCGACACCAACAAGTACGCGATGGTGGTGGACGAGAAGTACTTCAGGACGTCGCCCTCGGATCCGCTCTACAAGGTGGCCTACTACCCGCACAACATCCACTTCGTGATGGTGTCGGCGCAGATGGGCGGCGACGGCGCCACCGCCGTGGTCGCGGCGAGGAAGCTCGACGAGGCGATTCCCAACGAGGTGGCGAAGCAGTTCGCCATCATGCAGCCGGTGAAGGCCGCGCCGTACACGACCCACGCGCAGTTCAGCGACGCCGACACGATCCTCAAGCTCGCGCCCGCGAGCCCGGATCTCGCCATCGTCGACGCCATGTATCACTACGCGCGGGCCATCGCGTACGCGCAGAAGAAGGACGCGGCCAGCGCGAAGGCCGAGATCGCGGCCCTCGAGAAGATGGAGAAGGAGCGCGACTTCAAGGAATTCGTCGACTGGAACGTCCCGGCGAAGGAGATCGTGCAGACGGCGCGCCTCGTCGCCACCGGGCGGCTCGCGGACGCGATGGGCGACCTCGACGGCGCCGCGAAGGCCTACGAGGACGCGGTCTTCATCGAGGACACGCTCTCGTACATGGAGCCGCCTTACTGGTACTACCCCGTGCGGCAGTCGCTCGGGTCGGTGCGCCTGCGCCAGGGCAAGCTCGACGAGGCCGAGAAGGCGTTCCGCGAGTCGCTCGCCCGCGTGCGCAACAGCGGCTGGGCGCTCGCCGGGCTCGCCGAGACCTACAAGCGCCAGGGCAACGCCAGCGCCGAGAAGGCGACGCGCGAGGCGATGGCGCGCGCGTGGTTCGGCGACGCCGCGGGCCCCGACATCGCGAGGTTGTGAAGGAGGGCCGGGCCGAGGGCCTTGCGGCGATCGTCCTCTGGGGGACGCTCGCCGCGCTGGCCCTCCAGCTTTCGAACGTCCCGCCGTTCCTCCTCACCGGCATCGCGCTTTGCATCGGCGCCGCCGTGGGCGGCCGCGCGCTCGCGCACAGGCCTCCCCCGCCCGCGGCACTCGCGCTCGGCGTTTACGGGCTCTTCGGCTTCCACTTCTTCCTCTTCCTGGCACTGCGGCGCGCGCCGCCGGTCGAGGCGAACCTCATCAACTACCTGTGGCCGCTCCTCATCGTGGTGCTGGCGCCGGTGATCGTGCCGGACGTGCCGTTCAGCAAGCGCCACGGGCTGGCGGCGCTGCTGGGATTCGCCGGTGCCGCGCTGCTCATCACGGCCGGCGCGGCGACATGGGGCGGCGGCGAGCTGGCGGGCTACGCCTTCGCCGCGGTCTCGGCGATCATCTGGTCCACGTACTCGCTGATGACGCGGCGTTTCCGCCACTTCCCGACCGCGTACGTGTCGTGGTTTTGCCTGGTGTCGGGCGTGGGGTCTGTCGCGTGCCACTTCGCGCTCGAGCCGCGATACTGGCCCCGCGAGGCGGAATGGCTCTACCTCATCGCGCTGGGGCTGGGACCGATGGGCGCCGCGTTCTTCCTCTGGGATCGTGCGATGAAGCAAGGCGATCCCCGGGTGATCGGCAACCTCGCGTATCTCACGCCGCTCTTGTCGACGACGCTGCTGGTGGTGCTTGCGGGCGCCGCGTTCACGCCCGTTTCCTTCGCCGCGATGGGCCTGATCCTGGCCGGCGCCTGGCTGGGCCGCTAGGCCAGGTCTTTCACCAGGGCGGCGCGGATCGGGACCGGGACCGGGTCGATCCTGGCGTGGTAGTGCGGATGGTCGACGCCGATGGCGAGCGCCACGCCGTACTTGAGCGACTCGGCCATCTCGCGCGTGAGCTCGAAGCGCAGGAAGTGGACCGAGGAGGTTTTCTCGTCGGTCTCGCGCTCGAGGTCCTCGTCGGCGATGGCGTACACCGCCGGGCAGCCTTCGACGCGCACCCAGACGCGATCCTCGACGCCTTTCAGCTTCGCGAGGGCGTCGCGGCGCTCGCCCACGTCCTCGTACTCGATCATGAGCGTCGCCTTGAAGTTGCTGCCGTCGGGGATGAGCGGGTTGTACGCGTCGATCTCGTCCTGGATGCCCTGTTCCTCGAAGATGCGTTCGACGCGCAGCATCTCCTGCACCTGGTAGCGGATCGTGAGCTCGTCCTCGAAGAGGATCGTGAGGTGCTGGCCCAGGTGGAGCGTGCGGTTCTTCTTGTGGGCGATCACCTTCGCGCGGAAATCCTTGCGGGCCTTGGCGTAGGCCTCGAGGGTCATGAGGGAGTCGCGGGAAAGTTTCTGCATCTCAGTCGGGAAGCCCATAGGCCATGCGCAGCAGCGTGATCGGGTGGCGAAGCTCGGCCTTGCCCTTCGCCTCGTTGCGCTCGAGGCCCTCGTTGATGTGGTGGCCCGCCATCTGGCAGTCCGAGGCGAAGAAGTCCGGCGCGAACTCGCCGATCTGCCGGAAGACGGGCCGCCCGATCTTGAGCGCGGTCTCGTGGAACTCGGCCTTCACGCCCCAGGTGCCCGCGTGGCCCGAGCAGCGCTCGATCGTCAGCACCTGCGTGTCCGGCACGCCTTCCAGCGCTTCCTGCGTCTTGAGGCCGCCTTTCTGCACCCGCGTGTGGCAGGGCACCTGGTAGGCGACCTTGCCGAGCGGGCGCTGGAAGTCGGTCTTGAGCAGCCCGTCGCGCTTGCGCGCCATCAGGTACTCGAACGGATCGTTCATGGCGTCGCGCACCACGCGCACGTCGTCTTCCTCGGGAAACATGAGCGGCAGCTCCTGCTTGAACATCAGCGTGCAGGAAGGCACCGGCGTGAGGATGGCGTACCCGTCGCGCGCAAGCTTCGCGAGCTTCGGGATGTTGTTGTCCTTCAGCTTCTCGACGGTCTTGAGGTCGCCCTGCTCGAACTTGGGCATGCCGCAGCACGACTCGCCCTGGACCAGCGTGTAGGGAATCTCGTTGTGCTCGAGGATCTTCACCAGGTCGTGGGCGATCCCGGGCTCGTTGTAGTTCACGTAGCACGTCGTGAAGAGCGCCACCTTGCCCGAGGTGCGCTCGCCGTTCCTCGCCGGATGCGGATTGCTCTTCGGCGCGTGGCTGCGGAAGGGCTTCGGCGAAAACTCCGGGACCCACGCGTCCTTGGAGACGCCGGCAACCTTTTCGCCCATCTCGCGCAGCGGCCCGGACTTCGCCGCGGCGTTGACCATCTGCACCACCACCGGGATCGTGGCGAGCTTGCCGTTTCGGTCCGTGGAGGAGAGGTTGCGGTCGCGCACCGGGTGCTTCATGGTGCCCGCGGTGAACTGGTAGGCCTTCGCGCGCAGCATGAGGTGCGGGAAATCGACGTTCCACGGATGCGGCGGAACGTAGGGGCACTTCACCATGTAGCACATGTCGCAGAGGTAGCACTGGTCCACGACCTCCCAGTACTTCTCCTTGGCGACACCTTCCACCTCGCCCGAGGGGCTCTCGTCCACGTAGTCGAAGAGCTTCGGGAAGGTATTGCACAGGCTCACGCAGCGCCGGCATCCATGGCAGATGTCGAAGATGCGCTCCATCTCGGCGACGATCTTGCCCTCGTCGAGATAGTCCGGGCCCTTCCAGTCGATCGGATGGCGGGTGGGTGCCTCGAGGCTACCTTCTCGTGTCATTGGATCTCGCTACGTGAGTGAAAAGGGGCCGCGAAGGCCCCTTTTCACGTCGGACGGACGCGCCGCTCAGTCGGTCAGTGCGTCGAGGGCTTTCTGGAAGCGGTTGGCGTGCGAGCGCTCGGCCTTGGCGAGCGTCTCGAACCAGTCGGCGATCTCGTCGAAGCCTTCGCCGCGCGCCGATTTTGCCATGCCCGGGTACATGTCGGTGTACTCGTGCGTCTCGCCGGCGACCGCGGCCTTGAGGTTCTGGCGCGAGCTGCCGATCGGCAGGTCCGTGGCGGGGTCGCCCACCTGCGCGAGGTAGTCGAGGTGGCCGTGCGCGTGGCCGGTCTCGCCTTCCGCGGTCGAGCGGAAGAGGGCGGCGACGTCGTTCTGGCCTTCCACGTCGGCCTTGTTCGCGAAATAGAGGTAGCGGCGGTTGGCCTGGGACTCGCCGGCGAAGGCGGCCTTCAGGTTGTCGTGGGTCTTGGTGCCTTTGAGGGGTTTCATGCGGGAGCCTCCTGGAAGAATTCGGGGCGAACTTTGCGATCTTGTCGTGGGCAGGTCCAGATTAGGCCCGCGGCGCGACGCGCGTCCAATTGATTGTCTCGATACGCGCGATTGGTGGTGCCTATGAACGCCGGCGCAGCCGGGAGAGGGCCCCGCGGAAGGCGCGCTCGGCCGCCTCCTCGTCGGGATGGCGGCCCGCCTCGACGACCGGCCGTCCTCCTACGAAGACGTCGCGGACGCGGTTGGAGTTCCCGGAGAACATCGCCACGCCGAGCTTCGAGCGCGCGTCCAGTCCCTCGAAGTCCACCGCGTCGCCGTCGAGCACGACGAAATCCGCGCGCCGGCCCGCCTCCAGGGCGCCGACCGGCTGGGCCAGCGATTGCGCGCCACCGGCGGCGGCCGCGCTCCACAAATTCGCGGGCACGTCGGGGCGATCCTCCTCCGAGGCGACCACGCGCACGCGAAGGCGCAGGCGCTGGCTGTACTCGAGCGCCCGCAGCTCCTCGAAAGGGCTCACCGAGACGTGGCTGTCGCCGCCCACGCCCCAGGCGCCGCCGCGCTCGAACCACGGCAGGAAATCGAAAATGCCGTCGCCCAGGTTCGCCTCCGTCGTGGGACACAGGCCGATGCAGGCGCCCGCGTCGCCCGCGCGGCGCATCTCGAGGCCGGTGAGATGCGTCGAATGGATGAGCGTCCAGCGCGAGTCGACCGGCACCAGCTCCGCGATCCACGCGAAGGGCGACACGCCATGCGTCGAGATGCACTCCGAGACCTCGCCCTGCTGCTCGGAGACGTGCATGTGGATCGGCATCGTGGCGTCGAACTTCGTCGCGAGCTCGACGGTTTCCGTCAGCAGCAGCGCATCGACCGCGCGCGCCGAATGCGGCGCGATGCCCAGGCGCAGCAGCGGCGACGGGCTGTGGAAGCTGCGCACATCCTCCAGGAGCTCGAACAGGCCCTGCGGATCCGACTGGAAGCGGCGCTGCGCGGCCGAGAGCGTGCGGTGGCCGAAGCCACCGTAGGCATAGAGCACCGGCGCCAGCGTGAGCGCGATGCCCGCGGCGCTGGCGCCGCTCACGATGCAGTGCGCAAGCTCCGCACGGTCGGCGTAGGGCTTGCCGTCGCGATCGTTGTGCAGGTAGTGGAACTCGACCACCGAGGTGTAGCCGTGCTTCAGCATCTCGACATAAAGGTGCGCCGTGATCGCCTCGATGTCCTCGGGCTCGAGCAGCCGCACGAGGCGGTACATCTCCTCGCGCCAGGTCCAGAAATCGTCGGTGGGATGGCCGCGCAGCTCGGCGAGACCGGCCATCGCGCGCTGGAACGAGTGCGAATGCACATTGGGCATCCCGGGCAGCACGAGGCCCGTCGCGCGTTCATGGGTGCCCGCGGGCGCGCCGGCGGTCACGCGCGTGAGCGTGCCGGCATCGTCCCATTCGAGGAGGACGTCGCGCGCCCAGCCCGAGGGCAGCAGCGCTTCGGCGGCGTGGAGGGTTTGCATCGCGGCTATGATACCGGCCATGGCACGGACCCTCCTCGTGAACGGCCGCATCGCGACGATGCGCGGCGGGACCTATTCGATGATCGACGACGGCGCGATGGTGGCCGAGGGCGGTGTCATCTCCTGGGTCGGTCCGCGCGAGCTCGCGCCCACGGTGAAGCGCGGCGCCGACGAGGTGGTCGACGCCAAGGGCGCGCTCGTCACGCCCGGGCTCGTCGATTGCCACACGCACCTGGTGTACGCGGGCAACCGGGCGCGCGAGTTCGAGATGCGGCTCACGGGCGCGACCTACGAAGACATCGCACGCGCGGGCGGCGGAATTCTCTCGACGGTCAAGGCGACGCGGGCCGCGAGCGAGCAGCAGCTCGCCCGGGAGGCAGGCGCACGTCTCGACGCGATGATCGCCGAGGGCGTGACGACGGTGGAGATCAAGTCGGGTTACGGGCTCGACGTGGAGAGCGAGCTCAAGTGCCTGCGCGTGGCCCGCGGCCTCGCGAAGGAGCGCGACGTCACGATCACCACCACGCTATTGAGTGCGCATGCGGTGCCGCCCGAATACGAGGGTCGCGCCGACGACTACGTGACGCTGGTGTGCGACGAGATCATCCCGCGGGCGGCGAAGGAGAGGCTCGCCGACGCGGTGGACGCGTTCTGCGAGGGCATCGGGTTCACGCCCGCGCAGACGCGGCGCGTGTTCGATGCCGCGCGCGCCCATGGATTGAAGGTGAAGCTGCACGCCGACCAACTCTCGAACCTTGGAGGTGCCGCGCTCGCCGCGGAATTCGGCGCGTTGTCCGCCGACCACCTCGAACATACCGACGTCGCCGGCGTGAAACGCATGGCCGCGGCGGGCACCGTCGCGGTGCTGCTGCCGGGAGCCTTCTATTTCCTGCGCGAGACGAAGCTGCCGCCGTTGGCGGCATTGAGGACGGAAGGCGTGCCCCTGGCGATCGCGACCGACTGCAATCCCGGTACGTCGCCGAGCACTTCGATCCTCACCATGATGAACATGGCGTGTACGCTGTTTCGCATGACTCCGGAAGAGGCGCTCGCGGGCGTGACGATCCACGCCGCGCGCGCTCTCGGGCTGCAGGACCGCGGCGTGCTGGAGCCGGGGCGCCGCGCGGACTTCGTGGTGTGGGACGCCACGGAGCCCGCGGAGCTTTCCTGGACCATCGCCGGGCGCAAGCCCGCCCACGTCGTCAGCGCGATTCCCACGCGCTGAGGTTGGAGTTGTACGCCGGCGTGCCGTCGGCGGCGATGTCCACGCCCACCTGCAGCCTGCGGCCCGGGTCGTGGTCCATCCGCGTCACGTACTCGCGGCCCTGGTACTCATAGCGCACGTCGTAGCCGGTGACGTGGTTCGGATCGCCGCCGCCACCGGCCACGCGGCAGCGCGAGTAGTCGAGGTCGTCCTGGCGGTCGTTGTCGTTGCGCTTCTCGATCTGGTGGCCGATGAGGCCGCCGATGAGCGCGCCGCCGACGGTCTGGCCGGTGCCGTGGTCACCGAGCTGGTGGCCGATCACGCCGCCGGCCACGGCGCCGATGGCGGCACCCTTGCCGACGCGCGTCTTGTTCTCGGGGCGCACTTCCTCGAAGTGTCCGGCGCGCGGGTTCCAGCACTCGTCGCGCTGCACCGAGGACTCATACAGCGGGCGCGCTTCGAGCACGCGCGCGGTGTCGGGGCGGTCGTAGCGGGGATTGTCGCGGTAATCGCGGCCGTAGTACTGGCCGAACGCGACCGGCGCGGCCGCGGTGAGGATCGAGCCCACGGCGATGGCGATGGTCTTCTTCATGCTGGTGCCTCCAATGGAAATGGCCCCGTCGGATTACGGGCATTCCAATGGGACAGGGCCCACGGAGGCGTCGTTCGACGCCGCCGTAGGCCCTGTGGCGCAGGACTTACTTACCGGTAGCTCGGGTTCGCGGGGCCCTGGTAGGGACGGGGACCCTGGCCCGGCATCGGCGCGCCCGGGGGCGGGAGCTCCTGGCCTTCCATCGGCGCCACGCTCACGTTCACGCGCAGCGACCGGCCCGGATCGCGGTCCATGCGGGTGTTGAACTGGCGGCCCATGTATTCGTAGCGCACGTCGTAGCCGACGGTCGCCTCGCGGACCTCGTTCACGGTGCGGCAGCGCTCGACATTCCGCTCGACCGGCACGCGCTCGACTTCCGTCGTCGCACCGGGCGCGCCGCGATTGTCCTTGTCGACCTGGTTGCCGATGAGGCCGCCCACCACGGCGCCCGCCGCGGTGCCGCGGTCGCGTCCGCCGCTCGAGTTGCCGAACTGGTGGCCGACCACGCCGCCGATCACCGCGCCCAGCACGGTGCCCGGGCCGATGGCGGCCCCGGTGTCGGTGCGGGTGACGCGGCGCTCTTCATAGCCACGCTGCACGTCGTTCCAGCATTCCTCCCGCGAGACCGGGATGCGGTCATGGATGGGATGCACGCCGAGGACGCGAGCGCGGTCGGGGAACGACGACTCCATCGCGAACGCGGGAACCGCCGCGGCCGAAAGGGTCGCGACGGCGAGAGCAAGCTTCTTCATGGATCTTGTTTCCTTTGCGATTTGGGGGCTCTTCGCCACCCTAAACGCGCGCGCGCTGCCGCCGGTTGACCCAGGCCAGCGCGGTCTCGAGCAGCTCGCGCAAGATCGGCCGCACCCGCGCGGCGCGATCGGCGCGGAATCCGTAGGGGCTCGACTCGTCCATGTAGATCGCTTCGGCCATCTCGAGCTGGATCGCCTGCACGCCCGCGGCCGGCTTGCCGTAGTGGCGCGTGATGTAGCCGCCCCTGAAGCGGCCGTTCAACACCGAGGTGTAGCCCTCGTGTCGTGAAAGGGCGACGCGCAGGGACTGCGCGAGCTCCGGATCGCAGGAGGTGTTGTCGGCGGTGCCGAGGTTGAAGTCGGGCAGCCGGCCCTCGAACAGCCGCGGCGCCTCGGAGACGATGGAGTGCGCGTCCCACAGGACCACCTCGCCGTGTTCCGCGCGGACGCGCTCGATCTCCGTGGCGAGGCGGCGGTGATACGGCCGCCACACGGCTTCCAGCCGCTTCGCGATCTCGCCGTCGCCGGGCTCGACGCCGCCGCGATAGAGCGGCTCCGAATGGAACGTGTCGATGGGGCACAGGCGCGGCGTGTCGCGGCCGGGATACAGGTTCGCGCCGTCGGGCGGCCGGTTCGCGTCGATCACGTAGCGCGAATGGGTCGCCACGATCGTGGTCGCGCCGAGCTCGCCCAGGAAATCGTAGAGGCGCGGCAAGTGCCAATCGGTGTCGGGGCGTCGTGCGGCGCAGTCCGACAATGCGGATCCCACGCCGTGGGGAATGAACGTGCCCACGTGCGGCATCGAGACGATGAGCGCGCTCGTGCCGTGGCGATAGCGGTACGGCCAGACGGTATGTTCCGAAAGGAGCATCCGTCTTCAGCGATCCTGCGTCGGCGCGTCGGACTTGCGCGTGAGGCGCGCCATCAGGTCGGCGGCCTCCTTCTCGGAGCTCTGGTCGAGCTGGCGCTCCTCCTCGGGCGTGAGGATCACGGGGGGCTCGGGCGGCGGCTGGGGCCTCGTCCTGGGCTTGGCGCGCTTCATCTTCGAGCGCATCCGCGGAATGATTTGCCAGGCCGCGTGGCCGTCGAAGGGGCCGATGGGCAGCAGCGCCACGATCATCAGGAACGCGTTGATCTTCACCAGGACGACGTACATCGCCGTGGCCAGGAGGGACCCGAAGGGCATCGCGGCGAACGGGATGAATTCGTACGTGGCCAGCGTGAGCGCCATCACCACCGCCTGCGCCGCGACGCCCGACCAGGCCACCGCGATGACGTCATTCGCCTTGGCGGCGTATTCGTTGTACGAAGTCTCGCCGTGCACGCCGAAGAGCGAGACGCTCGTCACCGCGATCTTCCTCCGCCGCAGCATCGCCACATGGCCGAACTCGTGCGCCACGAAGAGCAGGAACAGGAACGGGATCGAGATGAGCGTGAGCGTGAGGTCGAAGAAGACCAGGTACATCCATGCGAAGGACAGCAGCACCGTCCAGTGCATCGAGACGGGAATCCGTCCCCAGGTTCCGAGTTGCCAGTCGTCCCTGCGCATCGCTTCCTAGATGGGTATGTCGAGCCCGTGGGCCTTCGCGACTTCACGGGCTTTCTCGTAGCCCGCATCCGCATGACGGACCACGCCGATGGCGGGATCGTTCCACAGCACGCGCTCGAGTCGCTTTGCGGCCGCCGGCGTGCCGTCGCACACGATCACGACGCCCGCATGCTGCGAGTAGCCCATGCCGACGCCGCCGCCGTGGTGGAACGACACCCAGGTCGCCCCTCCCGCGGTCGACAGGAGGGCGTTCAGCAGCGGCCAGTCCGACACCGCATCGGATCCGTCCTTCATCGACTCGGTCTCGCGGTTCGGGCTCGCGACCGAGCCGGTGTCGAGGTGATCGCGACCGATGACGATGGGCGCCTCGAGCTCGCCGCTCGCGACCATCTCGTTGAACGCGAGCGCCGCCTTGTGGCGCTGCCCCAATCCCAGCCAGCAGATCCGCGCCGGCAATCCCTGGAACTTGATGCGCTCGCGGGCCATGTCGAGCCAGCGGTGCAGGTGCTTGTCGCGCGGGAAGAGCTGCTTCACCTTCGCGTCGGTCTTGTAGATGTCCTCGGGATTGCCCGAAAGCGCGACCCAGCGGAACGGACCCTTGCCCTCGCAAAAGAGCGGTCGCACGTACGCCGGCACGAATCCCGGGAATGCGAACGCGTCCTCGACGCCTTCGTCCTTCGCGACCTGGCGGATGTTGTTGCCGTAGTCGACCGTGGGAATGCCGCTCTTGTGGAGCGCAAGCATCGCGCGCACGTGGGCGACGATGGATTTCTTCGCCGCCGCCTCGACCGCCTTCGGATTCGCCTTCTGCTCGGATTCCCATTTCTCGACCGTCCAGCCCGCGGGGAGGTACCCGTTCACGAGGTCGTGCGCCGAGGTCTGGTCGGTGACGAGGTCGGGGCGGATGCCGCGCTTCACGATTTCCGGAAGGATGTCGGCGGCGTTGCCGAGGAGGCCCACGGAGATCGGCGACTTCGCCGCGCGCACCATGGCCACCGCCTCGTCGAGCGTGGCGGCCTGCTTGTCCAGGTATCCGGTGCGAAGCCGCATGTCGATGCGCGACTGGCGGCACTCGATCGCGACCATCGACATGCCCGCCATCACCGCGGCGAGCGGCTGCGCGCCGCCCATGCCGCCCAACCCCGCCGTCAGCACCCATCGGGGCGGTTCATTCGCTTGGGGCCTGTCCCCGGTTTTCGAATAGTGCTGGCGATAGGCCTCGGCGAACGTCTCGTAGGTGCCCTGCACGATGCCCTGCGAGCCGATGTAGATCCACGAGCCCGCGGTCATCTGGCCGTACATCATGAGGCCCTTGCGGTCGAGCTCGTTGAAGTGGTCCCAGGTCGCCCAGCGCGGCACCAGGTTCGAGTTGGCGATGAGCACGCGCGGCGCGTCGGGATGGGTCTTGAATACCGCGACCGGCTTTCCGGACTGGACCAGGAGCGACTCGTCGTCGCCGAGGCGCTTCAACGTGGCGAGTATCGCGTCGAAGCATTCCCAGTTGCGCGCGGCCCGCCCGATGCCGCCGTACACCACCAGCTCGGCGGGGTTTTCCGCCACGTCCGGGTCGAGGTTGTTCTGGATCATCCGGAACGGCGCCTCGGTGAGCCAGCTGCGGCATTGCAGGGTGCGGCCGCGGGGCGCGCGGATGACGCGTTGGCCTTCGGGTCCGATGCGGCGGTGGGTCATAAAAAAGGGCTGAAAAGCGACGGGATTCGCTATTATGCGGCTGCCGGGGAAATGACCCCGGGGGAGCGGTGACATGAAGGATCTGGCTCGGATGGTGCTGCTGGGAGCGGGCTTGGCATTCGCGCTGCCGGCATCCTCGGCGTGGGAAGAGCTTCGCCGCGACGATTCGCGGCGCCTCTCGATCGATGCGAAGTCGATCAAGCGCAAGGGCGACCACGTGACCTTCAGCTACCTCGTCGATTTCCGCGAGAGGCAGGGCGACTTCAAGACCGCCGAATACCGCTCGCTCACGGTGCAGGCCACCATCGCCTGCAAGGCACGCACCATCGAGATGGGCGACACCGAGGTGTACTCCGGCAACGAGGCCAAGGGCGCGGCCGTCGGCGTCATGAAGCCCACGCCCGCGGACGCGAGGATGAAGCCGATCGAGGCCGGCAGCAGCGACGAGGAGCTGTACACGCGCGTGTGCAAGCCCGCCGCCGCCAAGGCGCCGCCGAAGGCGAAGGCGCCGGCCGAACCGAAGAAGTGAGCGGCGAGGTCACGCTCGAGACGGATCGCCTGCGGCTGCGGGCGTTTCGCAACGAAGACCTCGACGCGTACGCCGCGATCTGCGCGGATCCCGAGGTGATGCGTTACCTCGGCACCGGCGTGACGCTCAACCGCAACGACACCTGGCGCGCCATGGCGGGCATCCTGGGCCACTGGAGGCTCCTCGGCTACGGCATGTTCGCGATGGAGATCCGCGAGACCGGAGAGCTGATCGGCCGCACCGGGTTCCTGGACCCGCCCGGCTGGCCCGGCTTCGAGCTCGGATGGGTGCTGGGCCGTCCGTACTGGGGCAAGGGCTACGCGGTGGAGGCGGCGGCCAGGTGCCGCGACTACGCCTTCGACGTCATGGGCCGCGACCGCCTGATCAGCCTGATCCGCCCGGACAACGTCCGCTCGATCAAGGTGGCGCAGAAGATCGGCGAGACGCTGGCGGGCGAGGTCGAGCTCCTGGGCAGCAAGGCGCTGATCTACGAGATCCGGAAGCGCCGATGAGGGCGTACTTCGAGCGCCTGGGCTTCGGCGGAAGGGCGGCGCCGAACCTCGAGACGTTGCGGGAGCTGCATCGGCTGCATACGCGCGCGATTCCGTTCGAGAACCTGTCGGCATTCCTCGGCGAGCCGATGAGGCTCGATCCCGCGTCCCTCGAGGAGAAGCTCGTCGCGCGCCGGCGCGGCGGCTGGTGCTTCGAGCAGAACCTCTTCTTCACCCACATCCTGCGTTCGATCGGCTTCGACGTGAAGACGCTCGCCGCACGCGTGCGCTGGAATGTTCCGCCCGGGGTGGCCACCGCGCGCAGCCACATGCTGATGCTGGTCATCGTCGATGGGCGCCGCTACGTGGCCGATGTGGGCTTCGGCGGCCTGACCCTGACCGCGCCGTTGCAGCTGGTATTCGACCGCGAGCAGCCGACGCCGCACGAGCCCCACCGCTTCGTGGCCGAGGACGATCTCTGGGTGCTCCAGGCGCAGGTCGCCGGCGAGTGGCAGTCGCTGTATGCCTTCGACCTGCACGAGCAGCAGCAAGCGGACTACGAGGTGAGCAACTGGTATCTCGCGAACTTCCCGCAGTCACAATTCGTGACAGGCCTCATCGCCGCGCGGGCGGATGATGGCGTGCGATACGCGCTGCGCAACACGCGCTACGCGGTCCATCGCGGCGGCGACACGGAACGCCGCCTCGTGAAGACGGTTGCCGAGATGAAGGAGCTGCTGAATGGTCCCTTCCGGATTCCGCTCCCCGCGCACCCCGAGCTCGATGCGCGCCTCCAGAGGATGATCGATGCGAACCCTGCTGCTTAGCCTGCTGGTCCTGGCGCTTGCGCCCGCCGCGCTCGCGCAGCGCGCCGAGAAGTTCGACAAGCGCGTGAAGCAATACGTCGTGAACGACGAGCGCACCATCCGCATCGACGACGTGCGCATCGTCGATGGCACCGGCGCACCGGCGCGGGCCGGGCAGTCGATCTTCATTCGCGACGGCAAGATCGAGCGCTTGGGCGCCACGGCGGAACTTGCGGGCGCTTCGGCCGACCGCGTCATCGACGGGAAGGGGCGCACGCTCCTCCCGGGCCTGGTGATGCTCCACGAGCACCTCTTCTTCTACGACGCCTTCTCGGGCGACACGCCGCACTACTCGAACGAGCCGCTGGCCGCGCCTCGCGCCTATCTCGCCTACGGTGCCACGACGATCCGGACCGCCGGCAGCATCAACGGCAACGACGACCTGCAGGCGGCGCGCCTCATCCGCGAGGGCGAGATCGCCGGTCCCGCGATCCACGTGACCGGTCCCTACGTGAATGGCCCCGGGAGCTTCGCCTTCCAGCTGCGAGGCCTCACCACGGCGGAAGAGACGCGGCGCTTCGTGCGCTTCTGGTCGCAGGAGGGCGCGACTTCCTTCAAGATCTACCAGAACGTCTCGCGCGAGGTGCTGGCGGCGGCGCTCGCCGAGGCGCACCGCGCGGGAGCGAAGGTCACCGGGCACCTGTGCTCGATCACCATGCGCGAGGCGGCGTCGATGGGCATCGACAACCTCGAGCACGGCATCGCGGAGGGGAGCGACTTCGTCGCCGACAAGCAGCCCGACGTCTGTCCCGATCGCAACGCGATGCAGGACGCGATCATCGCCGCCGACATGGACGGCCCGGTGATGAAGGAGCTCATCCGCACGCTGGTCGAGCGCAAGGTCGCCATCACCTCGACGCTGGCGGTGATCGCCGCCGGAAACATCGAGTGGTTCCCGGGCGCGGACGACCTCACGTTCCTCAACAACGGCGCGCAGCGCTGGGCGCTCACGTTCCTCGCGGGGATCCACCGCAACCAGCAGCGGCGCGACAAGCAGCTGAAGCTCCTCAAGCAGGAGGAGCGCTTCGAACGCGCCTTCGTGGCGGCCGGCGGACACCTGCAGGTGGGAACCGATCCCACGGGCTGGGGTGGGACGCTGCCGGGGCCGGGCAACCACGCGGCGATCCGGCTCCTGGGCGAGGCGGGCTTCACGCCGCTCGAGGCGATCCACATGGCGACGATGAACGGCGCGACCTACCTCGGCATCCAGGATCGCGTGGGCTCGATCGCCGAGGGCAAGCAGGCCGACCTCGTGCTCGTCGACGGCAAGCCCGACGAGAACCTGGAGCAGCTGTCGCGAGTCGAACTCGTGTTCAAGGACGGCATCGCGTACGACCCGAAGAAACTGACGGAGAGCGTGCGCGGAAAAATCGGGAGGTGAGGGCGTGTTCCTGTTGCGCGGGCTGCTCGACCGGCTGCTGCTCGTGGGCGCGATCTTCGCGGCCGCGTGCATCCCGAGTTTCATCGCCCAATACCGCCAGCGGCTGGGCGGCCGCCTCGACCAGGTGCTGCGCGACCTGGCGCCGTTCCAGGAGATCGCCAATCGCAACCACGGCGGCGACATCCGCAAGCTGATCGCCCATCACTTCGCGAGCACCGACAAGACCTTCCACGACGAGGGTGTGGCCATCCAGGCGATGGTGGACGCGGCGGCGAACCTGAAAGCTTCGGTGCTGGCGCTCAACACGGACCTCGCGCACCAGCTGGGCTACCTCGGGTCGAACCTCGACTGGGATCTCGCGCGCTCCACCTGGGACACGTTCGTCCCGGGCTTCAGCTTCACGCCGGAATACGCGATCTTCGCGATCGTCGTGGGCACCGCGACCTGGCTGGTGTTCGTGCTGGGCTGGTGGGCGGTCGCCTGGATCATTGCCCTCGGCCGGCGCGGGCCTTCCAGAGCGCCCAAGGCCGCTCGATCGTCGGCCGGTTCGACCCGGTCGCAAGGCGCCCCTCCTCATCGGACAGGAACGTGAGCGGCCCCTCGAGGCGCATCGCCTGCATCTGCAGCTGCGCGTTCTTCTCGGTGTAGACGGCGCGGAAAACGACTTCCGGGATGTTCTCGCCGACGACGGTCATGCCGTGGCCGCGCATCAGCACGCACTGGCATTTCCCGAGCGAGCGCGCCAAGGCCTCGCCCAGCGTCCGGTCACGGATGAGAAGGTCGTTGTCGTCGCGCTCGCGCCGGATGTCGAACACCGGCGCGCCGCTCCAGAGGAAGGACGCCATGTGATAGACCGGCTTCAGCGGCGTCCGGCTGATCCCGAAAGGAATCGTCGAGTCGGCATGGCTGTGCACGATCGCCATGACGTCCGGCCGGGTGCGATAGATCTCGCCGTGGATGAAGCGCTCGAGGTAGGGCTTGCGCTTGTCGCCGATGGGCTCGCTGTCGGCGCCGTACTCCTGGATATCCGCGGCGGTCACGAGCTCGGGCGCCAGCGAGCGAGACATGAAGAAGCGGCCGGCATCCTTCGGGTGGCGTGCGCTCACATGTCCATACGCGTCGAGCACGCCCTCCATCGCGAGGATGCGGTTTGCGGCGACGAGGTCTTCGAGCAGGGCGGGTTGTTCGGGCATCACGGCATTATCGGCCAAAGTGATCGCAGCCCCCCGTTTGACCCGTGTAGATGCGGGCGCGACAATGAGGAAAACCACGAGGGAGGGAGCCATGCAATTCGATCGCCCCCAGTCGCGCTACAACAGGGCGGCGGACGGCACGCTCGTCGCGACCTCGATCAGGAAGGCCTCGTAGCAAGGCATGCACAGCCGTCCCACCCGGGTCCTCCTCAACGTCGCCCACGCGATCGACCACATGTTCCTGCTGATCTTCGCCACCGCGGTGACGACGATCGCGCTGGAGTTCGGGCTCACGCGCTGGGAGGACCTGATGCCGTATAGCGCCGTGGCGTTCCTCTTCTTCGGCGTGGGCGCGTTGCCGGCGGGGAAGCTGGGCGACCACTGGGGGCGGCGCTCGATGATGCTGCTCTTCTTCTTCGGCATGGGGGTGTCGGCGCTGCTCATCGCGGCGACGCAGACGCCGCTGCAGATGGCGCTCGGATTGGGGCTGCTGGGCGCCTTCGCCTCGATCTACCATCCGGTCGGCATCCCGATGCTGCTCCAGGGCGCCGAGCGGCCCGGCTGGACCATCGGCGTGAACGGGTTCGCCGGCAACATCGGCATCGCGCTCGCCGCCGTCATCACCGGATACCTGGTGAAGAACTTCGGCTGGCGCATGGCGTTCGTGCTGCCGGGACTGCTCAGCATCGCGTGCGGCGTCGCCTTCATCGTCGCCTCGAAGACGGAGTCCACGCCGCCCGCGAAGCGCAAGGCGACCCAGGTCGAGCTGCCGACGGGATTGCTCGCGCGCGTCTTCCTGGTGATGACGCTCGCGGCCACCAGCGGCAGCCTGCTGTTCAACTTCTCGACCAACGGCAACTACGAGCTGCTGCACGAGCGCTTCATCGATGTGTCAAGCGATCCCGCATTCCTGGGGCTGGTGCTGGCCGTCGTCTACACGGTCGCCTCCTTCGCGCAGCTCGTGGTCGGAAGGCTCATCGACCGCTTCTCGCTCAAGCGCCTCTACCTCACGGTGCTCGCGCTGCAGATCCCGTTCCTTGCCCTTGCGGCGTACGCGCACAGCTGGACCCTCGTCCTGCTGCAGGCCCTCTTCATGGTCGCGATCTTCGGAGCGATTCCCTTCACCGACGCGATGATCGTGCGCTACGTCGACGATCGCATGCGCTCGCGCGTCGCCGGCATGCGGCTGGCGGTGTCGCTCGGCGCGAGCTCGCTCGCGGTGTGGCTGCTGGGCCCGCTGGTGAAGCAATCGGGGTTCACGACGCTGTTGTGGATCATGGCGGGCATCGCGACGATGACCTTCCTCGTGGTGACGAGGCTTCCGGAATCCGCCCCGGTGCGGGCGTAACCTCAATTTCGAGGATCCAGTGTCCGCCGATCAGCGATTCCAGCAGCAGGCCGCCGCGCTCGGCTATTCCTTCGACGGCCCCATCAAGAAGGGCGGGAATTACGCGCCGGTGATTCGCGACGGCTCGCTCGTCTACGTGAGCGGCCAGGTGCCGCGCGTGGGCGACGACATCATCGTGATCGGCGCGGTGGGCGCCGACGTCACCCTCGAGCAGGCGAGGCTCGCGGCCCGAATCGATGCGATGCGGGGCCTGGCGCTTGTGAGCCGCGAGGTCGGTGGCCTCGACAAGGTCGTCGCCGTTCCGCGCATGGGCGTCTTCGTCCGCTCGGCGCCCACGTTCACGCAGCAGAGCGAGGTGGCCGACGCGGCTTCGGATCTCCTGGCCGCGGTCCTCGGCCCGATTGGGGTTCACTCGCGCACCTCGGTGGGCGTGCTGCAGTTGCCGAAGGGTGCGGCGGTCGAGATCGAATTCATCTTCAAGGTGCTCGGTCGCGCGTGACCTTCGCCTGGCCCGTCCGCGATCCGCTACAGGGTGTAGGCGGGCGCCGGGGACGTTTTCCGCCACGTCCTACTCCGTCGCGCTTATCCAGGATCTGCAACGCTCGCGCCATCGTGCAGTCGCAGGGATTCGAGCTCAGAAAACGATGGAGGAATCCATGAAGAAACTTGCGATCGTGGCCGGCACGCTGCTGGTCACTGCGGCCGCGACGGCGTCCGCGCAGGGGTACTACCGCACCTATGACCCGTACTACACGCCGAACTCCGGCCAGGAGTGCTGGAACCCGCGCGCGGGGCACTTCGAGCAGGTGCGCCCGGGCGAGTACCAGGGCGACCTGGACTTCCGCAACTGCCGGGCGATCGGCGGCAGCAACTACTACTACGACAACCGCTCGTACGAGCGCGACTACCGGGCCTATCCGCGCGAAGAGTGCTGGAACCCGCGTGCGCGCCACTACGAGGCGGTGCGGCCGGGCGAATACCAGGGCGACCTGGACTTCAACCGCTGCCGGATGTATCGCTAGTCGCGTGTGACACGGAAAACGGCGCCTCCGGGCGCCGTTTTTCTTTTTGGCTATGCTTGCCGCATGGATTGCGAGGCCCCCTGATGATCCTCGATCGTGTACTCGCCCCCGTCGAGCAGCAGCCGGAGGCCGCGGCTTTCGTCGTCGCGGACCAGTCCATCAGCTATCGCCATTTCCGGGCGCTGCTCTGCCGCGCCGTCGTGCACCTGCGCGCCGAGGGCCTGCGTGCGGGCGACGTCGTCGGGATCGAGATGCCGCAGACGCCCCTCTACGTGATCGTGCTGCTGGCATTGGGATGGATGGGTGCGTTGGCGGTGCCGCTGTCCCCGGCGCTCAGGCCGCGCGACCGCGAGGAGGTGCTGCGCAAGTACCGGGTGACGGGCATCGTCGCGGACCGCGTGAAGATCGTGCCGGCCGGCTGCCGCATGGTGCAGCTCGAGGGCCTCGGCGCGCGCGGCGACGAGACCATGGACGACGCAGGGCCGCCGCCCACGGCCGATTCTGCCTTTCGCGTTGCGCTCACCAGCGGCACGACTGCGACTCCGCGCGGCGTGCTCCACACGCTGGGCTCGTTCGAGCAGCGCATGGACCGGATGCGATTCGACGTGGGCGTGCGTCCCGTCGTGATCCCGCCGTCGCTGCACATCACGCTTGCGGTGAACCTCGCGCTGTACGCGCTCGCGCGTGGCGGCACGATCGTGTTCCCGCGCAGCTACGAGAACGAGCCGTTCTTCGTGGCGATCCAGCGCCATGGCGTCACCCACGTGGCGCTTCCGCCGGCCCACCTCGGCCTCATGCTGCGCGTGCTGCCGCAGCGGGGACCGGCGTTCCCGTGCGTGAAGCAGCTGCGCATGCTCGGAACGCTCACGCCGGCGATCCTCGAGGCGGCGCAGCGGCAGTTCTCGCAGGACGTGTACGTCCCCTATGGCATCACCGAGGTCGGCGTCGTCTCGATGGCCACGCCGCAGATGCTGCGCGACGACCCGGCCACCGCGGGGCCGCTCGAGCCCGGAGTGCGCGTGCAATTCAGCGAGCAGGGCGAGATCGGCGTGCAGGTTCCCGGGATGCCGGCCGACTACCACGGGCCCGATGCGGGGCAGGGGACGCGATTCCGTGACGGTTTCTTCTGGCCGGGCGATCGCGCGCGGCTTGCGAACGGCCGGCTCTACGTCGAGGGCCGCACCGACGACATCATCAATTTCGGTGGCCGCAAGGTGTCGCCGGAACTGGTGGAGGCGGCGCTTCTCGAATTTCCCGGCGTGCGCGAGGCCGCGTGCTATCCGATATCCGACGGCGCCGGCGGCATCGCGGTCGCCGCGGCGATCGTCGCCGATCCGGCGCTCGACCGCATGGGCCTCAGGCGCCATGCGCAGCAGCGGCTGGACCTGGTGGCGCCGGTGAGATACGTGGAAGTGGCGGCGCTGCCGCGCAACGCCATGGGCAAGCTCGAGCGCGACAAGCTCGCCGCGCTCGAGTCCGCTAGCCCTGCGGCCTCAGGTCGGGGCTGAAGCGCACGAACCGGCCGTCGCGCACCAGCGGCGTGACCGCCTCGATGTCGAGCGCGAGGTAGCGGTCGCCGTCGAGGTGCGGGGCCACGGCGCGGATCATCGCGTGCGCGTCTTCCAGCTCGGTCGACGACTCGAGCGGCCGGCGGAAGTCGATTCCCTGCGCGGCGGCGAGGAGCTCGATCGCGACGATGCCCGCGGTGTTGTCGGCCATGTCGCCCAGGCGCCGCGCGGCGAAGGTCGCCATCGACACGTGGTCCTCCTGGTTCGCCGACGTGGGGAGCGAATCGACGCTCGCCGGGTGCGCGAGCGACTTGTTCTCGGAAGCGAGCGCCGCCGCGGTCACGTGCGCGATCATGAAGCCCGAGTTCACGCCCGAGGCGGAGGTGAGGAACGGCGGCAGGCCCGAGATCGACGCATCGATGAGGAGCGCGATGCGCCGCTCCGAGAGCGCGCCGATCTCCGCGATGGCGAGCGCCAGCTGGTCCGCCGCGAAGGCCACCGGCTCGGCGTGGAAGTTGCCGCCCGAGATGGATTCGCCGGTGTCCGGGAAGACCAGCGGATTGTCGGTGACCCCGTTCGCCTCGGTGAGGAGCGTGAGCGCCGCGGCATTCATCACGTCGAGGCAGGCGCCCATCACCTGCGGCTGGCAGCGCAGGCTGTACGGGTCCTGCACCTTGTCGTCGCCGGTGAGGTGGGACGCGCGGATCTTGCTGCCTTCGAGGAGCCTGCGATACGTCGCGGCCACCTCGATCTGCCCGCGATGGCCGCGCAGCTCGTGGATGCGCGGGTCGAACGGCGTGTCGCTGCCCATTGCGGCGTCGACCGACATCGCGCCCGCCACGATCGCCGCCGCGAACACGTTCTCGGCCGCAAACAGCCCATGCAGCGCGAGCGCGGTGGAAACCTGCGTGCCGTTGAGGAGCGCCAGGCCTTCCTTTGGCCCCAGCACCAGGGGCTTCAGCTTCGCGCGCTTCAGTCCCTCGGCCGCGGGGACGCACTTTCCGTCGATGCGCACCTCGCCATAACCCATGAGGGTCGCCGACATGTGGGCGAGCGGCGCCAGGTCCCCCGAGGCGCCGACCGAACCCTTGGACGGAATGCAGGGATGCACGCCCGCATTGAGCAGCGTCACCATCGCGTCCACCACCTCGGGCCGCACGCCGGAGAATCCGCGCGCGAGGCTCGCCACCTTGAGCGCCATCACGAGCCGGACGACGTCGTCGGACAGGAGGGGGCCCACGCCCACGCTGTGCGACAGGACGAGATTCTTCTGCAGCAGCTCCAGCTGGTCGGCGGGGATGTGCGTGTGCGCGAGCTTGCCGAACCCCGTGTTGATGCCGTAGACCGGCTTGCCCTCGGCGACGATGCGGTCCACCGCGCGCGCGCCTTGGGCGAGCGCCTCGCGGGTCGCTTGGTGGAGCTCCAGCTTCTCGCGCGAGAGCGCGAACTCGTGGAGGTCGGCGAGCGCGAGCCGGCCTGGGACCAGGCGCACTACTTCGCCGCTTGGGCCTTGGCGAGCCGCGTCTCGATCACGCGGGCGATCTGCGCGGTGTCGAGCTCGTTCTGGTTCTTCGCGACGCCGAACTTCACGTTGACGATGGTCTTGTTCTTGCGGAAGCCGAGCTGGTGGGCCGTCGGCATCCAGTAGGCGCCGTCGCCCACGCCGTCGACCGGCTTCGAATGGGCCTTGTAGATCTTCTCGAGGTTGTCGCGCTCCATGAACATCTCGTCCTTCACGGCGTACTGGACGTCGCGGACGGTGACGACGAGGACGGCCGCCTTGCGGGCGTCGAGGAAGCCGCACTCGGACGGGTTGCCCGACTTCTGCTGGATGACCTTGTCGACCTTCGTCGACGTGGCGATGAGGTTGATCTCCTCCGGCTGCACGAGCTCGCAGGCGTTCTGGGCGGCGTAGGCGGGGAGGGCGAGGGCGGACAGCAGGGCGAGGGTCAGGCGGGACATGGTGTTGTTCCTCTTGTGGAAACGATCTCGGCGGGCATTATCTCAGGAGCGCGACCAGTAGCAAAATCACCGCGGCGGCGATGATCCCATAGATCCAGGCGCGGCTGCGGGTGCTGGGCGGAGGCGCTGTTGGCGCGGGTCCGGTCTCGGCCGCGGCACCCCCGACCTGCTTCTCGAACGCGGCGAAGAAATCGTCGGCGAGCTTGAGCGCCGCCGAATCGATGAGGCGATTCCCGACCTGCGCCAGGCGTCCGCCCACCTGCGCGTCCACGGTATAGCCGAGGAGCGTGCCGGTTCCTTCCTCGCCGAGCGTCACGTGCGCCGCACCCTTCGCGAAGCCCGCGGCGCCGCCCTGGCCCTCGAAGCGGATGGTGTAGCTCGCCGGCTCGACGATGTCCTCGATCGTGATCTTTCCCTGGAAGCGAGCTTTCACGGGCCCAAGCGCCGCGGCGACGGCGACGCGGAACTCGTTGTCGCCGGTGCGCTCGATCGTCTCGCAGCCGGGAATGCAGGCGCGCAGGATCTCCGGGTCGTTCAACGCGCGCCACGTGGCGGGGCGGTCGCTCGCGAGATGCCGTTGTCCTTTCAGCTCCATTGCCGTGCCAGGTCCTCGAGGGATGCGAGATTGTGCATCGGCAGGAAATCGTCGACGTGGGGCAGGATCGAGGCGATGCCCGAGGCGCGCGGCTCGAACTTCTCGTAGCGCAACAGCGGGTTGAGCCAGATGAGGCGCCGGCACGAGCGCTCGAGGCGCGCCATCTCCGCGCCGAGCGCCTGCGGATCGTCGCGGTCGAGGCCGTCGGTGACGAGCATCACGCAGGCGTTCTGGCCCAGCACGCGGCGCGCCCAGCGGTAGTTGAATTCCCGCAGCGACGCGCCGATGCGCGTGCCGCCCGCCCAGTCGGTCACGGCCGCGCTCACCTTGGCGAGCGCGTCGTCCACGTCGCGATCCTTGAGCGGGCGCGTCACGTTCGTGAGGCGGGTGCCGAACACGAACGACGTGACGCGCTCACGATCCCGGGCAAGCGCGTGGAGGAAGTGCAGGAACATGCGGGTGTAGCGGTGCATGGAGCCCGACACGTCGCAAAGCACGACGAGGGGTGGCGGCTTCATTCGCGGCTCGCGGCGCGCGAGGACGGTGAGGTCGCCGCCGGCGCGCGCCATCCGGCGAAGCGTGGCGGGAAGGTCGATGCGCGTGCCGCG
>Ga0068858_100001463_pt1 | contig 24287 bp, 19 predicted proteins | sample KBSSwiS12_FD_66589 | JGI IMG/M metagenome (GOLD analysis project Ga0068858, IMG submission 66589) | Switchgrass rhizosphere microbial communities from Kellogg Biological Station, Michigan, USA - KBS Switchgrass S1-2 | ecosystem: Host-associated > Plants > Roots > Rhizosphere > Soil ... | reverse complement strand
CTCGCCGCGGCGCGCCTGTCCGCGCAGGGCGAGCTCGCGGTCGACTACTTCTCGCTGCGCGAGGCCGACTTCGAAGCCGACCTGCTCGCGCGCACGATCGATGGCTACGAACGCGCGCTCGCGATCACCCAGAACCGCTACGCCGCCGGCATCGTCGCCAAGACCGACGTGCTGCAGGCGGAGACGCAGCTGGCGACGACGCGGGCGTCGCTGACGACGGTGCGCGCCAACCGCGCGCGCTTCGAGCACGCGATCGCGGTCCTCACCGGCAAGGCGCCCGGCGCGGTGACGATCGCGCCGGCGCCGTGGAACGCGGTCGTTCCCGGCGTGCCGCTCGGCGTGCCGTCGGACCTCCTGCAGCGCCGCCCGGACATCGCCGCCGCCGAGCGCCAGGTGGTGGCGGCGAACGCGCAGATCGGCGTCGAGCGCTCGGCGTACTTCCCGAGCTTCGTCCTCGGCGCGTCGATCGGCAACGGCGGCGCGCGGATCGGCGACCTGTTCTCGGTCTCGGCGGCGGTGTGGTCGATCGGCGTGACGGCGACGCAGCTGATCTTCGACGCCGGCGCGACCTCGGCGCGCGTCGCCGGCGCCGAGGCGGCGCGCGACGCGGCCATCGCGCGCTACCGGCAGACGGTGCTCACAGCGTTCCAGGCGGTCGAGGACCAGCTCGCCAATGCCCGCGCGCAGGCCGAGCAGGCGGCCTTCTTGAAGACGGCGTCCGACGCCGCCGACCTCACCGAGCAGCAGATCCTCAACCGCTACCGCGCCGGCCAGCTGAGCTACACCGACGTCGTCACGGCGCAGGCGTCTGCGCTCGCCGCGCGGCGCGCGCTCGTCCAGGTCGCGGTCAGCCGGCAGGCGAGCGCGATCGCGCTGATCCAGGCGCTCGGCGGTGGCTGGGACGTCGACGCGCCGGTGCAGACCGAGAGCTCGGTGCGAACTGCCAAGCCGCGCTGAGACCGTCGCCAGCTGGCGACATCGCAACGGGTCGCGCCGAGCGGCGAGGCCGCTCTCCGATCCTTTGCCTTCGCGGCATTGGGCCGGGGCGCCCTGCTCCGCTCCATGTCCCCCGAGCCAGGCCTGAACGGCCGGCTCTCCTCCTGATACTTCCGCTCCGCAGGGCGCCCCCGTCCCAATGCCGAACCGCTGTACGCGCGACGGCGAAACGAGCGGCACGGCTCGGACATGGGCGAGTGGGCGGTGTGCGGAGCGGAAGTAAAGGAGGAGAGCCGGCCGTTCAGGCCAGGCTCGGGGGACATGGAGCGGAGCACACCGCCCGCTCGCCCATGTCCGCGTGCGCAACGACGGAAGGCGTGGAACACCCTAAGCTCGCTGCGAGAACGCTCCGTCAGAATCGCCGCTCGATCGTTGGAACGAGCGAGCGTGGCGATGGAGAAGGTCTGGTTGAAGCAGTATCCGGCCGGGGTCCCTGCCGAGATCGACGTGAACCAGTATCCGTCGCTGGTCGCGCTGCTCGACGAGAGCTTTCGCCGTTACGGTGATCGCCTGGCGTACAAGTTCATGGGCCGCGCGATCACCTTCCGCGACGTCGACCAGGCGTCGGCGGCGCTCGCCGCCTGGCTGCAGGGCAAGGGCCTCGCGCGCGGCGACCGGGTCGCGGTGATGATGCCCAACGTGCCGCAGTATCCGGTCGCGATCGCGGCGATCCTGCGCGCCGGCCTCGTCGTCGTCAACGTCAACCCGCTCTACACGCCGCGCGAGCTCGAGCACCAGCTGAAGGACTCGGGCGCGAAGGCGATCCTCGTGCTCGAGAACTTCGCGAGCGTGCTGCAGCAGGTGATCGCTGCGGTGCCGACGAAGATGGTCGTGCTCGCGTCGATGGGCGACATGCTCGGCTTTCCGAAGTCGATGATCGTCAACTACGTGGTGCGCAAGGCGAAGAAGATGGTGCCCGCGTTCGAGCTGCCGGGCGCGACGCGCTTCAACGATGCGCTCGCCGAAGGGCGCCGCAAGCCGTTCACGCCGGCGCAGGTCGGGCCCGACGACATCGCGGTGCTGCAGTACACGGGCGGCACGACCGGCGTCAGCAAGGGCGCGACGCTGCTGCACCGCAACCTCGTCGCCAACATCCTGCAGGCCGAGGCGTGGTACCAGCCGGCGCTGAAGAAGATCCCGGCCGGCGAGCAGATCGTGACGATCTGCGCGCTGCCGATCTATCACATCTTCGGCTTCAACACGAACATCATGCTGTCGATGCGCATGGGCGGCGCCAACATCCTCATCGCCAATCCGCGCGACCTCCCGGCCGTCTTCAAGCAGCTGCAGGGCGAGAAGTTCCACAGCTTCCCGGCCGTCAACACGCTCTTCAACGCGATGGCCAACCATCCCGACTTCGGCAGCGTCGACTGGAGCGGGCTCGTCATCTCGGTCGGCGGCGGCATGGCGGTGCAGAGCGGCACCGCCAAGCTCTGGCTCGAGAAGACCGGTTGTCCGATCGTCGAGGGCTACGGCCTCTCGGAGACGTCGCCGTCGGCGACGTGCAACCCGGTCGACAGCTCCGCGTACAGCGGCAACATCGGCCTGCCGATGCCCAACACCGAGCTGAAGCTCATCGACGACGACGGCAACGAGGTGCCGACGGGAACGCCGGGCGAGATCGCGATCAAGGGCCCGCAGGTGATGGCCGGCTACTGGCAGCGCCCCGACGAAACGGCCAAGGTGATGACCGCCGACGGCTTCTTTCGCAGCGGCGACATCGGCACGGTCGACGAGCGCGGCTACTTCAAGATCGTCGACCGCAAGAAGGACATGATCCTCGTCAGCGGCTTCAACGTCTATCCGAACGAGATCGAGGACGTCGTCTCGCAGATGCCCGGGATCCTCGAGTGCGCCGCCATCGGCGTCGCCGACGCGAAGGCCGGCGAGGCGGTGAAGCTCGTCGTCGTCCGGAAAGACCCGAATGTCACCGAGGCGGCGGTGCGCGCGTATTGCGAGGCAAATCTCACGGGCTACAAGCGGCCGAAGATCGTCGAGTTCCGCAACGATCTGCCGAAGACGACGGTCGGCAAGATCCTGCGTCGGGAATTGCGCGACAAGGCGTGACGAGGGCCTGTACGGAGCGCGCCGCACAGGGGCTACTGCTACATTTCGCGGTTGTCATGGCAATGCGCGCACGCTCGAAGGACACGGGAAGACTGGAGTGATCTGGGTCAAGACCGATGCGGGCCGCGCCGAGATGCAGAGCCGGGCGCTCGTCAAGGAGCGCGCGCGGCGCAACCTCCTTCTCCTGATCGACGGCGTCAAGACGGAGGAGATGCTGCTCGCCAACCTGGCCGGCATCAGCGCGAACGACTTCCAGGAGTTGCGCAAGCTCGACCTGATCGCGCCGGCTTCCGGCGCCGTCACCGTGGGCAATCCGGCGCGCGCGACGGCGTTCGAGACGACGCGGCCGACGATGCCGCTGCCGCTCGAGACGAAGGCGCTCGACTACAGCGAGTTCACCGCCGCGCTGACGAAGCTGATCTCGAGCCAGCTCGGGCTGCGCGGCTTCACGCTGACGCTCGCGGTCGACAAGGCATCGACGATCGAGGAGCTGCGCGACGTCGCGCAGCGCGTCATCGAGCAGATCCGCGACCGCAAGGGCGAAGGCGCGGCCGCCGAGGCGAAGAGGACCCTCTACGGCGGTTGATCGCGCGCCCGCGCGGCCGGGGGCCATGACGCCGCGCATCTTCGTCGCCGAGCCGTTCGCCGCCGGCGCAGCCGTCGCGCTGCCGGGGCAGGCGCTGCGTCACGTCCAGGCGTTGCGCCTGCAGCGCGGCGACGCGGTCGTCCTCTTCAACGGCAGCGACGGCGCCGAGTGGCCCGGCGAGCTCGTCGAGATCGGTCGCAGCCGCGCCGTCGTTCGCGTCGGCGCAGCGGTCGAAGTCGACCGCGAGCTCGGCTGCGCGGTGACGCTCGCGATCGGCGTCCCTGCCAACGACCGCATGGACGCGCTCGTCGAGAAGGCGGGCGAGCTCGGCGCGGCGGCGATCCAGCCGCTCGTCTGCGCCCGTTCGGTGCTGCGCCTCGAAGGCGAGCGTGCCGAGGCGCGCCGCCGCCACTGGCAGGCGGTCGCGGCGTCGGCGAGCGAGCAGTGCGGTCGGGCGCGCGTTGCGACGGTGCTCTCGATCGCGCCGTTCGCCGCGTGGCTGCGCTCGCTCGATGCGAACACTGCGGCGGCGCGGATCGTGCTCAGCCTCGATCGCGAAGCGGTCGATCCGACGAGCGCCTGGGCGCAGCGCGCGGCGGCTGCTGCAACGCCGGTCATCGTCCTCAGCGGTCCCGAGGGCGGACTCGAGGCCGGCGAGGAGCAAGCCGCGGTCGCGGCCGGCTTCGTGCGGGTGCGCCTCGGCCCGCGCGTGCTGCGCGCCGACACGGCACCGCTCGCCTGGCTCGCGTGGCTCGGCTTGGGCGGGATGGGCGGCGCTGAGCGACGCTGAGCGCTCTCGGCGCGTCCGCTCCGGGCGGCGTTGCGGTGCGTCTCCTTCCTGTGCATCCTGTCGCCGGCGACCCCTTCGCCGTCGCGACGCACGCCAGGCGTGCCGCCGGCTCGTGGTGCGTGATCGACCTGAGGACCGCCAACGCACTCGGCGTCGACGTCCCGCAGTCGATGCAGCAGCGCGCCGACGAGCTCCTCCGACGACGCCGCCGCGGGGCGGCGTCAGCCCGCAGTGCCAGGCAGCTTCGCCGCGCGCGCCGAGCCGGCGACGAGGTCGAAGCGGAACAGCCGGCATTCGATCGGCCCGTTCCACATCGGCACGCGCCGCGACTCCTTCAGCCGCATCGCGCTCGGCAGTTTCGGATCGGGGCTCAGGATCCACGCGGTCCAGCCCGCCGGATGCGCGGTGTACGCGCGCTTCCAGTGGGCGGCGAGGCGGGCGAAGAAGTCCGCGGAAGCGTCGCGCTCGATCGACGGCGACGCGCGCGCCGTACTCGCCGCCTTGCCGGCGACGTCGATCCGCTCGCCGTACGGCGGGTTGACCATCAGCGTTGCGCGCAGGTCGGGCGGCAACACCGGCGCCGGCCGCTCGAGCGCGTCGCCGCCGTGGAACTCGATCGCGTCGGCGACGCCGGCGCGCGTTGCGTTGCGGCGCGCGAAGTCGACCATGCGAAACGCGATGTCGCTGGCGAAGATCGGCACCTCCGGGCGACGCACGCGCGCCGCGGCCGCCGCCTTCAGTCGCTGCCACGTCGCGCGCCCGGAGTCGTCGGCGAACGGCAGCAGCCGTTCGAACGCGAAGCGGCGCAGCCGCCCGGGCGCGAGCCCCATCGCGATCTGCGCCGCCTCGATCGCGATCGTTCCGGCGCCGCAGCACGGGTCGTGCAGCGCACCGCCGTGCTCGGGCGTGCCGCGCCAGCCGGCGGCGGCGAGCATCGCCGCGGCGAGCGTCTCCTTGAGCGGCGCGTCGCCCCGGTCCTCGCGCCAGCCGCGCTTGAAGAGCGCCTCGCCCGAGCTGTCGACGTAGAGCGCGGCGCGCTCGGCGCCGGCGTGCAGCACGATCGGCAGGTCGGGCCGGACGGTGTCGACGTCGGGGCGCACGCCGTGCTCGTCGCGCATCCGGTCGCAGACCGCGTCCTTGATGCGCAACGACGCGAAGCGCAGGCTCTTGAGCGGGCTGCGTTGCGCGGTGCTGTCGACGCGCAGCGTCTGCCGCGGCGTGATCCACTCCGACCAGGCGACGTCGCGGGCGAGCGCGTAGAGGTCGCGCTCGTCCCGGTACGGCGCCTCGGCGACCTCGACGAGCACGCGCTGCGCGAGCCGGCTCTCGAGGTTGAGGCGCATCACCGTGTCGCCGCCGCCGCTGAGCGCGACGCCGCCGCGCTGCGCATGGGCGTCGCTGCCGGGCAGCAGCTCGCGCACCTCGGCCTCGAGCAGCGGCTCGGCGCCGCCGGCGCAGGGGAGGAAGAGGCGAAGCGGCATCGGTGGCGGCAGGCGAATCGGACGGGCGGCGGCGGCGACGGTCAACAGCTGCGTTGGCGGCGGCGTTGCCTCGGTGCTGGCGGCATCGTCGCCGCGAAAGGACGAAGCATGGCAGGCCCGGGTCCGAAGCTCGCGTCGTGGTTCTTCGCTTGCGTCGCCGCTGCGGCCGCGCACGCCGCCGACGTCACCGGCCAGTCGAGCGCTCCGATTGTCAACCCGGCGATCGATCCGGTCGCGTTCCTCCGCGTCGCCGGCGACGCCCTCGCCCAGCGCGAGCGGCGCCGCGTCTCCGAGGCCGAGTTCGTGCGCATGCGCCGCGAGCCGGGCACGGTCGTCCTCGACGCGCGCAGCAAGGCCAGGTACGACCAGCTGCACGTCGAGGGCGCGCTGCACCTGAGCTTTCCCGACATCGCGATCGAGTCGCTCGCCGCGCTGCTGCCCGACAAGGACGTGCGCATCCTGATCTACTGCAACAACAACTTCCGCGGTGCCGAGGGGCCGTTTCCGAAGAAGCTCGCGAGCGCGTCGCTCAACCTGTCGACCTTCGTCGCGCTCTACGACTACGGCTACCGCAACGTCTGGGAGCTCGGCCCGCTGATCGACGTCGAGACGTCGACGATCCCGTTCGCGCGCGGCGTTCCGGCCACGCCCTGAGCCGCGCGCCGCGGCGGCGCTACATGGTCTTCCTCAGCTGCGTCGGCGCGATCTTCAGCGCCTCGCGGTACTTGGCGACGGTGCGGCGGGCGACGTGGATGCCCTGCTCGTCGAGCATCTGCGAGATCTGGCTGTCGGAGAGCGGCTTGTTCGGGTCCTCGGCGGCGACGATCTGGCGGATCAGGGCGCGCACCGCGGTGCTCGACGCCGCGCCGCCGGCGTCCGTCCCGAGCGACGAGCCGAAGAAGTACTTGAGCTCGAAGGTGCCGAACGGAGTCGCCATGTACTTGGCGGTCGTGACGCGCGAGATCGTCGACTCGTGCAGGCCGAGCTCGTCGGCGATCTCGCGCAGCACGAGCGGCTTCATCGCGATCGCGCCGTGCGTGAAGAAGCTCTTCTGCCGCTCGACGATCGCCTGCGAGACGCGCTGGATCGTCTCGAAGCGCTGCAGGATGTTCTTGACGAACCAGCGCGCCTCCTGCAGGCGCGAGTTGAGCGCCGGGCCGGCGCCGTTGAGCGCGCCCGCGCCGCGGTGCTGGCGGATCGCGCTCGCGTAGAGGTCGTTGATGCGCAGCTTCGGCATCACGTCGGGGTTGAGCTGGACCTTCCAGCTGCGGCCCGAGCGCTGCACGATGACGTCGGGGACGACGATGTTGGCCTCGGCGCGGGCGAACGGCCGCGCCGGCTTCGGCTCGAGCGCGACGATCAGCGCCTGCGCCTCGCGCAGCAGTGTCTCGTCGGCGCCCGTCACCGCCATCAGCTTCTTCAGGTCGCGCCGGGCGAGCAGCGGCAGGTGGCTCTTGCAGACGATGATCGCGATCGCCTGCGCTTCCGAACGTTCGTGCGTGCGCAGCTGCAGCGTCAGGCACTCGGCGAGGTCGCGCGCGCCGACGCCGGTCGGATCCATGCTCTGCAGGTAGCGCAGCGCGCAGCGCAGGTGGGCGACGAGCGGCTCGAGCGGGTCGCCGTCGCTGCCCTCGCCGCCGAAGTCGGAAGCGAGGCCGCTCTCGAAGAGGCGCGCCGCGATGTCCTCGAGCGAGTCGGCGAGATAGCCGTCGTCGTCGAGCGAATCGATCAGCACGAGCACCGCCGCTGCGTCGGCCGGCGTCAGCCGCATGCCTGCGAGCTGGCTGCGCAGATGGTCCTGCAGCGTCTGCGCGGCGGTGTCGCGGTCGCTCTCGTCGCTGCCGTCGAAGTCGTTGTTGGTCCGCGCCGCCGAAGGCGTCTCGCGGATGCCGTCGAAGTCCTCGTGCTCGGTGCCGTTCTCCCAGTCGTCGCGGTCGGCGCCGCCGAACTCGGCGACGCCGTCGATCGCCGTCGGCTCGCCGGCATCGGGCCCGTCGCCGCCGGGCTCGGCGGCGCGCTCGGCCTCGCGCTCGCCGGCGCGCTCGGCGGGCAGGGTCCGCTCCGCGAGCGGCTCGAACGCCGGCGTGTTGTCCTCCTCGACCTCGAGGAAGGGGTTCTGCTCGAGCATCTGCTCGACTTCCTGGTGCAGCTCGAGCGTCGACAGCTGCAGCAGGCGGATCGACTGCTGCAGCTGCGGCGTCAGCGCGAGGTGTTGCGAGAGGCGGACCTGGAGCGTCGGCTTCACCGCTACATCCTGAAATGCTCGCCGAGGTAGACCTTGCGGACGTCGGCGTTGGCGACGATCTCGGCCGGCGTGCCTTCGGCGAGGACGCGACCGTCGCTGATGATGTATGCGCGATCGCAGATGCCGAGCGTCTCGCGCACGTTGTGGTCGGTGATGAGCACGCCGATGCCGCGCTCCTTCAGGAAGCCGATGATCCGCTGGATCTCGATCACCGCGATCGGATCGATGCCGGCGAACGGCTCGTCGAGCAGGATGAAGCGCGGCTGCGTCGCCAGTGCGCGAGCGATCTCGACGCGCCGGCGCTCGCCGCCGGAAAGCGCCGGCGCCGGCGAAGCGCGCAGCTTCTCGATCGAGAGATCGCGCAGCAGACGCTCGAGCATCTCGTCGATCGTCGCCTTCCTGAGCGGCCTGCCGTCGCGGTCGAGCTGCAGCTCGAGGACGGCGCGAATGTTCTCCTCGACGTTGAGCTTGCGGAAGATCGACGGCTCCTGAGGCAGGTAGGAAAGGCCGAGCCGCGAGCGCTGGTGGATCGGCATGCGCTCGACGCGGCGTCCCTCGATCGTGATCTCGCCGCCGTCGGGGCGGATCAGGCCGACGATCATGTAGAAGCTCGTCGTCTTGCCGGCGCCGTTCGGGCCGAGCAGGCCCACCACCTCGCCGCTGCGCACCGCGAGGCGAACGCCGTCGACCACCTTGCGCGAGCCGTACGACTTGCGCAGCCCCCGCGCTTCGAGGCGGTGCCGACCGGCTTCGACCGCCGCGGCCGTGCTCATCGCTGCTCCCCGAGCCCGGGCGCCGTGCGCAGCTGCGGCGGCGCGCTCGCCGCGGCGCTGGCGGCACGCGCCGCCTCGGCCGCCGCCGCGGTGCCCTCCTTGGGCGTCAGCACCGCGCGCACGCGGCCGCCGGGATTCGTCGCCGTCGGCGTCGCGCCACCCGTCACGCTGAAGACCTCGGTCGTGCTGTCGTAGGTGACGAGGTTGCCCGAGATCTCGTCGGCGGTCTCGCTGCCGCGCAGCCGCCGCACCGACGCGTTGTTGACGAAGCGGATGACGTCCGACTTGCCGTCGTATTCGAGGCGTTCGGCGTCGCCGGCGATGTACTCGTCGGGGACGTCGCGCTTCTGCCGGAACGTCGCGTGCTGTCCGGGCGAGCCGAACGCGACCGCGGTGTGGTAGCCGTCGGGCAGCTCGCGGACCTCGATGCGAGCCGCCCGGATCGTCATCGTTCCCTTGGTGACGACGACGTTGCCGTTGAAGACGACGAACTGGCGCAGCAGGTCGATCTTGCCCGGCAGGTCCGCCTCGACGTTGAGCGGCTTGAAGCGGTCGGCCTTCTCGGCGTGCGACGCCGGTGCGGCGACGAAGATGGCGACGGCGGCGAGGGCGACCGCGCGCAGGCGGCCGCGAGCAGAAACGGTGGACGAGGAGAGCGGGTTGCGCATGGCGGCATGAATCTTGCAGGCCATTCTATGCCAGGCATCGGACAGCGGAGGTCCGAGGCCGCCGTGAATTCCTGCCGCACCCGGTCGGTGCGGCGATCAGGCGTGCGGTCTGGCCGCCTCAGGCGCGGTCGCCGTGACGCACCTTGGCGACGAGCGCGTCGACGACGCCGAGGATGCGCTCGATCGAGCCGCCGCTGCCCGCGCCGCTGTTGGCGAGCGTGCCGTTGGTGTAGTAGCGGCCGTGCACGCCCATCGCCGGGACGGCGTCGATCTTGTACGCCGTCGCCGTCTGCCGCGCCTGCTGCACCTTCGACTGCACGCCGAACGAGTTGTAGGCGGCGATGAACTTGAGCGGGTCGATGCCGTTCTTGAGCGCGAAGGCGGTGAAGTCCTCCGGCGTGCGCATGCGGACGCGCTCGCCGTGGATCGCGTAGAAGACCTTGCGGTGCAGCGTCGGCAATGCGCCGAGCGCCTCGAGCGTGTAGAACAGCCGCTGCTGGCCGGTGAACGGTTCCTCGCGGAACCACACCGGGACGCGCCGTAACGAGACGTCGTCGGCCTGCCGCTTCGTCCACGCTTCGAGCGCCGGCTCGAATGCGTTGCAGTGCGGGCACTCGTACCAGAAGAACTCGATCACCTCGATCTTGCCGGGCGGCCCGGCCGGCGCCGCCTCGGCGAGGCGGACGTAGTGCACGCCTTGGGTCGGCGCCGCCTGGGCGACGGCGCGTGGCAACGCGACGCTGCCGGCGGCAGCCGAGAGCAGGCGGGTGAAGTCGCGACGAGACCAGGGCATGGCGCCCCGATTGTCGAAGCGAAGGCGCGCGCCGGTGCGCTACTTCTGCACGGCAACGAGCGCCGCGTCGACGCCCGAGTCGGTCAGCTTCTCCTTCGTCGATTCGGCCTCTTCGCGCCGTTCGAACGGTCCGACCCTGACGCGGTAGACCATCTTGCCGCCCTGCTCGCGCTCGGTCAGCCGGCTGTCCATGCCGAGCATCGCGAGCTTGGCCCGCTGCTGCTCGGCGTCTTCGCTGCGCGAGTAAGCGCCGGCTTGCACGAAGTACGTGAACGCGCCGCCTCCGGGTGTCGCGGTCGCTTGCGAGGCGCGCGCCGCCGTCGCCACCGCCGCGCTCGCGCCGCTGCGCGCCGTGCGCGGCGCCGACGCCGGCGCCGGCACGGGAACGACCGGCTGCACCGCCTCCGGCGCGGTCGCCGGCCGCACCGCGGGCTCGGTGCCGGTGACGATGCCGGAGGACGACGTTGCGGGCGCAGGATTCTTGCCCGCGAGCGCGCTGTTCGGGTCCCAGTTGCGATTGCGCTCGGCCTCGGCGGCGTCCTGCGTCGGCGAGCGCGACGGCACCTTGTTCACGAACGGAACCGGCGCCTTGGTGACGTAGAGCGCGACCGCGAGCGCCGCCGCGAGCCCGATCAGGATGCCGACGACGAAGCCGATCAGGAAGCCGCCGCGCTGGAGCTTGGCAGGCGACCGCCTGCCGGAACCGTGTGCCTTCATGCGTCTGGAGTCTCTCGTTGCATCCGCTCGGGCGCGGCGACGCCGAGCACCGCGAGGCCGTTTTTCAGCACCTGCCGCGTCGCCGCGAGCAGCGCCAGCCGCGCCCGCGCGAGCGCAGGGTCGTCGACGAGGAAGCGCTCGGCCGCGTAGTAGCTGTGGAAGGTCGCGGCGAGCTCGCGCAGGTAGAACGTCACCTCGTGCGGCGCCAGGGCCGCCGCCGCCGCCGCGAGCATTGCCGGAAAGTCGGCGAGCTTGCGCAGCAGCGCCGTCTCGCTCGGCGCGGCCAGCAGCGCGAGATCGGCGTCGGCGAGCGTCGCCGCGTCGCCACCCTGGGCCCGGAACTGCTCGACGACCGAGCAGATCCGCGCGTGCGCGTACTGGACGTAGAAGACCGGGTTCTCGTCGTTCTGCTTCAGCGCGAGGTCGACGTCGAACGTGAACTCGGTGTCGGCCTTCCTGCTCAGCATGAAGAAGCGCACCGCGTCGCGGCTCGTCCAGTCGATCAGGTCGCGCAGCGTCACGTACTGGCCGGCGCGCTTGGAGATCTTCACCTCCTCGCCGCCGCGTTCGACCCGCACCATCGTGTTGAGGACGTAGTCCGGATAGTCGCGCGGCACGCCCGCGCCGGCCGCCTGCAGCCCGGCGCGCACGCGCGCGATCGTGCCGTGGTGGTCGGTGCCCTGGATGTTGATCGCCTTGCGAAAGCCGCGCTCGAACTTGGCGAGGTGGTAGGCGACGTCGGGCACGAAGTACGTGTAGCTGCCGTCGGACTTGCGCATCACGCGGTCCTTGTCGTCGCCGTAGGCGGTCGTGCGCAGCCAGAGCGCGCCGCCTTCCTCGTACGTCTTGCCGGCGGCGACGAGGCGCTCGACCGTCGCCTCGACGCGGCCGCTCGAGTACAGGCTCGACTCGAGGTAGTAGTTGTCGAAGCGGACGCCGAACGCCTGCAGGTCGAGGTCCTGTTCGTGGCGCAGGTAGGCGACCGCGAACTGGCGGATCGCGTCGAGGTCGCTGGCGTCGCCCGACGCGGTGAAGACGCGGTCGTCGGCGCGCACGGTCTTGCCGGCGGCGAAGTCGGCGGCGATGTCGGCGACATAGTCACCGTTGTACGCAGCGTCGGGCCAGCCGGGGTCGCCCGGAGCAAGGCCGTCGAGCCGCGCCTTCACCGACGTCGCGAGCGTCGCGATCTGCACTCCGGCGTCGTTGTAATAGAACTCGCGGACGACCCGCCGCCCTTGGGTCTCGAGCAGGTTGCAGATCGCGTCGCCGAGCGCGGCCTGGCGCGCGTGGCCGACGTGGAGCGGCCCGGTCGGGTTGGCCGAAACGAACTCGACGAGCACCGGCTCGCCGCTCGCGGCGCGGCGGCCGAACTCGGCGCCGGCGGCGAGCACCTCGGCGACGATCCGCTGGCGCGCCGCAGCGCGCAGGTGCAGGTTGATGAAGCCCGGGCCGGCGACGGCGATCGACTCGACCCAGCGCTCGACCGCGGTCTTCGCGCGCAGCGCAGCGATCAGCTCGGCGGCGACTTCGCGCGGATTTCGCTTCTGCGCCTTCGCCAGCGGCATCGCCGCGGTGACCGCGAGGTCGCCGTGCTCGGCCTGGCGCGGCGTCTCGAACGCCGCCGGCAGCGGATGTCCCGGGCTGACTTCGGCGATCGCGGCACGCAGCGCGTCGAGCAGTTCTTCACGGGCCGCCATCATCGACTCGATTCTAAGGAGCAACGTCGACGCGCCGGGCGCATGCGCTGCGCGTAACGAGAAGTCACTCGCAAGCGTGAATAAGGCAGGGTCCGTTCTGCGCCGGCGCGCCGCGCCCGTGGTGCCGATGCAAGAATGAACTGCCCGAGCTGCCGCCACGATGTCCGTCGCCACGACCGCCGCCGCCGCCCAAGCCGAAGCATCGGCCAGCGCTGCGGCGTTGCCGGCGCAGATCGGCAAGTACCGCATCCTCGGCCGTCTCGGCGACGGCGCGACGAGCGAGGTCTTCCTCGGCTGGGATGATTTCCAGCAGCGCAACGTCGCGATCAAGCGCGTGCGCGCGCCGCTCGGCGGCGATCCCGTCGACGGCCACTACTCGGAGCGCTTCTTCAACGCCGAGGCCGCGCTCGTCGGCCGCCTGCAGCACCCGAACGTCGTCCAGATCTTCGACGCCGTTCCCGATCCCGCCGGGCCGTACCTCGTCATGGAGTACGTCGCCGGCAGCACGCTCAGGCCGTACTGCCGCGCCGATCAGCTGCTCTCGCTCGAGCTGATCGTCGAGATCGGATTCAAGTGCGCGATGGCGCTCGGCTACGTCTACCGCCAGGGACTGATCCACCGCGACGTCAAGCCGGCGAACCTGCTCTGCGTGCTGACCAACTCGATCATCACCGACGTCAAGATCACCGACTTCGGCAGCGTGCTGAACCTCGGCTCGGACGTGACGCAGATCCACCGCGTCGGCTCGCTCGCCTACATGTCGCCCGAGCAGCTCGACGGCGGCACGATCGACTGCCGCGCCGACATCTATTCGCTCGGCGCCGTCCTCTACCACCTCATCGCCGGCCGGCCGCTGTTCGACGCGCAGGTGCAGTCGGCGATGATGCATCAGATCTACAACGTCAGGCCGTCGACGCTCGTCGGCGCGCGCGCCGGCGTCACGCCCGGGCTCGACGACGTCATCCAGAAAGCGCTCGCCAAGCAGCCGGGCGAGCGCTACGCCGACTGGGACGAGTTCGCGCAGGCGATCTCGTCGCTGGTGACGACGCAGCAGGTGCCGCGCGGCCAGTTCCAGGGCGTCCTCGACTCGGAGCGCTTCGTGCTGCTGCGCACGCTCGAGTTCTTCGCCAACTTCGGCGACGTCGAGCTGTGGGAGGTCGTGCACCGCGCCAAGTGGCAGCGCTTCCACTTCGGTCACGCGCTCTATCGCAAGGGCGAGGAAGGCAACAGCTTCCACATCATCGCGCAGGGCGAGGTCGAGGTCTTCCGCGACGGCAAGAAGGTCGCGCAGCTCGGCTCGGGGACCTCGGTCGGCGAGATGGCGTACCTCGCGCCGAGCGCCGAGCTCAAGCGCCACAGCACCGACGTCATCGTCACCGAGCCGGCGACGACGATCTCGTTCACTCCCGAGACGCTCGTGCAGCTGACGCCGAACACGCGCCACCTCTTCCACGACTCGTTCATCAAGGTGCTGGTGCGCCGGCTGCACGCCGCGCACGAGGCGCTCGCGCACCCGCGCCGCATCTTCTAGCGCGTCAACCCGCCGGCCGCGGCCGGCGTTGTGCGTGTGCATAGCCTTGTCGCGCGCGAACGCCGTGTGGTCCAATCCCGCCCGGCTGCCGCGCTGCCGCGTGGCTTCGAACCTCAACCCGGAGACGTTCATGAAGCAACTGATCTCGCTGTCGGCGGCCCTGACGCTGGCGATCTCGACTGCGGCGTTCGCCAACTCGCACAAGGAGGCGCCGGGCACGGCGGCCAGCGGCGCGATGGCGGGCGGCGGCGCGATGGCCGGCAGCTGCGCCGCGATGGCAGCGGAGAAGAAGCTCGCGGGAGCGGCCAAGAACAGCTTCGTGAAGAAGTGCGAGAGCGACGCGACCGCTGCGTGCGACGCCAAGGCCGCCGAGAAGAAGCTCGCCGGCGCCGCCAAGACCAGCTTCACGAAGAAGTGCGTCGAGGACGCGCAGGGCGCGAAGTAGCGTCCGAGCAGGCACGGTCTGCCGCGCGCCGCGGCTGACCGGCGGCGAGCGCCAGGCGCTGCGCGGCGCTTGGCGTAAATTGGCGCCATGGAATCTCCGCCGGCCAGCGCGCCGCGCGCCGTGCTCTTCGATGCGTACGGCACGCTGTTCGACGTCTACAGCATCGGCGTCGCGCTCGAGCAGCGCTTTCCGGGCGACGGCGAACGCCTCGCCGCCCTCTGGCGGGACAAGCAGATCGAGTACACGCGGCTGGCGTCGATGAGCGGCCAGTCGCGAGGCTTTCGCGACTGCACGCGCGCCGGCCTGCGCTACGCCGTCCGCCGCTTCGGCCTGGCGCTCGACGACGCCGGCGAGCGCGAGCTCATGGCCGGCTACGACCGCCTCGCCCTGTTCCCGGAGAACCGAGGCGTGCTCGAGGAGCTCCGCCGCCGCGACGTCCGCGCCGGCATCCTCAGCAACGGCGATCCCGACATGCTGGCGGCGGCGGTGGCCAACGCCGGCCTCTCGTCGCTGGTCGACCCGGTGCTGAGCGTCGCGGGCACCGGCCGCTTCAAGACCGACCCGGCGACGTACGCGCTCGGCACGCACGCCCTCGGCCTCGCCGCCGCCGACATCCTGTTCGTGTCGAGCAACTGCTGGGACGCGATCGGCGCGACCTGGTTCGGCTGCACGACGCTGTGGATCAACCGCGCCGGCCTGCCGCTCGACGAGCTCGGCACGGCGCCGACGCGCATCGGCAGCCGGCTCACCGACGTGCTCGACTTCTTCTCCTCCGAAAGACCCATGCCATGACGACGACGCTCGACCTTCCTGCCGGCGTGCAGATCAACGCCCCGATCCTGCCCGGGTTCGAGACCATCCTGACGCGGCCGGCGCTCGAGCTCGTCGCCATGCTCCACCGCGACTTCGATCCGCGCCGCCAGCAGCTGCTCGAGCTGCGGCGCGAGCGCGCCAGGCGGCTCGATGCCGGCGAGCGGCCCGACTTCCTTGCCGAGACCGCCGGCATCCGCGCCGGCGACTGGCGAATCGCGCCGGTGCCGAAGGCGCTCGAGTGCCGCCGTGTCGAGATCACCGGGCCGGTCGACGCGAAGATGGTCATCAACGCCTTCAACTCGGGCGCCGACTCGTACATGACCGACTTCGAGGACTCGAACTCGCCGTCGTGGACGAATCAGATCCAGGGCCAGATCAACATCACGCAGGCGATCCGGCGCACGCTCACGTTCGCCCAGGAGTCGCCGGCCGGGACGAAGACGTACAAGCTCAACGACAAGGTCGCGACGCTGCAGGTCCGGCCGCGCGGCTGGCATCTCGACGAGAAGCACGTTCTCGTCGACGGCAGACGCGTGCACGGCGGCATCTTCGACTTCGCGCTCTTCATGTTCCACAACGCGAAGGAGCTGCTCGCGCGCGGCGCCGGGCCGTACTTCTACCTGCCCAAGGTCGAGAGCCACCTCGAGGCGCGGCTGTGGAACGAGATCTTCGTGACGACGCAGAAGCACCTCGGGTTGCCGCATGGCACGGTGAAGGCGACGGTGCTGATCGAGACGATCCTCGCCGCGTTCGAGATGGACGAGATCCTCTGGGAGCTGCGCGACCACTCGGCCGGCCTCAACGCCGGCCGCTGGGACTACATCTTCAGCTGCATCAAGAAGTTCAAGAACGACCGCGAGTTCTGTCTCGCCGACCGCGCCAAGGTGACGATGACGGCGCCGTTCATGCGCTCGTACGCGCTGCTGCTGCTGAAGACGTGCCACAGGCGCGGCGCGCCGGCGATCGGCGGCATGAGCGCGCTGATCCCGATCAAGAACGATCCCGTGAAGAACGAGAAGGCGATGGCCGGGATCATCGAGGACAAGCGCCGCGACGCCGACGACGGCTACGACGGCGGCTGGGTCGCCCACCCCGGCCTCGTCGAGCCGGCGATGAAGGAGTTCGTCACGGTGCTCGGCGATCGCCCCAACCAGTTCGCCAAGCAGCGCGCCGACGTCGAGGTGAAGGCCGTCGACCTGCTCGACTTCCGTCCCGAGAAGCCGATTACCGAGGAAGGGCTGAGGATGAACATCAACGTCGGCATCCACTACCTCGGCGCCTGGCTCGCCGGCAACGGCTGCGTGCCGATCCACAACCTCATGGAAGACGCCGCGACCGCCGAGATCAGCCGCTCGCAGGTCTGGCAGTGGATCCGCTCGCCGAAGGGCGTGCTCGACGACGGCCGCAAGGTCACCGCCGACCTCGTGCGCAAGCTCGTCCCCGAAGAGCTCGCCAAGATCAAGGCGGGCGGCTTCGTCGGCAGGTTCGATCGCGCCGCCGAGATCTTCACGCAGATGAGCACGCAGGAAGCGTTCGCCGAGTTCCTGACGCTGCCGCTCTACGAGGAGATCTGATGAGCAGCTCGCGAGGCAGGACGATGAAGCGATCGCTGACCGCGCTCGTCCTCGCTGCCGCGCTCGTCGCCTGTGCGACGAGCGGCCCGCCGCGCTCCGGCATCGATCTCGGCGGCGGCGACGCTTCGGTGCGCCCGCAAGACGACCTCTACAGCCGCGTCAACGGCAGCTGGCTGAGGACGGTCCAGATGCCGGCCGACAAGTCGTACATCGGCTCGTGGGAGGAGATCGCGGACACGATCCAGGTCCAGCTGCGCGCGATCGTCGAAGGCGCCGGCGGCCGCAGCGACGACGGCGACGCCCGCCGCATCGCCGACCTCTACGCCAGCTTCATGGACGAAGCGGCGGTCGAGCGCGCCGGCCTTGCGCCGCTCGCGGGCGAGCTCGCCGCGATCGACGCGATCGCGTCGCCGGCCGAGCTCGGGCGCGCGATCGGGCACCTCGACCGGCTCGGCGTCTCCGTGCCGATCCGGATGTTGATCGACCAGGACGCGCGCGACGCGCAGCGCTACGTGCCGATCGTCGTGCAGGACGGCCTCGGCCTGCCCGACCGCGACTACTACCTCGTCACCGACGACGCCAAGTTCGCCGCCGCGCGCGCCAGCTACGCCAGCTATCTCGCCAGCCTGCTGCGCCTGTCGGCAACGCCGGGCGATGCCGACGCATCGGCCGCCGCCGTGATCGCGCTCGAGACCGCGCTCGCGCGCGGCCAGTGGTCGCGGGTCGAAAGCCGCGATCCCGTGAAGACGTACAACAAGACGGCGACCGGGTCGCTCGCCGCCCTCGCCCCGGCGCTCGACTGGCCGCAGTGGCTGGCGGCGACCGGCATCGCCGACAGGACGCCCGACGTCGTCGTCAGCCAGCCGAGCCATCTCGGCGCACTCTCGACGCAGCTCGCGGCAACGCCGCTGCCGACCTGGCGCGCGTACCTGCGCACGCACCTGCTGCATTCGTACGCGCCATACCTCGGCAGGGAGTTCGTCGCCGCGCACTTCGCCTACACCGGCACCGCGCTCGCGGGAACGACCGAGAACAAGCCGCGCTGGAAGCGCGGCATCTCGCTCGTCGACGGCTCGGTCGGCGAGTCGCTCGGCAAGCTCTACGTCGAGAAGCACTTCCCGCCCGAGTCGAAGGCACGGATGGAGCAGCTGGTCGCCAACCTGCTCGCGGCGTACCGCGAGAGCATCGACTCGATCGACTGGATGGGGCCGGCGACCAAGCGCGAGGCGCAGGCCAAGCTGGCGACGTTCGCGCCGAAGATCGGCTATCCGAAGCGCTGGATCGACTACGGCACGCTCGAGATCCGGCGCGGCGATCTCGCCGGCAACGTCGTCCGTGCCCGCGAGTTCGCGTGGCAGCGCGACGTCGCCAAGCTCGGCAAGCCGGTCGACCGCGACGAGTGGTTCATGACGCCGCAGACCGTCAACGCGTACTACAACGCGTCGCTGAACGAGATCGTCTTCCCGGCGTCGGTGCTGCAACCGCCGCTGTTCGACCCGCGCGCCGACGACGCCGTCAACTACGGCGCGATCGGCGCGGTCATCGGCCACGAGATCAGCCACGGCTTCGACGACAAGGGCAGCCAGTACGACGGCACCGGCAACCTGCGCGTCTGGTGGACCGAGGAGGACCGCAAGCGCTTCGACGCCAAGACGAAGATCCTGGTCGACCAGTACTCGGCGTTCTCGCCCGTGCCCGGCTACCGCATCAACGGCGAGCTGACGCTCGGCGAGAACATCGCCGACAACTCGGGCCTCGAGATCGCCTACAAGGCGTACCGCCGCTCGCTGGCCGGCAGGCCGGCGCCGGTGATCGACGGCATGAGCGGCGACGAGCGCTTCTTCTACGGCTTCGCGCAGGTCTATCGCAGCAAGGTGCGCGAGTCGCTGCTGCTGACGTGGATCAAGTCCGATCCGCATTCTCCCGACGAGTTTCGCGTCACCGGCGTCGCCCGCAATCACCCGGCGTTCTACTCGACGTTCGGCGTCCGTCCCGGCGACGGCATGTACCTGCCGCCGGAGCAGCGGGTGACGATTTGGTAGGGCGCCGCGGCGCCACGCTCGCGCTGGCGGTCGCGCTCGCCGGCTGCGCGAGCGGACCGGCGGCGCCGCCGCGCGCCGGCATCGACCGCGCCGCGATCGACGCGAGCGTGCGGCCGCAGGACGACTTCTTCCGCCACGCCAACGGCACCTGGCTGAAGACGGCGCCGATTCCCGCCGACCGCGCGCGGATCGGCGGCTTCGTCGCGCTGCGCGAGCGCACCGAAGGCGAACTGCGCGCGATCATCGACGATGCCGTGCGGCGGCCGCGCGACGACGACGAGCGTCGCATCGCCGCGCTGTATCTGAGCTTTCTCGACGAGGCGGCGGTCGAGCGCGCCGGCCTGGCGCCGCTCGCGGGCGAGCTCGCCGCGATCGACGCGATCGCCAGCGGCGACGAGGTCGCCGCCGCGATCGGCCGGCTCGACCGCCTCGGTGCGCGCTCGCCGCTCGGCGTCGTGATCGCTCTCGATGCCCGCGACGCGACGCGCTGGCTGCCGTCGATCGGCCAGGGCGGGCTGCTCCTTCCCGACCGCGACTACTACCTCGTCGCCGACGAGCCGCGCTTTGCCGCGGCGCGTACGGCGTGCGTCGCCTACCTCGCCAGGCTGCTCGCGCTCGCCGGCGCGAGCGACGCCCGAGCGCAGGCCGATGCCGTGTTCGCGCTCGAAACCGCGCTCGCGAGCGGGCACTGGACCAACGTCGCGGCGCGCGATCCGGTGAAGACGTACAACCGGTTCGCGGTCGACTCGCTCGCGGGCGTCGACGCGCGCTTCGCGTGGCCGCGCTTCCTCGCCGCCACCGGCGTCGCCGGCAGGAGCGCCGAGGTCGTCGTGCGCGAGCCGAGCTTCGTCGCCGCGCTCGCCGACGCGATCGCGACGACGCCGCTTCCGGTCTGGAAGGCGTACTTGCGCACGCGCCTCCTCGACGCCTACGCACCGCTGCTCGGCAACGACTTCGTCGCCGCCCGCTTCGCCTTCGCCGGCACCGCGCTCAGCGGCACGCCGGAAAACCTCGCGCGCTGGCGACGCGGCATCGCGCTCGTCCAGCAGTCGCTCGGCGACGCGCTCGGCAGGCTCTACGTCGCGCGCCACCATCCGGCGCGCGCGCAGGAGCGAATGGAGGCGCTGGTCGACAACCTCTTCGCCGCCTACCGCGAGAGCATCGCGTCGCTCGACTGGATGAGCGAAGCGACCAAGCGCGAGGCGACGGCCAAGCTCGCCGCGTTCGCTCGCAAGATCGGGCGGCCGAGCCGCTGGATCGACTACGGCGCGCTCGAGCTGAGGGCCGACGACCTCGTCGGCAACGTCGTGCGTGCGCGCGCGTTCGAGCACGAGCGCCAGTTCGCGCGGCTCGGCAAGCCGGTCGACCGCGACGAGTGGCGGATCACGCCGCAGACGGTCAACGCGTACTACAGCGCGTCGTTCAACGAGATCGTCTTTCCCGCCGCGATCCTGCGGCCGCCCTTCTTCGATGCCGACGCCGACGACGCGGTCAACTACGGTGCCATCGGCGCGATCATCGGCCACGAGATCAGCCACGGCTTCGACAACCGCGGCAGCCAGTACGACGGCCGCGGCAACCTGCGCGTGTGGTGGACCGAGGAGGACCGCCGGCGCTTCGACGCGAAGACCAAGGTCCTGGTCGCGCAGTACTCGGCGTTCTCGCCGCTCGCCGGCCAGCACGTCAACGGCGAGCTGACGCTCGGCGAGAACATCGCCGACAACTCCGGCCTCGAGATCGCCTGGAAGGCGTACCGGCGCTCGCTCGCCGGCCGCGAAGCTGCGCTGATCGACGGCGCGAGCGGCGACCAGCGCTTCTTCTACGGCTACGCGCAGGCGATGCGCAGCAAGTCGCGCGACGAGGCGCTGCTGATGCAGATCCGCTCCGACCCGCACTCGCCGGCGGAGGCGCGCGTCAACGCGGCGGTGCGCAACCATCCCGCGTTCCACGCGGCGTTCGCCGTCCGCCCCGGCGACGGCATGTACCTCGCTCCCGAGCAGCGCGTCTCGATCTGGTAGCGGCGAGCGGCGCTCGCGCCGGCGGCGACAATCGCCCGGCCCGATCTCCCGAGCCCGTGCCCGACTCCGACGACCTTCATTCGCGTGCCGCGCTGGCCCGGCGCTTCGGTCCGGGCTACCGCTGGCGCGTGCTCGCGACCGTGATGATCGGCACCGTCGCGTCGATCATGGCGTCGACGATCGTCAACGTCGCCGTTCCCGACATGAGCCGCGTCTTCGGCCTCGGCCAGGACCGCGCGCAGTGGCTCTCGGCCGGCTTCATGGGGGCGATGACGCTGTCGATGCTGACGACGCCGTGGCTGCTCGCGCGCTACGGCTACCGCCACACCTACACCGCCGCGGTCGCGCTGCTGATGGCGGGCGGCATCGTCGGCGGCTTGTCGCAATGGTTCGACCTGGTGCTCGCGATGCGGGTCGCCGAGGGTCTGGCGGCCGGCGTCCTGCAGCCGATTCCCGCCATCGTCGTGCTGCACGCGTTCGCCGCCGGCGAGCGCGGCAAGGCGATGGGCATCTTCGGCTTCGGCGTCGTCCTCGCGCCGGCGCTCGGCCCGAGCGTCGGCGGCATCCTGGTCGAGTGGTTCGGCTGGCGCTCGATCTTCTTCGTCGTCACGCCGTTCTGCGTCGTCGCGATCGCGATGGCGCAGCGCTACCTGCCGATCGGCGCTCCGGGCGGTGCGCCGATCAGCCGCGCCGGCGGCCGGCTCGACGTCGCCGGTCTCGGCCTGATCGCAGTCGCGGTGCTCGCGCTCCTGAACGGCATGGTTCACCTGCACGGCACGACGATCGAGCTCGGGCTCGCCCTCCTCGCGTGCAGCGCCGTCGCGATGGTCGGCTTCGTCCTCCACCAGCGGCGCGGCGCCAAGCCGTTGATGGCGCTCGGCCTGTTCGGCCATCGCGTCTTCACGATGGGCGGCACCGTTGCCTTCATCTACGGCATGGCGCTGTTCGGCTCGACGTACCTCGTCCCGGTGTTCATGCAGGAGGCGCTGCACCTGCCACCGTCGCAGGCCGGTGCCGTGCTGCTGCCGGCCGGTCTGGTCCTCGCGGTGACGATCCCGATCGCCGGACGCTTCGCCGACCGCGTCGCCGTGAACCGGATGGTGACCGCCGGACTCGCGCTGCTCGCGGCGTCGTTCTACCTCATGCTCGGCGTCGGCCTGGCGACCTCGCTCCTGATGATCATGATCTGGACGATCATCGGCCGCATCGGCCTCGGCATGATCATGCCGTCGCTCAACCTCGGCGCGATGTTCGGCCTGCCGCCGGGCCTCATCTCGCACGGGTCGAGCACGATCAACTTCCTGCGCCAGCTCGGCGGCGCCGTCGGCATCGGCCTGGTCGGCAACGTCCTCGAGTGGCGGCTGCGCACCCACGCGAGCGCGCCGATCGCCGCCTACCACGAGACCTTCGCGCTCGTCGGCACGATCACCGCAGCGGCGATCGTCGCAGCGTGGCGGATGACGCCGCCCAGGCACGCGGCGTCGCAGCCCGCACAGTCGTCATGAACCTCGACCTCGAACTCCTCCCCGTGCGCTGCGACGCGATCGTCGTCGGCGCCGGCCCTGCCGGCAGCGCCGTCGCCCAGATCCTCGCGCGCGGCGGCCGCGACGTCGTCCTCGTCGACGCGCAGGCGTTCCCGCGCGACAAGGTGTGCGGCGACGGCCTCATCCCGGACGCGCACCGCGCGCTCGCCAGGCTCGGCTGTCTCGACGCGGTGATGGCCGAGGCGCGGCAGGCGACGACGCTCGGCTGCATCGCGCCGCGCGGCGGCCGCATCGACGTTCCCGGCCGGCTCGCCGTGCTGCCGAGGAAGCGCCTCGACGAGATCATCTGCCGCGCCGCCGTCGACGCCGGCGCGCGCATGTTCGCGCCGGCGCGCTTCGTCGCGCCGCTGCGCGACGGCGGCGACGGCAGCGGCCGCGTGGTCGGTGCGCGCCTGCAGGACGGCAACCGCGTCCGCGACGTGCGCGCGCCGTGGCTCGTGGTCGCGAGCGGCGCGCAGCCGCAGGCGACGATCGCGGCGGGGCTGTGCGAGCGGCGCACGCCGAGCGGGATCGCGCTGCGCGGCTACGTCGAGAACGCGGCGATGACCGCGAAGATCAGGACCCTCGAGGTCGTCTGGCACAAGAAGCTCTCTCCGGGCTACGGCTGGATCTTTCCGTGCCGCGGCGACGTCTTCAACATCGGCGTCGGCGTCGCACAGAGCCATCGCGAAGGGCCCGACGGCCGCCACGCGATGCACCATGCCAACCTGCGCGAGGTGTTCGCCGCGTTCCAGTCGCTGTACGCGCCGGCGCGCGAGCTCGTCGCGTCCGGCCGTTGGCTCGGCGATCCCGAGCACGCGCTGAAGGGCGCGCCGCTGCGCTGCTCGCTCGAAGGCGCGCGTCTCGAGGCCCCGGGTGTCCTCGTCACCGGCGAGGCGGCGGGCAGCACGTACGCGTTCACCGGGGAAGGGATCGGCAAGGCGATGGAGACCGGCATCCACGCCGCCGAGGCGATCCTCGGCCGCGCCGGCGGCGACGCCAGCGGCGAAGCCGACGCCGCCGTCCGCGCCGACTACGCGGCGCGCGTGCTCGCGCTCAAGCCCCGCTTCGACGTCTACGAGCAGGCCAACCGCGCCAACGAGCACCCGTGGCTCGTCGACCTGCTCGTCTGGAGCGCGCGCCGCAGCCCGCGCCGGCTGCAGCGGATGGCCGGCGTGCTCGAGGAGACGCACATTCCGACCGACGCGGTCACCGTTCGCGGCGTCGTGCGCCGCCTGTTCGACTGGCGCTGAGCGCGATCGCCGCCGGCGATGTCGAAACCGGCGGCCGTCGAACGTCATCGCTGCGGGCGCACCGTGCGCTCGCATTCGTGGAGAACTGCGATGGACTACATGCTGATGTTCTACGAGACCAAGGCCGATTTCGACCGCCGCAGCGCGCGCGACGACAGTCAGCCGTACTGGGCAGGATGGATGTCGTACGTGCAGGCGATGCACGCCTCCGGCCTCGTCAAGAGCGGCGCCGGGCTGCAGCCGCCGGCGACCGCGACGACGCTGCGCACGAGCGC
>Ga0068858_100001461_pt1 | contig 24299 bp, 17 predicted proteins | sample KBSSwiS12_FD_66589 | JGI IMG/M metagenome (GOLD analysis project Ga0068858, IMG submission 66589) | Switchgrass rhizosphere microbial communities from Kellogg Biological Station, Michigan, USA - KBS Switchgrass S1-2 | ecosystem: Host-associated > Plants > Roots > Rhizosphere > Soil ... | reverse complement strand
GCCTACCGATGGGATTCCGCGGCTCGCAGTTGGAAACCCCTGGAGGATTCGATTGCTGAATCGAGTTATTTCGGTATCGAAAGCATCGCGGCGGACCCGATTGACGCGAATGTTGTTTACCTTGCCGCGGGAATGTATCGCCGTGAGGGCGCTGCGATTCTGAGATCGCCTGATCGCGGCCAATCCTGGGAAGTGTTTCCGACGACCTTCCGCATGGGCGGCAACGAAGATGGCCGCGGGTTGGGCGAGCGCCTGGCCATCGATCCGAACCTGACTTCGAGCTTGTACTTCGGATCTCGTCACGATGGATTACAACGGAGCAACGACAGTGGGCGAACATGGTCGCGCGTTGATTCGTTCCCGGTGCATGGGCTCGGTCTTCCGGAGGTTGGCCGACGCACGAACGCCGGCCTCAGCTTTGTTGTTTTTGATCCGCGCAGCGGCCACCGGGGCGTTGGATCGCGAACTGTGTTTGTCGGCGTCGCCGATCCCGGGCCGGAGCACCTGTTTCGCACCAACGACGGTGGCAAGACCTGGTCCGCTGTCCGCGGTCAGCCCCGGGCTGACCTATTGCCCGTACAGGCTGCGCTCGACTCGCGCGGGATGCTCTATGTTACCTACTGCAACGGCGTTGGGCCCACCGGAGTGACGGATGGCGCCGTTTTCAAATACGACACTCGGTCGGGGAAGTGGAGTGACATCACGCCAAGGCTTCCGGGGGACGCCGTGTCCAACAGCGACGCAGGTCTATCGCCGGCGTTGGCGATGGCGTCAGGTGTAGCGGCTACCGCGCCCGGTGTGGCTGGCGCGGCCGGTGTGGCTGGCGCGGCCGGTGTGGCTGGCGCGGCCGGTGTGGCTGGCGCGGCCGGTGTGGTTGGCGGGGCCGGTGTGGTTGGCGGGGCCGGTGTGGCTGGTGCGCCCGGTGCTGCGCGGGCAGGGGCCGGCGACATTCGTGATGCTACATTCAGCAAGCCCGCGGGCGGCTACATGGCACTCAGCCTCGATCGGCGGAGCCCCGGCACTCTCGTGGTTGCCACCATGAACCGCAAGAACCCCGGTGACACCGTTTGGCGGTCGACCGACGGCGGTTCCACCTGGCAAAGCCTGCGTGAGATGAGCTCCCGTGATGTGTCGGCGACGCCGTTTCTGCGGTGGGGCCAACCGGAAGCCAAGTTCGGCTGGTGGATTGCCGGGGTTGCCATTGATCCATTCGATTCCCACTTCGTCGCATATACCACGGGTGCAACAGTGTATGCGACACACGATGTTGCATCGGCGAAGGCTGTTGAATGGTCACCCTGGGTGGAAGGGATCGAACAAACTGCTGTCATCACTCTGACGAGTCCACCAGAAGGACCGCCGCTTCTGAGCGGCTTTGGCGACATCGGCGGCTTTGCGCATGAGTCGCTGAGCAAATCCCCGGACACGATGTTTACCAACCCGGTCTTCGCCAACACAAACACCATCGACTACGCAGGCATGGCGCCTCAGATCGTGGTTCGCAGCGGCACGCCCGAGCATCGCACGATAGTCACCGAGCCAACTCTGGCGTTCTCAACCGACTTCGGAAGATCGTGGAGCGAGCTACCGGGAGCGTCGAGTGAACTGCAGGGATCGTGGAGTGCGCGGCAGGGACCGCGAGGTGAGGTGCAGGGGCCGCGGAGTGAGGTGCAGGGGCCGCGGAGTGAGGTGCAGGGATCGCGGAGTGAGGTGCAGGGATCGCGGAGTGAGGTGCAGGGATCGCGGAGTGAGGTGCAGGGTCCTACGCTCCAGGGGGCGGCCAGCGGCCCCGTGGGCCGAGGGGTGCTTCCTGCGGGTGAAGTCGCGCATCCCGTGAGTGAAGTGGTGCGTCCCGTGGGGCCGGCGGCGGTGACGGCGGCGGATGGCTCGGCGTTCATTGTGATGACACCCGTGCCGACGATCACCCTGGATCAGGGCAAGACCTGGACTCCCGTTCGCGGGTTGCCTTCCGGTACCCACGTGGTCGCGGATCGCGTCGACCCACGCCGTTTCTACGCGCTCGACTTCGAACATGCCACGATGTTTATCAGTCTGGACGGCGGCTTGAAATTCATCACTACGGAGCCCAACGGTGATCACGGCACAGCGTTCGCAACAACGCTGCCGAGCGGACTACCGGCCGATACGAAGCGTGATCGGCCGAGGTCCAGCGAGCAGCCCTGGCCCTTGTCGGCAACTCCGGGCCGGGCAGGGGATCTATGGTTCACTTCCCAAAGCGGGTTGTTTCACTCCGATAATGGCGGCCGTTCGTTCGCGATGGTTCACAGTGACGTGCACGTGGACGCGCTGGCCTTCGGCAAGCCACCCCCGGCTCACGACTATCCGGCTCTGTTCGCAATCGGGGAGCGTGACGGCCTCCGCGCAATCTGGCGTTCCGATGACGTGGGCCTCACATGGGTCCGCGTGAACGACCCAGAGCACGAGTACGGCCGACGCTTTCGCTGCATCGCCGGAGATCCACGGGTCTTTGGACGTGTCTACGTGGGTACGGATGGTCGTGGAATCCTCTACGGCGAGCCTTCCGCCGCGGATAAGCCCTTGAACACTGTGGATAAGTGACCCCAGACCCCCTGTGCCCCCAGCGCGATTTGCTGTACCATCCGCGCCCTGCAGATCTCGACAGAAGCCCCGGAAGACTGCCCGCCGGGGCTTCTTGATTTGTAAGGCTAGGTGGCAGAGTGGTCATGCAGCGGCCTGCAAAGCCGTCTACGCCGGTTCGATTCCGACCCTAGCCTCCATGGACGTCCGCAGGCGTCTATACGCCTCCACCGACATCCGTCGGTTGGCACGCCGATCAATTTGTCCACTGACGAAGAACTTCATCCAGCGTGTCGGAGTCTGGCTTCGCCGGCCGCGGCGCTAGGGTGCTGTAACTCATGAAGCTCGTTAGTTCGCCCATCATGGGATCCAGGCGGTCGCGCGTGTCTACCGTCTGGTCTGATTCACGACCGATGACCTTTTGCTCCAGAAGATCGGCAATCCACCGTTTTTCGTCCTCAGCGGCCACGGTCGCAACGAGTCGAGCGAACTCTGTGGGCGGTTGATTACCGTTGCGCTTTATCCATCGACACGCAAGGAGGGCGCGCAACGCATAGAAGAGTTTCTTTGTGTTGATTTCGCCGCCCTCTCCACGCGCGGCGAATGCGACGCTCGCCATACTGCTGTAGTGATGAACTGCCGCTATCGGGTTGAAGAAGACAGGAATGAGAGACTGCAACTGGATCCGAAATCCGGCCAGTTCCCGATAAACAATGGGAGAGTTCAGCCACTCGTTGAGCGCCAGGTTGCATTTCGAGAACAACCTGAGCGCTTTCCTCAGGTCCCAGCCGCTCGGGTCCAGAACGCCGTCTCCCAGAGGCTCGATCACATCGCGTTGCTCAAAGACGCTCAGGTACCAGTCTCTCGGATGTGCATAGATAAATCGGACGTCGTAGTCACTGTCTTGTGAGGCAAAGCCCCACGCCCGACTTCCCGACTCCACTGCACATAGAATTCGCACCGAATATTGTCGTTCGACCCCGTCGAGCGCAGCGAGGATTTCCTGTTTCATGCGGACACCCTGCATTCCCATTGTTGCGTCAAATCCTTCAGCAATTGGGCAGCCGCCCGTCTGTCACACAGGTCTGGCAGATGAGTGTCGACCTTCAGGCGCTCGCAATCCGCCATGATGCCATTGGCAATCTCCATGATCTGGCCGAAGCTCAATTTGCCGGCCCGAATGTCCAAGAGCAGTTGGAGATCGACTCCGGCAAAGCGGACGAGGGGGAATCCGTTCTGCAGGATCGAGCGTCCTGAAAGGAGCAGGCGCACCGTGTGCATCATGTTCTTCGCGTCGAAGTCCAACTCTCCGGCTTCCTGTTGCTGCCACCGTGCGTCATTGCGCTCCCGGCGCCAATTCCAATAGTTGTGGTGATCGGCCAAAGAGTTCTTCCATGCCTGGTCATTGAAGAGAAGCAGTCCTGCAAAGCGGCTTGCCTCATCGGATTCGGGAGTCGACTCGCACACGAGCGCGTCGCCCCGGAACACTCCGCGAGCATTTGGACCGTAGTGATAAAGACGAAACGTATTCGATGTGTGCTCCAATCGCGCGGCATGGTATTCCGCGAGATTCCAACTCGTCTGCAGCAGCGGAACAGGGCGGGCCGGACGCCCCTGTGTCTGCTGAAGTCGTTCGCGGGGAATGACGTAGCAGAAGTCTTCCTTAACCGGAGGATTCGCAGACTTCGGCTGATTCACCCACTTGTTCTGTCCGCGCGCCTTCTTGATTTGTGACATGGCGTAGCCAATGTGCGTATCACCGCATTGGCGTGTAATGAAAATGTCACGCGAGTGAATCATCGTTTCCATCTCTGCAGTGCAGGTCTGCACGCAATCCGATGGCATAAAGAGGAGCTCGAGCAGGTTTGGATTGGCCGAGGTCAGCAGCTCAACGAATCTGCGAAGACTGAAGTAGACAACGTTCTGCCGCTCGTCGGCTAGCTGAGGAGCCGGTGGGTCCAATTCCAGGTAAGAGGCCGCGGGGATAGCGTAGACGCCCCTGATATCTTCATCACTTTCGTGGGTATCAGTTCCGTAAGCCCGGCTACCGGCAACACATGAAAAGAGTACATGCTGCCGAGAATTTTCCAACAAGTCGTTCAATGTTCTCACAGGAGTCGCCATGGCTTGCATGAAAACCGCAATGCTGGCATTATGCATGCATGAGCGTACAAATCACAATTCGTGATGTGCCCGAGAGGGTTCGGGATGAGTTGGCAGCACGCGCAGCGCTGCAGGGCAAGTCCATGCAGGAATTCTTGCACGCTGAGCTACGCCGCATGGTAGCTCGACCGTCGATTGATGTCTGGTTGCAACAAGTGCGTAGGCGCAAAAAGGCTGCACAGAGCCGAGTATCCGCCGAGGAAATCCTCAAAAACCGGGACGCTGATCGACGTTGAATGTCGTCGTCGATTCTTCCGTTGTGGTGGCAGCGCTGGTAGACACGGGCGCCGATGGAGCTTGGGCAGAGAAGATTCTCGAACAGCACGCCTTGTACGCGCCTGAGCACCTTCCTGTCGAAGTGGCCAATGTGATTCGCCGGCTCGAGCGAGGTAAGGACATTACCGAGCAGGAGGCAAACGGTGCTTTCCAGGACCTCCAGGATCTCGACGTGGAGTTTCATGGATTCGAATCCTTCGCCGAGCGAATATGGGAGCTTCGGCATAACGTCGCGATCTACGATGGGTGGTACGTTGCGCTCGCTGAGGCGCTCGATGCACCGTTAGCCACCCTGGATACGCGGCTCGCAAAGGCGGCGGGGCCGACGTGCCGGTTCCTCACACCGGGCTCAAATCCGTAATTTTTCGGGTGGGTGGCGTCCAGCAATGTCCATCTGAAGCCACCACCTCCACCGGGTACCGAAGCGGGTATCGAGCATGCGGCTTCTCGAATAATTTCTCGTTAGCACAACAAGTTAGTGCTACGTTTCGATTCCGACCCTAGCCTCCATGGACATCCGCACATAAAGGCACAGCGGAAGCGGGTTGCGAGATGTCTTGTGCCGCCGGCACCAATCGTTCAGGGCTGGGCTTCCAGATAGTTCGCCACCTCCTGCATTTCGGTAAGGCGCAGATTCTGGGCGACGCCGTGCATGACCGCCACATTACGCATGTTCGATTGGAACGCGCCCAGTTGTTTGAGCAGGTAATGCGCGTGTTGACCGGCAAGTCTCGGAAAGTCATTGGTCCCGCGAGCGTCAGCACCGTGACAGGAGGCACATGCGGGCACGCCCTCCGACTCGATTCCATGCAGGTAGATTTCTCTTCCCCGGGTGGTCTGCGTGGCCTTACTGGAAGCTTTCGCGGTAGGGTGTTGAGCCGCGTAGTACTTGGCGAGTGCTTCGATACTCTCGTCACTCAGCTCCGCAGCCATTCCCCACATGTACGAGATTGCATCGGAGTCTCCGCGTGTCTGGGCGCGAAAGCTTCGGAGCTGGGCTATCAGGTAACTGGCGCTCTGACCGGCGAGACGTGGGAACTTGGGTTGCTCACTATTGCCTCCTGGACCGTGGCAGCTCGCGCATACCGCGGCTGCAAGCTGACGCGCGTATTGTTCGTTGGCCTCATCGGCATCCGCGGCATTCGCGCAGCCGGGGCTGTACCAAGCGAATGTCGCCGCGAGCAAGGAGATTGCCCACGAGGTTTGCAGTTGAGTACGCATGTCACGATCGCGCAATTGAAGGCTGCTCATATTTCACCTCAGTACGCAAACCACAGGAGGAAGTACAATGAGTTGTTGTCGGAGGCGTTACGGCCGACCCCGTCATAGTTCGTCCGGGCGCCATTGAACTTCGTGTACGCGGTATACTGAACGGACAGCTTCGCGTTCAGCCACGGAAGATAGTTAACTTCCGCCATCCAGCCACGGGTATTCGGGGATCCACTCGCGCTCGTCACGACTCCAAGGAGACCGTCTGGCGAGCCCGGATAGAGGCCGGTGTCGCTCGTGCCCGAAGTCGAGAAGACTCCTATTGTTCCACCGAGCCGCCGGCGCCAGTAGTACGTCGCCCATAGACGGCTCGTGGTGAGGTCATTGGTTGCGTTCGCCGAGCCCTGCGCGGCAAAGGTCGCTCCGAGGTGCATGCTTTCGTGAATACGGGTTCCAGCCACGGTCACGAGGTGTGCATCGTCGACGAATTGATACTGGAAATCTTCTGCAACGTCCTTGAATCGGTTATATGGCCGCTGCAGCGGGACGGGCGCTCCGGGTGCACCACCGGGAAGTAGTCTGACATCGAGGCCGTATGCACCCACCTCGACGGAGTGACGGCTCCAGTTGTATTCGTAAGCAACCCTCCAATATGGCGCGACGCCGCTTATGACATTGGAAACGGTACCATCGAGGGGGCCGGCTGCTCCGGTCAACTGGTTGGCGGCGCCTTGTTTCGCAGAGCGATAGCCGCCGACTTCGGCGTACAGGGATTCATTCCAAAACGCGTAAGCGCTCACGCCGGCGACGTCCTGACCCAGTGTGCCGTCGATTTGAGTGCCAGCCAGCGGTGAGACTGTGGCATTGCTGGCTGCAAAGGGGAAGCCAAAGGCAGGTGTAGAGTTCCAGAGGTCCTGCACAGTTGGATTGTTGTTGAGGGACAGTCCATACACCAGACTGCGATCATCGGGAAGTATGCGAACATCGGCAAAACGCAGGTCGGTATTGTCTATTCCCACAGTGCCGCTGTCGTTGCCGTATGTGATCTGGAAGAAGGCGCCGAAATGCGGCGCTATCTTGCCGGCGTAGAAGATGCTCAGTTGCTGCGGAAAGGCTGCGGTGCCATTTTGCGCCTCGCCGGGAATATTCACGTTGGCCAAGTCCGGAATCGGCGTCTTGAGCTGTGTGTATGAGATCTGCGCCATGATCGACAGCGGCGGCACTTGCGCGAGCGAGAGAAGCTGCCGCTTGCGCTGATCGACGTCCCTGACTTGTTTGATATTGTCCAGGATGTAGCCGTTTGCCTTGAAGACTCGCCCGAAGTGCGTGAGCTCCGGGTACACGGTATGGCACGCCTCGCATGCCATACCAGTTTGCCTGGCAAAGCTGGGGACCGCTTCGGCTCGACAAGCTATTAGAAGTGAAATTGCCGCAACAGTTTTGGTGTACGAACGAATTCGTGGATTCATCATTCTGTTCTCCCGCGGATTCAGCCTTTCGCTTACGCTGATCCGCGAACCATGCGGTGCCTATGAGGGATTTCACGTAGTCGCCTGCCGCATTGCGGTCACTTGGCTAGGTAAAGTGAAAGCCATAAACGCAGGTAGATCCTTGAAGTACCAGCATTCGAGCCCGAGGAGTCACGAGCGCCGCTGGTCGAAAGGTTGACGAAAGAATTGCAAGCTCGGTTTGCGGCGGCGCGTCCCAGTTTTGGCGAAGTGATCCACATCGCTTTCAACGCAGACACATAGCCGTAGCGATGAGCGTTCGGGATGATGATACGAGGGAGGCCCTTGACGCACCGTTAGTTATACTGAACGCATGGCTCGCGAACCACTGGGGTGTCCATTCCTCACTCCAGGGTCGAACGAGTGGATGTCGGGATGACGCGGCATCCAACATTCCCGGCATGTCCCGATCTCATGGCATGCTGGGACGATATCCTGAATGCTGTTGCTTGCATCCTGCGAAAGAGTCTGGGATCTCCGCTACAATGTTGCAATCTACGGCGGTTGCCGCATGGCGTTTGCCGAGGCGCTCGATTTCCCCGGAAATTCCGCGGGAACGTATGCGGGCAGTCAGACGTGAGCGAGCTTGATTGGCAATCGACTACTGATTCGCGCGCTGCCAGCAATTCTGCTGACCAACTCACAGAATTTCGCATTCGACCGCAGGCTTGCGAAGGAGGGCTCGCGCGTCAACTCGATCAGATCCGGGTTGTGTTCCTGAAAGGCTCTCTCCAGCCATTCGAGCGCTCGTTGCTTATCGTCGACTGCCCCGTACACTCGTGCGATGTTGTAGGGTGAAACATAGCGGTCGCCTTCGCTCAGCTCCTTGCGCGCACGGGCACCTACAGCAACGTCCTCGAGATGAGGTACGACACAACGTTTGCCCCCATAGCAGATGCTGTGCTTACGGTAGAGGACAGATCGAGGTTGCGCTTTGAGGATATTCGCGATGAGATCATGTTTGTACGTATGTTTGACTCGCTCGGCCCCCAGTTGGTCACGGGTACGAAACGGCCGATCGCCGAGGCTCTGCGTGAAGACGCTGCAGTGGCGGCACAGATCCGCTCGATGCTCCTGTCACTGTGGGGGCACCGCTATCTGATCGACCACGGTTATCTCGATCGGCGCGACGGTACATCGCTTTACAGTGCCTTTCTCATCCCGGCACTGGCTCGCGCTCGCGCAGGACTGGGCAGCACGCCCAGCCAGGGGTCGACCTATGTCCTCAATCATCTCCTCGAAGCCGGGGCGATCTCCGCGGCTGCTGACGGCCGCCTCAAAATCAACTCGGGGATCGCGGACGCCGACATAGTTCGGGCAGCGATGGAATTCATCTCACCCATGGCAAAGGGCGACGCGCGTGCGGTCAAGTCATTGTTGCAGCACTATGCGGTAGTCACTCCGAGGATTCGCGACCTGTTGGCGCGGCTCGGGCCCGCACCAGCGCCACAACGCCTGATATACCGCACGGCGGATCAGCTCAGCCCGCCTTCCGCAGCCGTCCGGCGCGCTGTCGGTCATGCTTCATTGCGCGACGAGTTCGAGTTACTGCGGTTGGCACGTGGGTTGTCCGTGGCCTTCAAACAGCCGATATGCGACGGCTGTTGATACCGCCCTCGAGCCGCCTGCAAGTTCTGCGCATTCCAAGTCGCTTAATGTTGCCCAGGTAGGATCACTCGTCACACCGTTTGATGGTGCAACTACCAACTTGTAACGCACGCTGTCGCGCTGTGAGTTGGTCGCGTGCCGAATACTATCAGTTGACGATCGTCGGTCGGACGCGAGCCGCAAATTGGACGGAGCCCGATGATCTAAAAACTGCTCTTCGATCTTATCTGGCGAGGCAAGAAGTGACCAAGCTGCTCTGAAGTACATGACGGCCCTTGGCGGACGTCTGCCGGACTTCAAATTGGGCAGCAGACTGCTGCCTAATTACCCTCAACTCGTTTCGTCAGCGCCGCCGATAGGAAGCGGGCGAACTCGTATTCGTCTTTCCTCGAAGACGACAATGCACCCCTGATCAAGCGTGCTCGCAACAGTTGGCAGGTTGGCCAACAACACGGCCGTCTGTTGTTCCGCGCGTCGCTGTGACGGACGACGCAGCAGAATTACCGATGGCTTAGTCTCTCTTCGCAGCGACAACAACGTCCCGAAATCGGTATCTGCCGAAATCAGCACGCGCGACTCGCGCTCCGCCAGAGCAAGAACTTCCGGGTCTGGCGCTGCCTGCATATTCCAGTCCCGAACATGCTTTGCATCGTGGCCGGCTTGTCGCAATCCTTCGGCCACCGCCGGTGAAAGCGCATTGTCGATGAGAAATCTCACGCCGCCGTGACGAGGGGAAGCTGTCGCTCCCGAACCGCGTCAGCGGCAAAGTGCAGAGCCTCGTCGATATCGCCGGCTTCCAAGTCAGGATATTGGGCCAAGATCTCATTGGCCGACATGCCGTCCGCCACCATCTCGATGACAGTCGCGACGGGAATGCGAAGTCCACGAATGCACGGGACGCCGCCCATCTGCGATGGATTGACGGTAATTCGCACGAACTTCATGACCCTGATCTCCATCGGTTTAGTTATGCCAGTGCAGGGGTGAATCTGCCACCGACTATTGTACGTGGCGCGCCTGCTCGCGCACGATTCACTCGCGTTATCATTCTAAGTGATTGAATTTATTGAAGAGACGGCCGAATGAACTCTTGGTCATCGTTAGCGCATCGCCCACGTAGCGGCATCGATGGCCCAAATCTGACCTCATCCCGTGACGAAACACCGCCCGTTGCCCACATCAGCCGAGGATTCATAACGAGGCAGAGCACCACGCTACCCAGTCGCACGCGGCTCAAAGGAGCAAGGAGAGCGGTTCCAGCTCGGTGAGAAGCCGGAAAGCGGACGTGGCGCCTCTGAGAAGTTCACAAGGTGCGCGTGTTCAGATTGGGGTGCTTGCACTTCCTAGCCGCGCCGTTCGCTCTGCTGTTTGGCAGATGAAGTCCGAGGATGTCCTGTGAAAGCCGGTTTCGCGAGCGGGTACGAAACCGGGTACCGAACCAGATGGGGCAGGGTAGAATGCGAGCAATATCAACTGGCTAATCGGTCAGTTGGATTCCGACCCTAGCCTCCAAGACGTCCACTGACGTCCTCAATCTTCCGCCGGATTCCGGCCTTGATCGAAGCTCGCGGCAATCAGTCGCGACTTGAAGTTGAGGTACGAGAGGATGTGGGTTCCTTCCCGTCCCGAAGCAATCGAAGAGCGCGACTCCGCCTCATGGCCTCGCATTCGGATCGGCGTGTGTGCGGGGCCAAAGCTCGGAATCGATAGTTTCGTGATAGGCGTGCCACGTTGCATAACCGAGCAGAGGCATCAGCACAACGAAACCTACAAAAGCGGTGGCGAAGCCCAGTAACACGGCAAATCCGATAAGAGATGCCCAAATGAGCATGGCGAGTTTGTTCCTCAGGGTGGCGTTCATGCTCGATATCACGGCTGTGATTGCGTCAGTGCGGCGGTCGAGGAGCATCGGCAGCGAAAAAGCAGTCGCGCAGAACACCATCATGCAGAAGAAAATCCCGACGAGTGTTCCAACCCCCAGGTAGGGAAGGAGATCGTGCATGTTGGGCGCCGCGTTGCTGGGCAAGAACACGCTCATTATCATGGCGGCTCGTCCCCATACGAGTAGCAGAACTAACAGACAAATTCCCAGTACCAATGTGTCACGCAGATGCGTGCGCCCTTCTCGAAGACTGAACAGCAGCGTTGGTCGGTCGTTGTGTTGGAGCTGGTAGCTGATCGAATATAGGCCCATCGCGAGGAATGGGCCGACGAATACGAAGCCACTGGCGAGCCCGATGTAGAGCGCCAGCAGGCCCAGTCTCCAGGTCAGGAAACCGAGCAAACCTCCAAAGAAGGCGAACAGGAGCCCGTACAGCAAGCTCAACCAGGGAGCGGCAACGATGTCTTTCCATCCCAGCCGCAGCCACCCAAATGCTGCCGCGAGCCTCAACTGACGGCAGGGAGCCAGGAATGGAAGTCCTGTGGAGTCGGTTGGCGAGCCGTCACTCATACTCGCAGGGCCTGCAAAAGCAGGAGAGTCACGAGTGTCATACCGATAATGTATGCCTATTATGCAGTGGACAACAGTTTGGATTTTTGCGGCTTATACGGATGTGCAAGCCTCGAGCATCGGGGGCGCGCTCGTTTCGCGCCTTCTCTCGAGTCCCAGGGACGTCTAATTGAATCCAGCGGGTTTGCCGGGTACCGCACCGGATATTTGGCGATTCATCAGGGCAGAAAGCTGCGCCTGCCTTTCGCTGACGAAAGAATCAGACTCGACGCTCGGCTCCGCTTGCTCGCGGCTGCGCGGCTCGCCAGCGCACCGGCGCTCAGGGCATCGCCATGCCGCCGTCGTGTTCCACGGGAACTGGCCCGTGCGATGCAGGACGACTCCTATTGCACGCCGTGTGGCAGCCGGATTCCCTTGTCCAGGACGATCAGCGAGAGGATCGGGAGAGCCTCCGTGACCTTCTTGGGCGTGTCGATATCTAGCATTCCGTCGTAGATTTCGCTTTCGTCCGCATCCGACTCCTTGTGGGACGCGGTTGGGCCGCCAACGAAGCCGCCCCTGTCGATCTGGCCCGTCGACCCGGCTGAACTCCCGGCACTGGCCGAGCCCGCCGAACCCACTGCCCCCACATACCCGGGAGTGCCGGTAATCCCAAGGGGGTTGCTGGTCACGTTCAGAGTTCCGGCTATGTACGAGATGTTGTAGTTGACGTCGTCCGTTCCCGAGACCTTGATAGCGTAATTGCCTGCAGGCGAGGAAGTGGTCGCGGCGGTCCACACCGTCGGAGCGGTTGTCAGTGAGGACGCGCTCTCGCCGGCAACGAATCCGCTGTACGTCACCGTCAGGGCCGGATTGGCCATGCCGGCCACCTTGGTCTGGTCGTTCGCGGTGATCGTCAGGGGGGCGGGCGTGATGTTCGCCTTTAGGCCGGTGGGTTGGACCAGCGTGTAGTTGTTGGCATCGGCGCCGGTGAGGCTGTAGCCGCTGACGGTGACGGCCTTCCCATTGCCGGCCTTTTTGTTGGCGAATGAGCCGACGCCTGTGCCGCTAAGTAACACTGTGTCGGAGCCGAGAGCTGCAACGGTCGCCGTGCCGCTGAGCGTGGCTGCGGTAATGCCATCGTAGACCTTGTCGTTCGCCGCCAGTCCTGAGATCTTGATGTCGGCTGGCGTAATGTTTGCCGTGAGGCCCGTCGGCTCGACCAGAGTGTAGTTGCTGGCGTCGGCGCCGGTAAGCGTGTAGCCGCTCACCGTGACGGCCTTGCCGTTGCCGACGTTCTTGCCCGCGAACGAGCCCACGCCTGTGCCACTCAGCGCCACGCTGTCCGAGCCCAGCCCTGTAACGGCTGCAGTGCCCCTGAGCGTTACCGCCGTGGTGGTATCGTAAACCTTGCTGCTTGCTGCGAGGCCCGCGATAGCGAGGGTGGCTGGCGTGATGTTCGCCGCCAGGCCCGTCGGCTCGACCAGTGTGTAATTGCCGGCGTCGGTACCGGTGAGCGTGTAGCCGCTCACCGTAACGGCCTTACCGTTGCCGACGTTCTTGTCGCCGAAGGCCCCGACGCCAGTGCCGCTCAGCGCCAAGACGTCCGAGCCGAGGGCTGCAGCGACTGCGGTGCCCCTCAGTGTGGCCCCGGTTGTTGTGTCGTAAACCTTGTTGTTCGCCGCGAGTCCCGTGATGGTAAGGTTGGTCGGGGTGATGTTCGCCGTGAGCCCGGTGGGCTGGACGACGGTGTAATTACCCGCGTCCGTGCCTGAAAGCGTATATCCGGTGACCGAGACAGCCTTGCCATTGCCGACGTTCTTATCGGCGAACGCGCCGGCTCCAGTACTGGACACCGTCACGTTATCGGATCCGATCGGTGTGGCCGTCGCCGTGCCACTCAGTGTGGCACTCGTCCCCGCATCGTAGACTTTGTTGGTTGCCGTCACACCCGTGACGGTCAGGTTAGCCGGCGTGATGTTTGCGGTCAGGCCCGTGGGCTCGACCAGGTTGTAGTTGCTGGCGTCCGTCCCGGTGAGCGTGTAGCCGCTGACCGAGACGGCCTTACCGTTGCCGACGTTCTTGTCGTCGAACGCGCCTACGCCGGTGCCATTAAGAGTCACGACGTCCGAGCCGAGCGCGGTGACGTTCGCGGTGCCGGTTAGCGTGGCGGTGGTGGTGGTGTCGTAAACCTTGCCGATCGCCGCGAGACCCGTAATGGCGAGTTTGTCTGGGGTGATGTTGGCCGTCACCCCGGTCGGTTCGACGATCGTGTAGTTGCCGGCGTCCGCACCGGTAAGCGCGTAGCCAGTGATCGTGACGGCCTTGCCATTTCCGACATTCTTGTCGGAGAAGATGCCGGTACCGGTACCGGCCACTGTGACCGTATCTCTTCCAATCGGCATGACCGTTGCCGTGCCGCTCAGTGTGGCATCCGGCGTCGTGTCGTAGACCTTGTCGAACGCTGTGACGCCCGTGACGGTGAGGTTTGCCGGCGTGATCACGCCGTTGGTGTTGTTAACCTTGACGATGTTGTAGTTATTCCCGCCGTTTCCGTCATTGATACCGACGGACACGACCAACACGGTTTTGCCGGTGCCAACGTTCTTGTCGGCATAGTTTTCACTGATTCCAATGCCGTCGCCTTGCTGCAACCCGACCACAGTAGCAAGGCCCGTGGGAAAGGAGACACCAATGGTACCGTCGTAGGTCTTGGAACTCGGCCCCGCCGTGACGGTGACGGTGGCCGGCGTAATGTTCGCTGTCACCCCGGTGGTCAGCGTGTAATTGTAGGCGTCCGTCCCCGTGAGCGTATAGCCGCTGACCATGACGGCCTTGCCGTTGCCCACGTTCTTATCCGAGAACACACCGGTTCCGGTACCGGAGACCGACACGTCATCGGTTCCCAGATGCGTGACCGTCGCCGTGCCGGTCAGCGTTGCGGCTGTCGTCCCGTCATAGATCTTATTGAACGCCGAGATACCGCTGACGAGCAGAGGCGCTTTGCTGATGGTCAGCATGCCGTTGACAACGGTGATGTCAAAGCCCTGCTGGTTGGACCAGACATCCGGCGCGTAGATGCCCGCATCGCGATCTTTGACGTAGGCCGAGGAAACGCCAAAAAGATTGGGGGAGGTACCGGCTCCATTGATGGAATAAGTCGGATTTGATAGTGCGCCACCGTTAACGTTGAAGTTACTCGCGGTGTAAACCGTACCAAGATTATTCGCGGTGATCGTCAGCGGAGTGAGAAAAGTCTTCAGCAGGGGCGCCGTGTGGCCGTCGTAGTTGCGCCAGACCGATGAGTCCCAACCCAGATAGGAGGACGCCTGTTGAGCTTGAGCGGGCGTCAGCGCAGTCGCCAAGGAGTAATCGAAGCGTGCCGCTGACGAGATCCAATAACTGTTCGTCGTGGTGCCGGCCTCGGAGCCGATGAAGCCGCCGATATTGATGCCGGATCCCGTTACCGTACCGCCCGCGTAGCAGTAGCTAACGATACCGAAGTTGTCGCCGATCAGACCGCCTGCGAACTTGCCGGCGAAAACCGAGCCGGTGGCATAGGAGTTTGTTACGGTTGCGGGTGGTCCGACGAAGTTGAAGTTGGACCCGACGAGGCCCCCTACGAAAAGAGCCCCTCTCACTGTCCCGGTGGAGTAGGTCTGACTCAAGGTCCCCATATTCGCACCCACGAGTCCGCCGACATAGTTCTGCGATCCGGCGTTCACCGTTCCGTTGGTGTAATAGGAAGCAGTGATGGTCGCGCTGGCGGCATTCACACCGACCAGCCCGCCCACCATGGAGCCCCCGGGTGACACATCGCCACTCGCATACGAGCCTGTGATCGTTCCTCCGGCCTCGTTCTCCCCGGCCAGTCCTCCGACGTAACCGCCAGCGGAGCTCACCGAGCCTGTGTCATGATGCGACTGGCTGATGGTCCCAAAATTGTCGCCAACGAGGCCGCCGACGGCAGATTGCGGAGTAGCCGTTGGGGTGGTGCTGACCTGCTGCGTGGAATAACTGTTGCTGATATTGCCATTGTTTGTACCGACCAGGCCGCCGATGGCGGCGGTTGATCCCTGTACGGAGGCAGGCCCGGCGCCGGTACCAGGCACCGTGTAGCTGTTCGTGATGATTCCACGGGCGCCGTTCACCCCGACCAGCCCGCCCACGCTGCTTTGACCGGTCACGGTCATCGACGCGAAGTTGTTGCTGATAAAGCCATTGTTATTACCGACCAGGCCGCCGATGGCGGCGGCTGATCCCTGTACGGAGGCAGGCACGGCGCCGGTACCAGCTACCGTGTAGCTGTTCGTGATGGTTCCACTGTTCAGCCCGACCAGCCCGCCGACGTTGCTAGGACCGGTCACGGTCATCGACGCGAAGCTGTTGACGATAGTGCCTTTGTTGTTACCGACCAGGCCGCCGATGGCGGCGGTGGATCCCTGTACGGAGGCAGGCACGGCACCGGTACCAGGTACCGTGTAGCTGTTCGTGATGCTTCCACCGGTACCGTTCAGCCCGACCAGCCCGCCGACGTTGTTAGGACCGGTCACGGTCATCGACGCGAAGCTGTTTCTGATGGCTCCGAAGTTCTCACCTGCCAGTGCGCCGACATTGTCGCTTGTACTTGCGAGGGTGCCGCCTACGAGTCCTACATCGCGTATGAGGCTGCCGGTAGCGTAGCCGAAGAGTCCCGCATCGCCGATCGGACTGACAGTGAGACCGCTGATGATGTGACCGAGGCCATGGAACTGCCCTGTGAAAGCCGCGCCGGCGGCCCCAATCGGATGAAATCCATTAAAAAAAGCGGTAGCGGTCGCCGTTGCGTCGATATCGCTGCCGAGTGCGTAGTAGCCCGACAAGCCGTTGGTGGCATTGGCAATGCCTTGCAGGGTCGTGGGGCTGGTGTCCCCATCCACGCCCAGGCTGTTGATGACGGTGTAGGCGATCCCTTCAATCTGCAGGCTGGGGTTGCTGCCGGAGAGAGTCACCTTCGAGCCGTTGTTCAGGTAGTAGCTGCCTCCTTTGCCCGCTTGGGCGTAGTTCAGAATCAGACCGGCGCTGCTGCCGGTTGCGGTGATGGAGCTGTTGATCTGGATGTTACGGTCGGCATTCAGCGTGAGAGTGGTGGGCGCACTCCAGGTCACCACATCGTTGACGAAGAGATCGCCATTGCCGGCTACCTTGCCGTCGGTGCTGGAGAGGATGATGTTATTGGATTGGAGCTCGTTGCTGAGCGCCGCACCGCTGATATCCGGGGAGCCCGGCGCTATCGTGAAATCCGGGGGATCCACCAGCCAGGTGCCGGTTTTGCCCGATGTGGCCAAGGTTGAAATGCGTGCACTGTCGGCCACGTGGACATGTGCACCGGAGGTCTCGATGGTCCCGCCGTTGCCGCCTTCGGGAGCGGAGGCATCGAGAGTCCCGTCGACGCTGACTGTACCGCCGTCCGCACCGCCGAGCAGGCTGATCTCCCCGCCCTGGTTCTCGATCGTGCGCGCTTCGATCACGCCGGTGTTGTTTACCACGGTGTTCAGCAGCGCATCGCGTGCCGTGGCCGTCATGATCACCGTGCCGCCGTCGGCCTGGATGAGCTGGCGGTTTTCCGCAAGCGCGCCCGCGGTGCCCTCATCGACCTGCACATTCAGCAAACGGTTGCCGTTGAAGTCCAGGGTGATTGCGCTGCCGGCCGCCAGCGCCACGGTTCCGAAGCGAGCGCTGATGATCCCTTGGTTACTCACCTGGCCCCCGAGGAGAGCGACGGAGCCCCCTTCGGCGGCGGTGATGGTTCCCCGGTTGATCACGCTTGCGGGAGCAGCGGCACTGGATCCGGAGTTGGCGCTCTGAAAGGTGTAGTGGCCGGTGAGAATGTCCGAGTCGGTGAGATTGAGAGTAGAGGCGACCAGGCTGCCAACATTCACTTGGGCAGTGCGGCCGAAGAGGACCCCGTTGGGATTGATCAGGAAAACCTGGCCGTTGGCGTTCAGGTGCCCGTAAATGTGGCTCGGATCGCTACCGCTGACCCGGTTGACCGCCACGGAGGTGGAGGAGGGCTGCACGAACTGGACTGTCTCGGAACGCGCGATGTTGAAACTCTGCCAATCCAGGGAGAGATTCTGGCTTTGCTGCTGGACGGTGGTGGTATCGCCGGTCTGTTTGATCGTGCCTTGGCCCGTGACGACGGTTCCACCGGTGGGCCCCGCGTGCGCCCGGTCACCGCCAGCGGCCAATACAGCGGCTGCCAGGAGGAGGGCGTAGCGAACGAGAACCGCGCGACCGCCTCTCTTGCCCCGGCAGCAGGTCAGTTCTGAGGCAGGCACGTGGCGTTGCGCAGCTTCATTCCAGACGAGACGGTACGTGTGGTTCATGTTCTTCCTGTGAATCCGTTTCAACTGATCAGAAGTACTGCGCAAACTGCAGCCAGATGCGGGGACGGCGGTCGGAATCGGTCAGCGGCGCGGGTCCCGCGCGCCACGCCAGGTAGGTTCTCAAGGCAAAGCGCTTCGGCTCGACCCATTGCAGACCCAGCCCCTCGCCGGCCAGGTTGCGGCGGTTGTTGGTGTCGGTGGGTAGAGGCTTGTGATTCATCCTGACGATGCCGGCATCCGCGAAGGTGAGGATCTCCATCTCGGGAATTTCCGGCACGCTCCACCGCAACTCGATGTTGAGGACCGCGGCATCGTCACCGGCGCCTTCGTCCTGGGGATAGGCGCGCACCCCATAAGCGCCTCCGATCGCTTGTGTCTCGGAGGTGTCGAGGTTTTTGTTGGTGGTCTGGGCGGCCAGGCCCATGTAAAGCGAGACTCCACTGGTGAGGGTTTGGGTGCGGCTGTAGTTCAACGCGAGCTTGTAGTACCGCCCCTGGGCCTGGTGGCCGTTGGGTCCCTGGTCGGCCGCCGCGGCAAGCGGGTCCAACCGGAGGCGCCCGCTCATGAAGTCGACGCTGTAGACATTGATGGCGTTGCCAGCGACGGCGTCGCTCCAATCGCCCAACATGCCCAATGTCGCGACATCGAGCGTCTTGCGGATGTCCGTGAAGGCGGCATCGATGTGGTCGTCGAGGCGTTTGTGGTCGTACGTGAACTGCAGGGCGAGGTTGTGATATGGAGTGCGAACCAACTGGTAAGCCGTCCACAGAGTGCCCACCTCGGCCGTGCCGTGTGCGGAAAGGGATACGAACTCCTTGCCCAGCCGGTACTGGAGCTCAGAAGCGGCGAGGCCGATCTTGAGTCCATTGCCACCCAACGGGACCTGATATCCCAGTCGGCCGTAATTCATCCCATGTCCGGCCGAGTTGGCCCGCAGGCTCAGAACGTCTCCATAGTGAAGCGGATCGTTGAAGTTGAGCGTGCCGCCGCCCCGGAGTTGGCCCGTGAATCGATTGCCGTAGCTGTCCGCGTCGACGCTCCCGCTGAAGCGATGCGCACTGTTCACCTGTATGTCCAGGTCGGAGGTGCCCAGCGTGGCGCCGGGTTTGAGGGTCGAGCGCACCTCGACCCCGGGGAGGTCATTTAACAGCAGCAAAGAGCGCGAAAGATTGCGGCCCTCCACGGGGCCCGTGCGACGCAGGTGCTCGAGGTGTTTCGTGACGAGGGAGCCGGCGACCGGCGAGTTGTTGGTCACATCGATGGACGACAGGTGACCTTCGATCACGGCGATCTCGACCGTGTCGTTCCGGATCTTCTGAGCCGGCACGTAGGCGCGTGACAGCATATAGCCGTGCTGCCGGTAGTGAGCCGTGATGAGCCGGGCGACGTCATTGAGCTCCGCCAGCGTCAGCTTCTGGCCGCGGTACTCATGGATCAGGGCTTCGAGCTGCTCGGGTGAAAAAGCATGCGCGCCCGTGATTCGCCAGTGCCTCACCACTACTGACTGGGACGCCGGGCCGCTCATGGCGGGACGTTCTTCCTGTGGAGGAAGCGCCGCGTCGGGATTCGTGACGGGCGCGGGCGGAGGCGGGCGAATACCCTCCAGTATCCGGCCGGCATCGGGACGCGCTTGGGCGCGAAGCGGTTGGGGGCAGATCACCAGCATACCCACCAGACACACGGCAAAAAGCGTGAGCCCGGAGCGACCTGAAAACCATCCCGCACGCGCCCAGCGGCTGCGCGCGCGAATCAAATATGCCAGCATGAATATTACGTATTCCTCGCAACTCGCCGAAGACTCGATGCGCTTGTCGCCGGTCCGGGCATCATTTCGGCAGGCGAGTGCAATACGAATGCTCTAGATGGAACGACCGCCTTCAGTCCCTCGCATCATGCAATTCAGTGATGGCACGTCGGTAAGAGCGCACCGACCGTCTCGACTGCCGCGCAGCTTACGTTGTCGCGAATCGGCGAATCATTAACTGCAGCACACTTCCAACTTGATGTGAGTGTGTTGATGATCCGTCGAGACTTTGGTCTGCGCTGCCGTCCTCCCGTCGCGAGACGGTCAGTCGCACGATCAGAGTTGGATTAGTGGGATCATTTTAAATGCGCGAGTCAGCTTCAATGCTCGCCAACAAGTAGAGCCGACGGCGGCACGGATCTGGGCTCGCAAACTCGCGATGATTTGCGTCCGTGAATGTCCGTCTCTAGCCGGTACATGGGCCGGGTACCGAACCGGTTATCGCCCGCACGACATTGTAAAATGTCAACGCGGTTGGCATGTTATATAATCAATTCGATTCCGACCCTAGCCTCCAGAGACGTCCATTGGCATCCGTAAACTTCCGCCACCATCCGGAATTTTGCGCACTGCCCATTGAGGACGCGTTGGAGTGTGGGTCGGCGGTCCTATTCTATCAGGGCAGGGCTCGAGTGTTGTTGAAACCAGTTATCACCAGACACGCAATACAACACCGCGATTCCGTGGTTGTTCCGATCTGCAGCCGCAGCAGCGTGAGCCTTCATACGAGAGCCCATTTGGGAAACGCAGGCTGACGAAGCGGCAAATCTTCAAACAGCAATGCCATGCTTTCACTGACTGCTATCGATCTCAGTGGGCTCAGGATCTGGCGATTCCGTGTTTTCGTCATTCTCCTCATCTGCAGGGTCAGTATCTAACAGGTCGGGATTTGCAACCCACAATGGAACCTGCAGAAGCGCGATATCTCCAGCCCGGAGGAAAACATCTTCTCCATCGACATCGGTGAACCGATAGCGCTCATGTCTTTCAGGACTCATCTCGAGCGACCAGAAGATGTTTCCGAAATCCCCTTCATCGCCTTCGTCGTCCGGGTCAGGGTCATCTATTTCCGGAGTAAATTCGAAGCATTTGGTGCTCCCGGAGAAATAGATCGCGACACTGGGGTCTTTTTCGTCTTCGTGCTCGTCTCGGTTGACGCCGATGTCGAACAGGAAATGACAGTAGACCACCTCTCCAAGGTTGATGGCGATGCGAGCGTGTTCGGTGTCGAAGACGACAAACGAAAGTTCATCAGTTTCACGCTGAACCATGCTGTATATGCGCCGCTGTTCCGCAGGTGGAATCTCGAAGATCAATTCTTCGTCATGCCCTCTGAGGAGAATCTTGAAGTGCCAGGTTGCCGGATCAGCCTCGAGCCCCTGTTCACTCAGTTCTGCGTAGGTCTTTTTTGGGACATAGCGGGAGTTCTTGAATTCAATCTGAAGCTTCTCTATCACCTTTCCGGAACCAGGAAAAATCGCTTCCACAGGCTCGCCCAGCGCCTTGCTGAGTTTCGTTGCGAGATCGAGGCGCGCCGCCACGGCACCAGTTTCGATCCGCTGGATCTGCTGCTGACTGGTGCCCACTGCCGCAGCAAGTGCACGCTGAGACAGCTTTAATCGGGTGCGAATTTGCTTTACGCGGTTCCTTTGCATTTCTTGATCGGTCCAAGATGACACAAATAAGTGTTATGACACAGTTTAGTGTCAGGTGTCTGGCTATGGCAAGCTCGAACATCTGAGTGGGGCGACCGGCCAATGAAATCATACGGTTAGCACGCGAGGGGATTCCGCCCACCTCTAGTCGCTTAACTGGGGGGTCCGAATTACCTCTAACTCCGGCGAAATTCGTCCTGACTCGTGTCCGTTGCGTGCGAGCGAGATGCTATCAATGATTGCACCATTACGGACGGCATCGCTATCATTGATAGCAGAGGATTCAGGAAATGAATATGGCGCAGCTCGTGGTGCGAAATCTGTCTGATGATTTGGTCAAAGCGTTGAAACGCCGTGCAGCCAAACACAATCGCAGTGCGGAACAGGAACACCGCGAGATTTTGGAAGCAGCCTTGCGGGGGCCGAAGCGGCGCAGCCTTGCGTCTGTGCTGGCGTCTATGCCCAACGTGGGAAGAGATGAGGACTTTGTCCGTCAACAATCCGACTCGCGGCGCTGACGATGTACCTCGTTGATACGGATGTGATCAGTGAAGCGCGCAAAGGAGAGAAGGGAAATCCCGGCGTGCGGCAATTCTTTCACGACAGGGAGCGCGACAACATTCCCCTGTACGTATCCGCGATTACCATCGGCGAGCTGAGACAAGGAGTGGAGGGTGTTCGCCACCGGGGCGATGAGCCGCAGGCCCGACTTTTGGAGCGATGGTTGAATCGAGTCACGAGTACATTTGGCGACGCCATCCTGGCGTTTGATGAGGCGGCAGCGGAAATTTGGGGCCGGCTACGAGTGCCAAATCCAGAGAACCCACTCGACAAGCAGATCGCGGCTACCGCGCTCATCAATGACCTGACGGTCGTGACCCGCAACACCTCACACTACGTTCCGACCGGAGCTCGAGTGCTGAACCCTTTTACCGATTGAGCGCGGGACCGCCATGAACAATAGAATGATAGGATTCGTTTTGTCCTCCTTCGGGACATAGATCCACTGACCGATTCCGCCAATGTGCAGCTTGCACGAGGCATGATGCGATCGGTCCGACGACGGCCACAGAAAGCCGGCGTAACGGGCGGGTACCAAGCCGGGTATTGCCCCCCCGCTGTGCAGACAAAATAGCAAGGAATGTCCGACGGTTAGTCTGGCAGTTGGATTCCGACCCTAGCCTCCAGGGACGTCTATCTGCGCATGCAGTCTTCCGTCGGTGTCCGGCTCCACATTGTGGCAACGTTGGCCACCAATTCCGCACAAACATGATCGGGAAATAGGCCGGGGCCGGCGCCGTGTTGGCGCATGGACAAGACTGTGGCTCCCGACCATCAGTTCAATCTGTGAGCTCGTTGAACCCTTGGCCGATCAAGATCATTGGGACGCACCTCTCTACCCGCGCTGCCCGTGTCTTCGCCTGCTTTGCACTCGAAACATGGAAGATGTACGACTTCCTTCGCCCCGGCGTGAGAGCTTCGAATGCCGCTCGGAGTTTCGGAGCGGCGGCCAACCTGGCCTGCAATTCCTCTGGAACCGCATAGTCTGAATCCTTCTTGAGCGTAACCTTCTTACCCGACTTCTCGATCTCGACGGCTTCGTGGATGTAGTTCCTCAGAATCGACTGTACTGCTGTAATTTCCTCGAGAGAGGTAAATCTAATCCAGCGACCGGCCTGTGTATGCTTGCCGATCTTTTGCAGAATGCTTCGGGTCGACGAGCAACGCGCCTTTGAAGAACGAGAGCGCGCACGCATCCTTCAGCGGGATGATGATTGCCACATTCCTTTTCCGGTAGGTGAAGCAGGGCTTGCCCCACTTCATTTCCTCACTCAGGTCGCAGTCGATTGCGATTGCCCTCAGCTCGTCTGCTTCCTTCTGCCACTTTTTCGCGTAAGGTACTTTCACCGTTCCCCCGATTGTTTGCTCACCAAAGCGAGTGGGCCCAAGTGTCGTTTCCTCTCACCCGACTGGGGAAGCTGAAAGCTCTACTGACGTCCAACGCAATCGCCTGTATCGGGCGGGTATCAAACCGGGTATCTAGGGAGCCAGCAGTAAAGCGAGAGAGCAAACAGCGACTGCATTGCGAGTTCGATTGCGCCCCTGGCCTGCCTGCTACCGGGACTGCGGCGGCCCATTTATGGGGGCGCCGGCCGAACACCGCTCGGTGTTCGGCCGGTGCTCAGACGACGCTTGCGGCTACATGAAGAATTGTTCGGAAGTGATCTTGCCGTCCTTGTTGACCTCGTAGACGCAGACTTCTTCCATATGCATCCTTCCTTGTCCTTTCATTGTGACGTCCAGTCCAAGGGTAAGCGCGAACGCGTTCCCAGCGATTAACGGCTGCGACACACTGCAGGAATGCACTTGCTCCACATTCTGGTTCCACTTGTGGCCCTTTTCGATAATGTTGCGCAAGCCCTTCGTTTCCTTGGGAAACTGAGGGGACTCATGTTGTTCGATGCTGACTGCGTCATCGGCGAACAGCTCCTTCTGGGCGGCTTCGAACTGACCCTGACGGCAAAGCTCCGCGAGGCGAGTGGCGATCTGTTGGGTTGACATGGCGGACGTGCTCCTTCTCTTGCGGCGGTGAAGGTGGACTCGATCCAACAAAGGAGGGCGGAAAGTTCCGAAGACTATAGCGCATCGTGGCAGAGCCGGGCCACCCCGAAGGAGGGAGGCGAGCGCTGCCAAACAATGCAGCACAGCACCAAGAGC
>Ga0068858_100001460_pt1 | contig 24308 bp, 25 predicted proteins | sample KBSSwiS12_FD_66589 | JGI IMG/M metagenome (GOLD analysis project Ga0068858, IMG submission 66589) | Switchgrass rhizosphere microbial communities from Kellogg Biological Station, Michigan, USA - KBS Switchgrass S1-2 | ecosystem: Host-associated > Plants > Roots > Rhizosphere > Soil ... | reverse complement strand
GCAAGCTCAGCAACAACAGGCCCAAGCCCAACAACAAGCTCAACAGCAACAAGCGAGAGCCGCGCAAGCTCAGCAACAACAGGCCCAAGCCCAACAACAAGCTCAACAGCAACAAGCGAGAGCCGCGCAAGCTCAGCAACAACAGGCCCAGGCTCAACAACAAGCCCAACAGCAACAAGCGAGAGCTGCTCAGGCCCAGCAGCAGCAGGCTCAGGCTCAACAACAAGCCCAACAGCAACAAGCGAGAGCCGCGCAAGCACAGCAACATCCTGCTCCGGTTGCCCAGCCGAAACCTCAGGGTAGCGGCCCCAGCGCTCCAGACGAGCATAAAGGTAAGGATAGAAATCAAAACGATCCTCCTTCATCGGGGAATTAGCGGGGAAAAGGGGACAGGTATCTATTCGGATGGTGTCACCCCTCTGGGGTGAGGGATTGAGGGGATGAGTTCCGGTGGTGGCGACGGCGGGGCAGTCTTGCCACCGGCTAGAAAAAGGGAAAAAGGGAAGGAAAAAGGAAGGGAAGGAAAAAGGAGACAGGCACAATTGCGGGTAATAAGCGGGACACTTTTGACTGATAAAAAAAAGTTAACTTTTTGGGCAGCCAGCCGATCCATAGAATGAAGACAGTTTGTTCTTTGATATTCCAAATCGACAGGCACCAGGAAAACCAACTGCTCCGGGACGGAATGCGGCGGGTGTCGAAGGAGGCTGCTTCCGCCGATGGGACATCGGCGGCTACCTCGGAGCTCAGGGTTTGGGCTTGGCTGGCTGGTCCCAAAACTTCTGGAACTGCGCCTTGGTCTTGGTGGCGGTAGCGTCGTCGGGTTGGGTCCATTGGATTTCCGTCGTGGGGTGATCGGCCTTGAGCTTGGCGATGTCTTCCTCGCTGGCGATGACTTGGGTCAGCACTATTTTTTTCAGCGACGGGAGCTCCTTTAAGTGGGAGAAACCCTTGTCGTAGGTGAGCCAGGTTTGGTTGATTTCGATTTCCTCGAGCGTTTTGATGGTACCGAGAGCCGCAAGCGAGGCATCGGTGATGCGGGGGCTGAATTGCGGGCTGAGTCTTATGATGCGGAGCTTCGGCAGCGCCTCGAATGCGGGGATACCGTCGTCGGTCACCTGCGAGTGCTGGAGATCGATGATTTGCAGCGACTTGCTCTGGGCCAGCGCCTCGGTCGCGTGGTTATCGATCCGGCATCCACCGAATCGCACCTGCTCGAGATTCGGGCATGAGGCGAGGGAGGCCAGACCCGCCCCGAAGAAGCCCTTATTCGGAACATGCCCGGGCAAGAACCATCCCCAATGATCGAGCCCAATGCTTTTCAGGTTCTTCCAACCGGCGAAAGCTTTGAAGCCGTCATCGGTCATCTGAGCCCCGTTGGCGGAGAATTTTTCCAGCTGATCGAGCCCCGACAAGGATTTCGCGACGTCGTCGGTCAGGGGTGCCGTTTCGGAGCCTATCCCCAGACGTTTCAAGGTATGGATCGACCCGATGAGCTTGTAGTCCTCGTCGGTGACGGTGGCCTTTTGACCGACAGAAGCTTCGGAGACGACGCCGTCTTTTTCGATCTTGAAGACCACGCCCTTGGCGACCAGCGCGTCCACTCCGGGGGTTGCATCAGCGTTGGCCGCGATGACAAAGCCTGTTCCCAGAACGAGCGCCGTGATCAACCCCAGCCTCACCCTATCGTGGAGTGTCCTGCAAAGGGTATTTCTCATGCGCTCTTTGTTAAACTCCCCCATGCGAGGAAAGTCGCGCGACCTTGCTTCTTTCAAGAGCCCTTAAGTCCGTCGAAGGTTGCGATGACCTCCTCTGAACTCGGGAAAACAGACGATCATTTCGCTCACAAGTTTAACCATTTATATTCACCGGGCGCCTCAAAGAGAGAGGGATCCTGCGGACCTGGTTGATAACTTTTGTATTTTGATACGGATTTGGCGCTGGCGTTTTGCGATTCCATTCTCAAGGGAACTTTCAGGTTGGCATCGACGAAGAGAAGCCAGGAATATTTATCGACGGATACCCGGTACTTGGCATTAGGTACGTCATCGATAACCTCGGTGCCCAAATATTCGTATTTCGAGTCGGGCCCGATCGCCTCCTGCCCCATACTTTTGGCATCGTAGGGGCTCGGAATAACCACCCGCTGGGCTGGCATGATTAGATAAATGGTATGCCGGTCGGGTAGAAATATGAAAATTACAGATCCCTTGAGGCGATTGATTTCCATCCGGATTTTACCATTGTCATGATAAACCGTATTGGTGCCATCGTGGTTCTTTGTCGTGACGTCCATGACTGCCCGGTATTGCCGGGAAAAAACAAAATGCGGGTCTTTGCCATCATTGGGTGTGTTTTCCGGTTTAGGGCCTGGCGTTTGAAGGTAATAGTAACTCAGGGCAGTGGCTGCGATGACCAAACAAAGGATCCCGACAATCCCATTAAAACTCCACGGGGAAGCCGCTGGCCCGGGCAGGGCGGAAGAGGCAGGCGAGCGCTCTTTTTCATGAAGATGCCGGGCGATCTCCTCGATCGAAACTTCCTGGGCAATGGTATATTCCGGCAGGTCGCGGAAGGGAAGGTAGGTATCCGTTCCTTCGCGGCAGACCAGGGTGTCGCCATCAATATTCCGGTACTTGATGTGGGCCGCCAACTCGATCACGTCGAGGGGACCCTCGATCTTTTCCTGCACCCGACAGAAGAATCGTTTCGGGCCGGTCTCAACCAAAAACGATTCGTTGTTTTTCATGGGGTGCCATGAGCTTTATTTTGCCAAAAGGCTTCGTTGGCAAGTCCTAAAGAACAACGGTGGGGCTACCTTGGAGGGGAGATGGGAGAGGGGGTTTTGATGGTGCCGCTGGCGATGTCCTGGAGGAGGGCATCGGCGGGTTTGGCGTCGGCGTAGTGCTTGATGGCCTGTTTCCCGGATGCATCGGTGTAATAGACGATGACCGAGGTGAGGTTGGGGCAGTCGCGGAGGGATTCGATTCCGGCCGTGACGGTTTCGGGCGTGAAAGTAATTTGCTCGATCGGGGAGTTGGCCACGGGTTTCAGGTCGACGAGACAGTTGTTGAGGGTCAATTCCCTCAAGCGCAGCTTCTCAATGCCGGTGAGGACGAGCGGGCCGGGGGTCTTGTTTTTGATGATGAGGGTTTCCAACGGAAGCGCGATTAACGGCTGGATGTTGTCAAACGAGGTGTCGGTGATGGTGAGGGATTTTAGCGTGGTGTATTTGGACAGGGTGGTCCAATCGGCGAGGTCGACGGACGCCAACTGCAGGGAGGTGAGGGGCTGCGGGCCAAAGTCGTCGAGGTCGGCCTTGGGTGCGTCGTCAAATATGACATGGATGAGGCCCAGGGACTTGAGGTTGAATTTTATTTTTTTCAGCCGTGCGGACTCCATGTGGCAGTAGGCGAATTCGAGATTCTCCAGGGTGGGGAGGCTGCCGACGACATCATAGAAGGAGGGAGAAATGGCGTTGGTGTGGAGCGTCTGAAGGGGCATGCCGCGCAAGGGATCGAGCGATTTGACCTTGGTGTTGTAGACGATCAAATCGGTGATGGGCATGCCTTGGATGGGCGAGAGGTCGCCGACGGGGCAATCTCCAAGGTCGAAATGGGTGAGCTTGAATTTCCGGATGGGTTCGAGGGAAGCGACATTGCAGCCGTGAATGGTGAGGTCGGTACAGAAATTGACGGAGGCGAGGGCGTCGATATTGCTGAACGTTTTGCCGCCGGCGATTTTGATGATTCCGGCTTTTTCATTCACACTCAAGGTGGAGGGAGAATATTGGTAATCGGGGTTGGCGGCCCGAAGGGCGTCGATTAGTGACGGTGGTGGGGCGGAGGATGCGGCATTGGTGGGGTCGGCATGGAGTCCGGCGACGGAGAGGAAAAGGGCCAGAAGGAGGAAGAACGATCGGCTCATGGGTTTTGATTCGGTTGTTTTGCAATCAACGGTGTTCTTGAGATTAAGCGGGTAGAGGCTTCCTGTCACGCCGGAGGTGAATAGGGGAGCGACGAAGCATCCGCCGATGAGACATCGGATGCTTCGTCGCTCAGAGATCGACGGCTACCCAGGAAGGATGCCCTAGGTCTGTACGGTTTTAATGCGACGTTTTAAGTAGCTACGTCCTCCGAGCAGGAACATCGAGAAGCCGATCAGCCAAAAAGCGGTGGTCGAGGGTTCGGGCACTGCGGAATAGGTGTAGATGAGCGACACATTACCCGCAACGGTAGCTGATCCGGTGAACTGCGCTGAGGCTGGATTGTTGTCATTGGAGTCCGAGGCTTGGCCCAATACACCGATGTTCCTTGGGGTCACAGTTACGGTGATTGTTGTCCCATCTGCAGACGTATAAACGGTGAGATCGGAGGTGCTGCTCGAGAGCGTCTGCGTAGGGATTCCGTTCACAATGTCGGCGGGGTTGTTTACGTAGGAAAACGGTCCGGCGGTACCGCCCGGCGCGACATTGAGGCGGTCGTAATTCATTGAATCCGCTATAGTCAGGGCATAGTTAATGTTGGCGGGTGCCGTAATCGTTAAGTCGCCTCCGAGGTGAATGTAAATATTCTCATTGGCTGTCCCCGTGTTGGTTCCTTGAGCCCATCCCGAGAAGGTTGTGTTGGTGAGCGAAACTTCCACATAATTGAGGGTGTTTCCGGTTGAAATATCAAACGAATTGAAGGTAAGCGAAACCGGCGCCCCATTGGACAATCCGGAATAGGAGTCAGTCTGCACGATGGGGGACTGACCATAGGCTTGTGATCCTGTGAGAATAAGGAAAAGGGCGAAGAATTGTCCAAGACCAGGGAGAGTAGAAGCGATATTCATTTTATAGTTGGATTGCCAGGGAAGAGATCGCTCGTGCCGACAATGGGGGAGCGGCTGGAATTGATTCTTTTGGCTTTGATAAGCTCAAGAGTACGGAATTGATAATTCGTCGGTATGGGGTGTGTTCCCCACGCGCTCATGCAGTCGGAAGAGGTCAGGGAGATGTCGCCGTTGCTCGGAGATCGACGGCTATCGAAAGCAATGGGGGCTACTTGGCGGAGGGGGGAAGACAAGATCGGGTTGATTCCGGTCAAGTCCCGCATTGCCACTCGGGGAGAAAAGCATACCTTGAGTTAGTTATGGAACGCGTCCTCGCTCTTACGCTTTTTGTTCTGGCAACGATGGGGGTCGTGACGGTCAAGTTATTGAGCAGGGCCGGGGTCTTTGATACGAAGTCGGAATGGACCCAATACCTAGCAGCTCATGCGAGCCTATGGCTGCTGCTGGTGCCGCTGGTCTACGCCGCCATATGCCTGGTTGCCACGGGGCGAGAGTCATCGGCGGCTGTTCTTACCGTTACGCGTGCGATTGGTTTTGCGTTGCTGGCCGGGTTCGGATTTCTCCTGGTCTGGTTGATCTTTAGTTAACTGAAAGCGATGGGGTAACGGCCGTTACCGGGAGTGGGGCCGCTTGACAGCCGGGCAGATTGGGAGTGAGGTGCCTTTCAACATGAACCAATCCAAGCTGATTTGGGGACACCGCGCGTTTTTCGCGGCGATAATCGCGTGGTATGGCTTTCTCGGTTTGGGCGCGATGATTTGGAATCAGGGAGGCCTGACGGGCACGGATAAGTCGCAGCTACTTGAGATTGGCATTATCGGTTTGATTCCGCTGGCGGGGTTGATCCTGACGTTTCTCGGCTCGCCGGAGACTTATTTTCGTCGGATCACGCCGATCGCGCGTTATTTCGCCGCATATGTTTTTGTAAAATACGGTTTTTCCAAGCTGGAGGGCGGGCAGTTTTATATTCTCGATTCCGAGCTGGATAAGCCGATGGGGAGCGTGAGTCCTCTTTGGTTGACCTGGTATTTCTTTTCCTACTCGGAGATTTACGGCGGCATCATCGCAGGAGTTCAGATTATCGGCGGCATTTTGCTGGTCTTTCAACGGACGGCGTTGCTGGGTGCGTGTCTGCTGGTACCGGTGGCGGGGAATATCATTCTTATCGATATTTTTTACGGCATCCACGGGCCGATCCCGATCATCCTGATGCTGGCGGCGGCGTTGTTTATCGTGATATCGGAACGGGCCCCGGAATTGATCGATCTCTTTTGGAACAATCGTTCGACGGTCCGTGTGAAATGGGGCGGGTGGGTTGGCCGAAGCATATTCTTCTTATTCCTGGTTTTGAATCTAGGGGCACTTGCCGCATTGAAGTTGCATCCTCCCGGAACGCCGCTGGATGGGACGTGGACGATGGCTGAGGTGCATCCCAACGAAGTTGCGGCGCAGGTGCCCCCGACCATCTTTTTTGAAAAGAACAGGCACTTTTGCGTCTTCAAGGACAGGACGGGGGCTTACAAAAAAAACGAATTTGAAGTGGACCCGAAAACGCAGACGATTTCCATCTGGAGTTTAACCGGCTGGGATATGGATGGGAGTAAGACGAGGGGGGACAAGATTTTCGAGGGGACGTATATGCTGATGGGAAATGTGCTCCAGCTTCGGGGGGCCTATGGAAATGATCAGGCGACTTTGCTGTTGGTCAAAAAGGCTCCGCTTATTCCAGGGAGCTAAGGTCGCCCAAGGAGCAGGTCGATGGCGTGCGGGACGTGGGAGAATTTATTTTCCGTAGAGGCCGACGTCACTGCCAACGCCGGTGGCGAAGTCCCAGCCGGATTTGGCGGGATTGGTGCCGGCGAAGCCTGATAAAATATCGCGGAAGCCCGAGGTGATCTTGTAATTGGTGTAGATCAGGTTGAGCTCAGCAATGGAACTTTGGGCGTTGGAGTTGGCGAGGTTGACGATGCCAGCGAGCGAGGGTGAGGAGACGCTGGTTCCTCCAAAGACCATCCAGCCCGAGGCGCCGCCAGAGGGGGTGCTATCGTAAACCGATACGCCTGTATTCGGGTTGGCATCGAAGGAAAAATCGGGCGTGCCTCGTCGACTGCCGACCACGGAAGTGACGGAGGCCTGATAGATGGGAATCGGTTCGTAAGCGCTCGGACCGCCGCCGCCATCGCTCCAAGCGGTCTCGCTGAGAAAGTTTCTGGAGGAGTCGCGATTAATGGTGGTGCCACCCGCACTGACGACATTGGGCGAAGCGGCTGGATAAATGACGATTCCGCCGGTGTCGCCACTAGAGGCAAAGTAGACGACGCCAGGTTGCGTGAAGGTGGAGTCGTAGAATCGTTCGGAGGAAAATTCGGAACCACCCCAACTCATGGAAACCTGCCGTACGCCGGGGATGGAGGCGGCCAATATGACGGCGTTAAAAAGATCGATAAAACTGGAGGAATTGGCCTCGACCAAAATAATCTTGGCGCCGGGAGCCATGGCATGAGCCCACTCAATATCCAGCGCAGCTTCCTGATTCCAACCCGTGTTAACCCTGGGCTTGTTGCGGCCTGCATAAACGACCTGAAAAACGTGATTACTGGCGAGGGTTGCGTTGGTTGAGGTTTCCGTGGGTAAACCGAACTGCCGGGAGAAGACGTTAAAATCGTTGAGCGCGGTTCCGTAGTCGTAGGCATCGACAATCGCTATAATTCCCGAGCCGCCGGTGCTGGGCAGATTGTAAACACTGCGAATAGATTGAGGTGTTTCGCCGCTCGGTGCCCTTCCCACAAAGGCAGGTTGCAGAGCAGGCAAGAGTAGAAGATGATTGGTGTGGGCTTGTTTACCCCAATCCTTGAGCTCTTCGTGGCTGGAATCGGGGATTACAACGACGCCATTGGCATGATACGGCGGACGGTCTGCATGCTGTTGATTGTCCGCTTGGGCGAGGCCTCGCGAGAGAAACACTAAAACAATTGGAACAAAAGTTTTAATGAGGAGAAGATTTCTCTTCATGAGAGTGAATTATCTACTCAAAAACTGATGCGTCAAGTTACATAATTATTACCGAACCCTCCCGGAGCAGGTCGTGCTTTATGGGGATGGCATTTTTGGGGTTGGAGGGGTTAAATTTCCCGGTACCCAAGCCATGAAGAAGAATCCCAAGGTTGATGCATATTTTCGTAATGTCCCGAAATGGCGGAAGGAATTGGAGGCGCTGAGAAAAATACTTCTCGATTGTGAGCTGACCGAAGAGTTGAAGTGGGGCAAGCCTTGTTACGCGTTCCAAGAAAAGAACATCATTATCTTATACGGGTTGAAGGAATCCTGCGCGATTGGGTTCTTCAGGGGGGCCCTGTTCAAGGATACCCACGGTATTCTCATCATTCCGGGGCCGAATACACAGTCGGGACGCTGGATTAAGTTCACGGATCTCCAGGATATCACGGGGAAGGAAGAGGTCTTAAGGGCGTATATTCGTCAAGCTATTGAGGTTCAAAAGGCCGGGTTGGAAGTGGTTTATAAGAAAACGAGCGACTTTGTCATTCCTGAAGAGGTGCAGAGGAAATTGGATAAGATTCCGGCCTTGAAAAAGGCTTTTGCCGCCCTAACGCCTGGACGGCAAAGGGGATACCTGATTTATTTTTCCGCGGCGAAACAATCCAAGACGCGGGAGGCGAGAGTGGAAAAATGGATGCCGCAAATTCTCAAGGGCAAGGGAATGCAGGATCGGTAGCTAAGCAGGATAAGCGGGTATGAGTTAACCCCGATCTTAGGGCATTTCCATTTTATAATAGGGAGCTCCACGGAGATCGCCGAGATACGTAAGCTTCCAGCCCAACGCTTGAGCTTCGCCGACTAATTTTTTCATGCCGTCGCTATCGGCAATCATGTATTGGGAATCGCCTTTCGATTTAATCCATGCGTACATGAGCTTTCTCATTTGTGGAGTTGAGAACGGTAGTTTGAAGGAAGAATGGGCTGTGTAGTAGTCGATGGAACTCGAATAGGTATCTGCCCAGATCCAGGCTTTGGCGTCGAGGAGTTCGGCGGGAACGTTGAATTGAAACGGAGGTTCTTCCGGCGAAGTTAAAGCGGTTCGGGCAAGATCTTTTATCTCTGTGTAATTGGACGATAGATAAACAAGGGCTGCGATCGAAATCGTCATGGCTGCCAAGCCGCCAATGACCCGGGTTGCTTGCGAATGGGCGGTCAGTTTTCGCCATTGAATTTCGAGCGAAACGAAGAGAAATGCAATTAAAAGGCCGACCAGCAGCATGCCCGGCACGAGATAATAGATAATGAGGACGAAGTGGGTGAGAAAGTAGACCGCGGTGAGGAAAAAGGCACAAGCTGGCGCCATGGCCAGTCCGTAGTGATTTGTGGCCCATAATCTCCATTGAGGGGTTCGAAGAGATGAAGTGGCGAGGATGACAAGGATCAGCAGACACAATCCCATACAGAGATACAAAACGTAGTAGAGGGAAGACTCTTTCGCATGGTGAAGATACATGGAAAGATTCGTGGGAATGCAGCTAAAAGACTGCCGGGTGTCACCACTGTTATAGGTCGCGCCTGCAAAGCTTCCCGTGATTGTCTTGTTATGGAAAAGGAGCGGGACAACGCCGTTCAAGGTAACTCCGGCCAGATACCAGAATAGAAGGTGAATCTTTCGAGGTACGAAGATCAAGGCTATGGCGGGAATGAGTAGGACGGAGGCCAGCCGGGTTTGAATGACGAGGCCGAACAGTATCCCGGAGGCGAGCCCAAGAAGAATGGCGAGCATTCTTTGGGGATAAAGTGTCGCCAGGCCCGCTGAGAAAGTTCCCAAAAACAAAGGGAGAAGAGTCGCATTGATGGAAAAGCTCAAATTATCGATCCATTGATAAACCGAAAAGAAGGCGCACACTGCCCCGGCAATCATCAAGCACGAGAAGGGTAATCCGTTTCTGGTGCACCAGAAAACGACCAGGATGCTTCCGATGGCTAGAATTAGAATGGTTAGCAGGTTTAAGTCTCTGACCGCGTCGGTCTTGGGAAAAAAGGACAATGTCCAGCCGGTTCCGGGAGGATATTGGGGGCCTACCTCGTCAGAACCGGGAAAATAATGATGCGCATGGGCAGTGACAACTTCATCCCAGGAAGAGGAGGGGAGCCCGGACTGTTTAAACTTTTCAATCAACCAGCGGGTTTGGTCGTCACGTATAAAAAAATCGGCAGACTGCCCGGACGAGCGCGCGTTACGAATGACATCGGCCATCCGTGAGTAGCCGAAGGGATCGCATCCTTGAATGAAAGTGGTGATTGAGCGTCCTTTTTGATAAGCGCTTAAGGCCATGATCAGGATTGCGAAAATGGCGACCAGGGGAAATGGTGCAAAAATGAGGCGACTGATTATCCAGGATTTGTTCAGACGGGTAAGTGTGAGAGCCATTGAGCGAAATGTTGCCGGGAGATCGTGGCTATCTGCCTCCCAAAGTAAGCGTGGGCGGTGGAGGCGTATTCTCGAGAGAGACGTAATAGAGGTTGGCGGAATGACCGGGGAGGGATTCCGTGAGCTCTTGTTTGGGGCCCAGAGCTTTCGCGCCGGAAGGACTCCAGGCAAAGAAGTGGGCGGAGTCGTGGCCGATCAAATCCCTGACAATGTAGTGCTCGGTTAATTTCGTCCGGGTGGGATTGAGGATAAGGACGGCCCAAGTGCCGAGGGTCTCGTAGGTACGGGCGGCGACGTAGAAGGGGCGGCGTTCGGTCCAGAAGGGGAGTTGCGCGGTCCAGGGAGTGTCCTGCGGGCGAATGAACCGCCAGAGGGCGAGGCGTTGAGGAGGGAGCGTGCCGATGGGATCGGAGGTGTTGATGCTGCTGCCAAGGATGCCGTTCCAATAGGCGAGGGCTTCGATTTCGGTGTCGTTCATGTCGATATGAAAGTCCCGCAGGAAGGTGACGTCGGGATCGTTTTGCCAGAAGACGTTGTTGAAGTACTGGGTGGCGTGCGTTTCCTGGAGCATGTTTTCGATGCCGCCGCCGACGCCATCGTTACCGGTGCCACCTTGGGTGCTCCAGACGTGGCCGACATCGGAGGCGACGCGCATGCCGTCGGCGAAGCCAAGCATGGGCGGGAAGTAGCTGATGCAGGCGAGCCAGTAGGCGTCCTCGCCGATGGCGTTTCGAATCGTGCGCATGGCATCGCAGAAATACTGGGCGGACGTCTTGCCGGGGGTGTGACGTTTGTACTGGGTGGAGTCCTTGAATCCCCACTCGAGGAAGTCGGTCTTGAAGACCTGTGCGCCCCAGTTTTTCAGGGTGGAGAACACTTCCCCGAGATACTTCATGGCCTCGGGATGGCTGGTGTCGAGGACGTAGGTTTCCTCGTCATTCGCCGTGCCGTCATACTTTTTCCAGTCGGCGTGGGGTTTGCCAGAGAGGTCCTTTAGGAGCCAATCGGGATGCTGGCGCGCGAGCTGACTGCGCGATCCGACCATAAACGGTCCGACCCAGATACCGGGCTTGTAACCGCGCTTTTTAATTTCCTCAAAAGCTCCCTTGATTCCATGAGGCCATCTCTCGTTGGGTATCAACCAATCGCCGTAGGTCGCGTAACCATCATCAATCTGGACAAACCGTGTCGCATCCTTGACCGCGGTCAAGCCATCGAGGAATTGAACCAGTTCTGCATGTGTAAGAAAGGGACCCCGGTTATACCACGAACACCAGTGGTAGCAGGGCGGGTTGTTATTACGCGCATGCGTGGCGGTGGCGATCTCCTTCGCTGTCGCACGCAGTGTTGCGAATTCTTTCTCCCCGAGCCGGAAATGGAGCGGGGGAAGCGTCAACTCGCCGGAGGGCAGGGGGATGCGCTCGGTGGAGAATCCGGCCTCGAAATAGGCGATGTTACGATCGACTTCACGGTTGCGAAACTGGCGGCGATGGAGACGATTTTCCAGATGGCATTTCTGGAGGAAATGATGGTGGTCGTGCGCGGCGACGGTCAGAGTCTCCCCGGATTTTCCGAGCAGGCCGGTGACGAGATAACTTTCGTAGGCGAACGGCTGATCGTTGAAGTCGAGATCGATGAAACCGGTGGGACCGGAAAAGCCGATGCCTTGGCGGAAGAAGCGATGGATGCCTTCGATGCGGCCACCGGCGAGGGGATGGACCCAGTGGGGAGCAGCGCTGAATCCGACGAGTTGGCAAGCGAGGCTGAGGCCCTCGTCGGTGGTGATGAAATTCAGGATGAGGCTGCCGCCGACGAGATCGTAACGGACCTTCATGTCTTTGCCGGAGCGGTCGATGGCGAAGTGGACGGGATGAATCGGCTCATGGTCGATGGCCGGAAAACAGTTGCGGAGGGAGAAGGAGGGAGCGATGAGGTCGAAGGCTCCGTTGGAGTGAACGTCCCAGGATAGATACATGCGCCTAGAGTTAACACTTGAGGCGAAAAAGAAAAGGAGGGAGGCGCCTGCAGTCGCCGATGGGATATCGGCGGCTATCACGGGCAGATTAAACTTCTATTTGGGCGGCGTGGCGAATTCGTTGTGAGTCATCCAGTAGCCCTTGGTGGCCGTCATCAGGGCGGTGAGCATGGTTTTGGTTGGAGGCTTCACGAGGAAGGATCTGGCCCCGAGGCGATAGACTTCCTTGATGTCGCGCTCTTCGGATGAAGAGGTGAGGACGACGACCAACATGGAATCCAACGTGGACTGAGTACGAATCCATTCCAAGACTTCAAAGCCGCTTTTGTAGGGCAATTTCAGATCGAGGAAAACGAGATTGGGGAGAGGAAATTCGGTGCGATCGGCGTACTTGCCGGCGCCTGAAAGGTAATCAATGGCGCCCTGTCCGTCTTCAACGACTTTGAGGGGATTGGCGATCTCCGCGCTTTTCATGGCGCGTTGCATCAAGAAGACGTCGTTGGGATCATCTTCCACCAAGAGGATGGTGGCGTTTGCATTCAATTTCATAAAAAGTCTTTAAGAGTGCGATCAAACGCCCGGGAGTTGAATCCAAAATTTGCTTCCCGAGACGCCGTCGGACACGACTCCGATGGTGCCATTCATTCTTTCAATTGTCTTGCGAACAATGGCCAATCCGATGCCCGTGCCATCGAATTTGGATTGCGGGTGGACGCGCTCGAACATGCCCCAGATCCGTTTTTGATGTTCAGGTTTGATTCCGATTCCATTGTCCTCCACCCACAGCCGTACCTGGTCCTGAATGGCTTCGGTCCAAATTCGAATCCGTGGTGTCTGATCGGTATTGGCAAACTTGACGGCGTTGTCGACCAAATTGGAGATAGCCTGCGCCAGAAAGGATTCGTTCCCGAAGACAGGCAAGAGCGGGATTTCGATCGATATCTCCGTTTTGGTTTTGGCCTGAAGATGCTGCCCGGCAATATCCGTAACGAGTTTATCGAGAGGTACGGCGTGAAGTTGCAGGCTGGTACGCGGTATTTTGCTGTAAACGAGCACGTCGCGAGTCAGGCGATCCATTCTTAGGCCGGCATCGACGATCCGCTGAAGATAAGTCTCGGCTTCTTTATCGAGGGCTTTTCCGCGGTAGTCTTCCAATAGAGCTGAGGCATAGCCTTGCATAGCGCGAAGTGGGGCGCGGAGGTCATGCGATACGCTATAGGAAAATTCCTCCATTTGGGTGACCGCCTCTTGGAGTGAGGCGGTACGCTCGTTTACCAGGCGCTCAAGTTCTTTTCGGCTGTTGGCCAGGGTTTCCTTTGCCTGAACGCTTTCCGTGATGTCAGCGCAAGCCCCAATATAACCTTGAAAAGTGCCGTTGGGACCGAATCGAGGGGTTCCCTGTTCGAGGAGCCATCGATATTCGCCGGAGCGATGCCGAATACGGTATTCGATTTCAAAAGGTTGACGGGCATCGAAGGAGTTAGCGTATGTTTCCAGGCGTCGATTCAGGTCGACCGGATGGATGTTTTCTGTCCAGCCATTGCCTCGTTCCTGATCGAGGGTTCGACCGACAAATTTAAGCCAGGTCTGGTTGAAATAATTGCAAAGTTTGTCGACCCCGGATTCCCAGATCAACATGGGCGCGGTATCGGCCATGTTTCGGAATCGCATTTCGCTTTCGCGCAGGGCTTCCTGGCGTTTTTTTTCCTCCGTGATGTCGCGGGCAATTTTGGATGCGCCGACGATCTTTCCACGAGTGTCCTTGATGGGCGATACCGTCAGGGAGACATCGATCCGACGCCCATCTTTGGTGAGTCGAATGGTTTCATAATGTTCGATTCGCTCACCTCGCTTGAGCCGTTCGATGATGCGGGGTTCTTCATTCTGCAGCTCATGGGGAATAAGCGTGAGGACCGACTGGCCGATGATCTCATCCGGGGTGTAACCGAAGATGCGCATGGCTCCGGCGTTCCATGACAGGATGATTCCGTCGAGAGATTTGCTGACGATGGCGTCATCCGAGGACTCGACGACTGCTGCAATTCGAGAGAGAGCTTCTTCACTTTTGCGGAGGTTGTCTTCTATCTGCGCGCGCTCCAGGAGGGGCCAGACACGCGCGATGGCATTCTCGAGAAGAGTTTTTTCCTCGTCTGTCCAGACGCGGGGCACATCCGAAGTCACGCTGATACAGGCTTTCCACTGGCCCTCATGCATGAACGGTGAAAGGCTGTAGGCGGCGATCTTGAGTGCCTGATAGTTGGACGCGAAATCCCTGGTTAAGGGATGAAGCTGGATATTGTTGACGCTGACGGGGCCTTTTCGGACTGCAGCCCACCACTCGGGCGCTCCATATTCGGCCAGGGTGTAGATACCTTCTATGCCTGGTCCATTTTCGCGACACCAATCCGGCCAGACGCGGGCGTGATCGATATCCGGCTGAGCATTAAAAAAATAGCAACGATGAGCCCCGAGGAACTGGCCAATTTCCCGCGTGGCGATGCGATTGATTTCAAGGGAATCGGAAACAGTCGACAATTTTTGGGTCAGGAGTGTCAGAAATTCGAGTTGAGCATGGGTCTTATGGCGGGCGGTGACATCTCGCGTCGTGCCGACGATCACCTCCACCTCGCCCGATGCATTTAATACCGGTTGAAAGATATAATCGTAGATGCCGGAAATCCCGCTATCCCCGGTAAAGGGAACCTCGCCGCGAAAGGGCTTCTTGGTGCGAACGATGTCCTCGATCTCGCGCATGTGCATATCGGCATGCCAGGTGGGATAGCCCAGTTCGTGACAGGTTTTTCCCACGACCTGATCCAACGTCCTGGCCCAGACGGTGAGAAGGCGTGGGTTGGCGTAGAGGAAACGGCCTTGGGGATCAAAGACGTAAGCGAAGTCGTCGGTGGTGGAAAGAATCGTTTCGTAGAGCCAATTAGCCCGATCCAGTTTATCCAAACGGACGGCTTTCGTATTTGTTAGCGCTGACTTATCGCTCAATGCGTTATCCACCTGCTTAGTATCGTGGCAGAGTTCCGATTGTCTAGTGGCCAAAGATAATGCCTAGTCGAGAGTCTGGCGGTAGCGCTTCACCCCGATGGTGAGGGCGATGGCGGCGAAGAGGGCGATGGGCCAGATTTCAGGAGCGATGTCCCAGAGGCCATTGCCCTTGAGCAGTATGCCGCGAGTGATCCGCATGTAATGGGTCAATGGCATGATTTCTCCGATGGCCTGTGCCCAGCGCGGCATGCCGCGGAAGGGAAAGAGGTAGCCGGAAAGGAGGATGGAAGGCAGGAAGACGAAGAAGGCCATTTGCATCGCCTGAAGTTGATTTTGCGCAATGGTGGAAAACATGATGCCCAAGGCGAGGTTGGCCAGAATGAAAACAAAAGAGGTAACGAGCAAAAGCGTGATGCTGCCGAGGATGGGAACGGCAAAGAGGAAGTGGGCCATGACGATAATGAGGCCCAGCTGGACATAGCCGACGAGAATGTAGGGGGTGATTTTCCCGACGAGGACTTCCAATGGCCGTGTGGGCATGGAGAGGAGATTTTCCATGGTGCCTCGTTCGCGTTCGCGCGTGATGGCCAGGCCGGTGATCATGATCATCGTCATGGTGAGGATCACGCCCATAAGACCGGGGACAATGTTGTACTGGGTATTGATCTCGGGATTGTAGAGAGAGTGGACCTGGACATCGAAAGGGCCGGGAGTTCCCTTGAGATAGCCGAGGGAACCTTTGAGATCGTTTTGCAACGCGGTGTTGAGGAGTGCATTGACCGAGCTGAGGGCGTAGCCGGTTGCGCTGGGGTCGGTGGCGTCGGCCTCGACCAGGACAATGGGGCGGTTGCCCCGGAGGAGATCGCGGGTGAAGTTTGGCGGGATGGTGATGACGAACTGGACTTCGCCCTGGGCGAGGGCCTCGCGGGCCTCGGCGTCACTATTCAACAACCGGCCAAAATTGAAATAGTCGGTGTTTTTGAAGGCGTAGAGGAGCGTGCGCGCCTGCGGGCCGTTGTCGCCCATGCGAATATCCACGGGAAGATGTCGGGGGTTCACATTGATGGCGAAACCGAAGAGGATCAGCTGCATCAACGGAATGCCGAGCATCATGGCGAAGGTCAGCCGGTCCCGGCGCATCTGGATGAATTCCTTGATGATAATGCCCTTGAAACGTTCCAGGGAAAATTGGGGCAGCCAGTTCATACCGAAAAGTTGTCCTTGGATTTATCCATGAGATGAATGAAGACGTCCTCCAGTTCAGAGGGAATCTTCTCCCAGCGATAGGGAACTTTGCGGAAAGGTGCGATGGCATGGTCGAGAGCAGTTTCATCAATCCCGCTGACATGGAGCGTCGTGCCGAAGATGACGGCCTGTTCCACGCCGGGCGCCGGGCGCAGCTTTTCGGCGAGTTGGATGAGGTCGGGGCCGTGAACAGACCATGTAGTCAGGCCCACATGCGAGATCACCTCGTCCACGGTTCCGTGAGTGAGCAGGTTCCCGTAGGAAATATAGGCCACACGATTGCAGCGTTCAGCTTCGTCCATGTAATGGGTGGTGATGAGAAAGGTCAGGCCTTGCGCGGACAACAATTGGATTTGCTCCCAGAAGTCGCGACGGGCCTTGGGATCGACACCCGCGGTCGGTTCGTCGAGCAGGAGGAGCTTGGGGCTGTGGATCAGGCAGGCAGCGAGGGCCATGCGTTGCTTCCACCCGCCGGAGAGTTGTCCCGCGAGTTGTTTCTCGCGACCGGCCAGCCCGAGTTGATCGATGCTTTTTTGCACGGCTGCCTTGCGGTCTTTCATGCTGTACATGCGGGCGACGAAATCGAGATTTTCCGCGATGGTCAAATCCTCGTAAAAACTGAAACGCTGGGTCATGTAGCCGACCTGCAACTTGATCGATTCGCTGTCCTTGATCACATCCAGGCCGAGGCAGGTGCCGCTTCCTGCATCGGGGTGGAGCAAGCCGCAGAGCATCCGGATGAAGGTGGTCTTGCCGCTGCCGTTGGGACCGATGAAGCCGTAAATTTCGCCGGGACGAACCTGAAGATCGATATTGTTGACGACAGTGCGCTGACCATAACGCTTCGTCATGCCTTTCACGTCGATGGCGAAATCGTCCGGCATAGGTCAGGGGCCGAACTCGACATCCACGGGCTGGCCGGGATGAAGTTTCACGGCAGTTTCAGGAGGGAAATCGACCTCAACCATGTAGACGAGTTTGCTGCGGCTCTCCTGGCTGTAGATGACAGGCGGGGTGTACTCGGCCTGAGGAAAGATATAGCGCAACGTCCCCTTGAAAGGTTCGCTGACGCCATCGACAAAAACCTGGACTGGTTCGCCGGGATGAATCTTTCCAATTTCAGTTTCCGGGACAAAGGCACGGACTTCGATGTTCTGGGGTGGTAACAAAACCACGACGGGCCGACCGGCTTCGACCCATTCTCCCTGGCGATAGAGTGTATCGAAGACCAATCCGTCCTGAGGAGCCGCCTGGGCTTTCTGCGTGTAATTCCATTGGGCCTGGGCGAGGCGCTTGCTGTCCTGGTCTCGCATGGAGTTGGCGAGTTGAAGGTCGCGGATCGAGGCCGAGCCCGGGGTGAGACTGAGTTTTTGCTGGCGTTCAAAGTCCTGTTCCGAAAAAGTAAGGGAGGCTTGGGCTTGATCGAGAGCCGCTTTTTCCAGCGTTCGGTCGAGCTCGAAAAGCGGGGTTCCCAGGGTGACCTTGTCGCCGCGCTGGACTTTTAGGCTATCCAAGGGGCCCGCCAATTGGGAGGAAACATAGACGAATTCACCTTCGACGTAGCCCTGAACGCGGATTGGATTTGAGTGGTTACAGCCCGAAAGAAAGCCGAGGAAGAGAATCGCACCGCCGAGCAGAAGCAGGCTTTGCGGGCTGGAAGTAAAGATGGCCGGGGGTCTCATGGTTTGGATCGAGTTGGCTTGGTGATCACGCCGTCAAAAAAGATTGTGAGGATTGCGGAGAGAGCGATATCCGGGGTGGTCCGGAGTTCCACGATTTTGGAAGGATTGGCAATCGAATCCATGGTTCCGAGGAGGATTTCAATCATCAGCGTGGGGGGAATGTCTTTGCGGACGATTCCTTTTCGGCGTCCCTCGCTGAGCAGTCTTCCAAAGTGTTTCTCAATCACAGTGCGGCGATTGGACTGGATCGACTTGAATATTTCCGGGGCGTTTCGGTTAAGGTCGCGGACGAAGGAGGGTTGGATTTCCTGCAAATGCCGGTGCAAACAGGCGAGGAACTGTCGCATTGTCGAGATGATGTCGGACAAGCGACCCGAAGTGACCTCCTGAAGATCGGTGTCAATGCGTTGAAACTTGTCGGCCAGGACCGCCTTCAGGAGTGCTGTCTTGCTGGGGAAATGGGCGTACAGAGTTTTTTTGCTCATGCCCAGTTCCTCCGCCAGGTCGTCCATGGTGACGCTGCGAAATCCATGGGCGAAAAAGTGGGCGCGGGTACCGGCAATGATCCGCTGTTTTGCGGATTTTTCGATTTGTCCCGGGCGGGCAGATTTTGGGATTTTGGGACCTGGCATCGATAGCTCCTGTGGAAACTATATTAGTATCGCGCGTTTCCGCGTGATTGCCAAATTAATTCAGGACTTGGACAGAGGGGTGGATTCTGGCTTGCAAGATGGTGGGTTGAGCGTATGCCAGAGCCATGGACAGGTTGTACGCCGAGTATGACAAGATCATGCTTTTGAAAACCGGCCAGGTTCTGACCGTTCACGAGGATCTGAGTAACCATCTTGACCCGGGAATCATCGTCAAGGAGAAGGTGGGAAGGCTGATTCGACGCAGCGAGGTTCGACCTGCGGGGCATACGCGCGTTCGTCTCGAATTGGAGAAGCACATTGTAGAGCCGGACCCGCCGCCACCGCCGCCAAAGAATTGCCTGCATATTGAGGTGCCGAAGGAATCGACAGTAATGGAAGAGGTTCTGCCCGCGATTGCAGAAGACGTTTCCCTGCCGGAATTGGAGCCTGTTCCGCTGCCTCCCCGATACATCCAAGGCGACAAGGTGGTTCTGATCGACACCGGCGAAGTGTTGACCGTGGTGGAGGACTTGAGCGACCGGGAGGAACTCGGCATCCTCGTGGAGGAAAAGCCGGGCTACGTGATTATGAACGCTGACGTGCGTCCCGCCGGAAGCACGCGCGCAAGACTGGATAAAGAGTAGGAGGATTTTCCTCCGTAGTCTTTACTCCTTGGGTTCGGCGACATTCCCGCCGGCTTCTTCGGTCTCGGTTTCCTTGTGCGCGCCGTGGGTTGCTTCTCGCGCGGTTTTCTTCCCCGGCTGGGGAATGTGGGCGGCGTCTTTGGCAAGGTTCTCACCGTGCTTTAGCTTTTCATGGATGACTTTTTTATCGTGGGCAACGTTTCGGGGATCAGACATGTCTGACCCTAATTCGGATGCCGAGATGTCTCCATGGGGTGAATACCCCAAGGGCGAAGTCGATCGCCTAGCCTCCAAAGAGCTTGGATTTGAGGAGGTTGAAGGCTTCCGCTTCGAGGGGATTGGTGCCGGTGGAAGCAGTGCCATTGGCGGTGAGGTGACTGATGACGAGTGGGAGCATCCTCGAGATGCCGTCGGCCACCTGAGGCTCAGTAAGGCCCACCTTGGCAGCGAGGGCGGCGACTTTATCCGGGCCGATGACCTGGATGATCTGGTCCGCGCTGATGGGAGTGACGGTCGCGCCGCCGGTATTGCCTGCGACAAGATGGCCGAGGCCTTGTTGCTGGAATTGCTGGAGGAGGCCGTTGACGCCTCCGGATTGAGCGATGAGGCTGCCGATTTGCTCGTAGAGGGCCGCGTGTCCGGCCTGTGCTTCGAGTCCGCCGAGTAGATCACCAAATAGTCCCATAATGTCTCCAGTTGTTGAGTAAGTGAACCCTACGGGAGCCGATATTCAATGCATTCTTTTTATAGGCCCATATCCGAGAGGCCGGGGTGATCGTCCGGACGGCGGCCTTGGGGCCAAAAGTATTTGCGCTCGGCGGCTTTGATGGGGAGATCATTGATGCTGGCGAATCGATTCTGCATCAGTCCGTCGGGGTTGAATTCCCAATTTTCATTTCCGTAGGAGCGATACCAATTGCCGCTGTCATCGTGCCATTCATACGCGAAACGGACTGCGATCCGGTTTTCATGGAAGGCCCATAGTTCCTTGATGAGGCGATAGTCGAGTTCGCGAATCCATTTGCGGGTGAGAAATTGAACGATGGCTTCGCGTCCGGTGATGAATTCGGAACGGTTGCGCCAGTGGCTGTCGACTGTGTAGGCGAGTGAGACCTTTTCGGGATCGCGGCTGTTCCAACCGTCCTCGGCGAGACGCACTTTCTGGATTGCAGAAGCGTGATCAAAAGGTGGGAGAGGGGGACGTTGGCTCATGTTAGCCTTTGGCGCGGAGTTGGGCTTCGAGATCGGCGATACGCTGTTGCAGGGGCGCGACGAGTTTCTTGATTTCTTCGACGGTGTAGCGCGGGGTGATGTGCTGCTGGCAGTTCCAGTCGAAGGAGACGACATCGATGAAAAAGAGACGTTCGACGCTCTTGCGGATATCGGGTTCGGCGAGTTGCTCGACGATCTCAGGATGCTCGCGGGCATCTTCCACACGGGCGTGGCCGAGGATTTTCAGGCGCGTGCGTTCGGGATAATCCATGAGAAAAAGGATAACGTGATCGGATACGGCCAGGTTGCCGACGGAGAGGAGCTGGCGATTGCCCTTGTAGTCGGCGAAGGCGAGGGAGGTGGGACTGAGCACATGCAGGAAGCCGGTCTTGCCGCCGCGATGCTGGATATAGGGCCAGCCGGTTTCGCTGACGGTGCCGATGTAAAAACTGTCGCGCGCCTGGATGAAACTAATTTCGTCATCGGTGAGGGGATCACGTTCCGGTACGGACAAAATGTGTTGGGTCTTGCCGTAATAATGGGTCTGCGCCTGATGAACCGATTCGGTCTGGGTGAGCGCTTGGAATTTCGCGGCCATGAGCAAAGAGTACTCGTTTTTTGCGGGATTGCTCGTGCAAGTTTGCGGTTTGCGGGACGGCGCTCGGTCAGTGCATTAAAACGCAAGTGTCTTAGCGATCGTAAGTTGGAGGAGAAGAAAATGATTGGGCATGGGCTAAGCTAATTGTTCCTGTATGAAAACATTAACCTTGCAGACCTTGGCTTTGTGCACCCTTCTTGCCGCTTCCACTGCGGCTTGGGCAGATGACGATACCACCACAAAGAGTACGACGACGACGGTGAATCCCGCGCCTGCGGCGACCGTGACGACGCCAGCCACTTCAACGACGACGACGACCCCTGCTGGATCGACGACGGTCCAGACGCCCGCGACGACGACAACGACGCCCGCCGCCAGTTCAACCACCACGACGACGACCAAGGAACATCACGAGGATTAAACCTCGTCCTTGGAGACTCGATTCCTTGAGGCGGCGTTCCATTAAAGGGACGCCGCCTTCGAATGTTTTATGAAACCCTGGCTCGCCCTGACGTGCGATTATATTTAGCGATCCGTCATCCTGAGCTTGTCGAAGGATCAGCTACCAGAAGACATTCTTGATCGCAGGTTGGTTACCTAATGGCGAAAATCACTGGGAGTTGATCCTTCGACGAGCTCAGGATGACAGAATGCTTGAAGGGGTTCGGGTGCAGAGCATAGTGGGCGCATGAGTCAAAAAGCGGCCCTGCTGAGCACGAAAATCACGAAGAAGGTTCGGCTGAAATATCTGGTTTTTCTTCCGAAGAAATATGCGCAGACGAAGAAGAAGTGGCCGCTGATTCTGTTCCTGCATGGCTCTGGCGAGCGAGGGGACGATATCGAAAAAGTGAAGGTTCACGGGTTGCCGAAGATCGTGGAGGAGCAGCCCGATTTTCCGTTCGTGGTGATTTCGCCGCAATGTCCCGAGGGGGAATGGTGGTCGGCGGATGCGCTGGTTGCGTTGCTCGACAGCGTTGAGAAAAAGTACCGTATCGATAAGTCTCGGATTTACCTGACCGGACTGAGCATGGGCGGCTTCGGGACGTGGGAGCTGGCGTTCCTGCAGCCGAATCGGTTCGCGGCAATCGCACCGATTTGTGGCGGCGCCGTTGCGTACGGACTTTATCGCATCAAGCATGTCCCTACTTGGGTTTTTCACGGTGCCAAGGACACGGCAGTATCGCCGGAGGAATCGACCCGTTTGGTCGCTTTTGGAAAGAAAATTGGAGCCAACGTACGCCTGACGATGTATCCGAAAGCGGGACATGATTCGTGGACGGAGACGTACGCGAATCCGAAATTATACGAGTGGTTTTTGGCGCAGAGGAAGGGGAAATATTCCGATTTTTAATCAAATTTTGACACGGGAGCACTATTATTTTCGCGCCGTCCTTGACTTAGCTTTTTATTAAGCGAAAATATTTAACAAGAGCTCTTTATGTGACTGAAAAAATTAAAATCAGTCGGTCAGGCGCCTTTTTAATTGTTGCTGGTATTTTGTGGGCGTCGTTACTGATGGTGGGCTTTTCCCTTCTGGAGCGGGAAGAGTTTACTCCGGTGAAAAACGTGCCTGTAGCCGCCGATTTCCCATCCTATTCTACCATTCCGTTGGCCTTGGATAAGCCAACTCTTTTACTCTTTTTGCATCCTTATTGCCCCTGTAGCCGTTCGAGCTTGCATGAATTGGATGGACTTTTAGCGGAAACTCAAAACAAGGTTTCTACCATTATCGTTTTTACCATTCCTTCTGGAATAGAACCGGGATGGAAACAGTCGGATTTATGGAAGTCCGCAATGGCCATGCATGGAGTCCGGGTTCTTTGCGATCAAGGAGGTGTGGAAGCCCGGAGATTCGGTGTTAAAGGATCCGGACACGCCCTGCTCTATGATCCTTCCGGTAAGTTACTTTTTAGCGGCGGAATCACGCCATCTCGTGGACACGAAGGAGACAATTCCGGCCGCGCAGCAATAATCAGCTTTGTCCTTGATGGACATGCCTTGGTTAACCAGACACCCGTTTTCGGCTGCTCCCTCTTATGATCAGTTTACCAACAACTTCGACGATAAAATCCTCTTCCATTTTTGAATTTCCAAATAGCGAAAAAAATATGGAATCCGTCCATGTTTCCCAACTTGCGGAGGAACATTTTCAAGAACATTGCCTGCGGGTTTGGCGACGCACCGACCGTATTTTTGCGGGTTTAATGGCGCTGCAGTGGTTGGCCGGTATAGGCGTAGCTCTATGGATCACTCCTCGTACCTGGATTGGAGCGACCAGTTCAGTCCATCTTCATGTTCTGGCAGCCATTTTCCTCGGGGGTGCTATTGCTGCTTTTCCGATTTTGCTGGTTTTTTTACGTCCGGGTCGAGCGGTTACCCGTCATGTCATTGCGGTCTCCCAAATGCTCGCCTCTGCTCTGCTCATCCATCTGACCGGGGGACGCATTGAAACCCATTTCCATGTTTTTGGTTCGCTCGCTTTTCTTGCCTTTTACCGGGACTGGCGTGTTCTCGTCACTGCCACCATCGTCGTGGCGCTTGATCATTTCCTGCGTGGCACCTACTGGCCGCAATCGGTTTTTGGAACGGTAACACCCGATTCAATCCGCTGGATGGAACATGCAGGATGGGTTCTTTTCGAGGACGTGTTTCTCCTGATCATGTGTCATCAAAGTATTGGAGGCATGCGGGATGCCGCCCGGCGTCAGGCTGAACTCGAGTTGACAAACGAGAGAATCGAATTGGCGGTCAGAGAGCGTACGAGCGAATTAAATCGCGCAAATGACCAACTCAATGAGGCCAAGGAAGCAGCCGAGGCTGCCAATGTTGCCAAGTCTTCCTTCCTGGCCAATATGAGCCACGAAATCCGGACACCCATGAATGGGGTGATTGGTATGACGGGTTTGTTGCTCGACACCAAGCTCAGTGCTGAACAGGTCGGATTCGTTGAAACGATCCGCCAAAGCGGGGATAACCTTTTGGTTGTCATTAATGAGATTCTTGATTTTTCAAAAATCGAATCCGGCGCCTTGGAACTTGAACATCTTGCCTTCGACTTG
>Ga0068858_100001458_pt1 | contig 24329 bp, 21 predicted proteins | sample KBSSwiS12_FD_66589 | JGI IMG/M metagenome (GOLD analysis project Ga0068858, IMG submission 66589) | Switchgrass rhizosphere microbial communities from Kellogg Biological Station, Michigan, USA - KBS Switchgrass S1-2 | ecosystem: Host-associated > Plants > Roots > Rhizosphere > Soil ... | reverse complement strand
ACCGGCGCGGGCGACGTGCAGGTGATGAGCGCGGGGACCGGCATCCAGCATGCCGAGTTCAACCTCGAGGACGAGACCTGCCGCCTGTTCCAGATCTGGATCCTGCCCGATGCGCGCGGCCATGCGCCGAGCTGGGGCACCCGCCCGTTTCCCAAGGACGACCGCGCGGGGGCTTTCGTCACCCTCGCCTCGGGCATGCCGGACGACGACGACGCGCTGCGGATCAATGCCCGGGCCCGCGTGCTCGGGGCGATGGTCCGCGCCGGCGACAGCGTGACCTATGCGACGACGCCCGGGCGCCATGCCTATCTCGTCCCCGCCTCGGGCCGGGTCCGGGTCGGCACGGTCGAGGCCGCCGCACGCGACGGGGTGGCCATCACCGGGGCAGAGACGATCACGGTGACCGCGCTCGAGGATGCCGAACTGGTGCTGGTCGACGCGGCCTGATTCAGTCGGCCGCGACTGCCGCGGCTCCGCTTCCCGCGCGCGCCTTGCCGCGCGGGAAGCGGATGTTGCAGACGAGGCCGTCAGGCTCGAGCCGGTAGTCGAGCGTGCCACCGAGCAGGCGGCTGACCGTGCGCTCGATCAGCGAGGTCCCGAACCCGGCGTGAGTCGGCGGCGCCACCGCCGGCCCGCCCTTCTCGACCCACGACAAGGCAATCGCGTCCGCCTCGATCGCACAGCCCAGCTCCACCCGGCCACTGCCCGACAGCGCGCCGTGCTTTGCCGAATTGGTCGCCAGTTCATACAGGATCATGCTCACCGCCTGGGTGACCGAGGGCTCAAGCACGACCGAACGGTCGTCCCCGGTGATCGTCACCGCGCTGCCGAAGGGGGCGAGTTCCTGGTGCATCAAGGCACCCAGCGCCACGCCGTCCCAGCGATTCTCGGCGAGCAGGGTGTGGACCCGCCCGAGCGCCTGGATGCGGCCGGCGACGGCGGCCTTGAACTCTTCCACCGTCCCCGCCGAACGCGTGAGATGAAGCACGGACTGGACCACGGCCAAGAGGTTCTTGGCCCGGTGATCGACCTCGCGCGTGAGCAGCGCCTCGCGGTCGCGCGCGCGGCCCAGTTCGGTGATGTCGCTGCAGCAGAGACCCACGCCGACGATGGCCCCGGTCGCGTCGCGGACCGGGTAGAACATCTCGATCCAGTCGCGCCGCTCGCCGGGGCGCGCGGGCGTTTCCCCGCTGAGCTCGACCCCGCGCAGGATTTCCCCGGTCTCCAGCACGCGCCGCAGCATGGGCTCTGCCGACCGGCGCAGGTCGGGCACGATGTCCCAGACCGTGCGGCCGATGTGCTCGGCCACGGTCGGGCCGTTCATCTCGGCCAGCGCGGTGTTGACGCGGACGAAGCGCAGCTCGCGATCAAGGAAGCCGAGACCGATCGGGGCCTCGTCATAGAGAGCTTCGAGCTCGCTCAGCTGCGCGGCAGAGCGGGCCTCGCGCTCGGCCAAATCCTCGGCAAGCGTCGCCAGCAGGCGCTGGTGAGCGACTAGCCGGTCGGCGCTGATCCCGAGGCGGGCGAGAATCTCGACCACGGCGACCGAGACCGCGACATGCAGGACAAGCGCGGCGAAGCCATCATGGGTGAGTGCCGGTGACCCGCCCGGGCCGTACAGGAACTCGACAGCGGCCAGCACGGTCAGCACCAGCGCGCCGTAGCCGGTCCGGCGGCCGGCGAGGACCGTTGCCGCCATGATCGCGGGATAGAACGGCAGGAACGGCGCCGCTCCGGCCATTCCCATGATTGCGCGGAGCACGAGCGACCCGGCCACGAGCGCCACCGTCAGCGCCCAGCAGCGCAGCGGATGCTCGCGCATGCGCCGCGCGGCCCCGTTCAGTCCGAACGGCAAGCCGGGCCAGTCGGCGGCAGTCTGGTTCGTGTCCATTGCCCCCTCAGCAGCGGACGGCCGAGAAAGTCAGCCGTTTCAACAGTGTGGCGGTTGTCTTCGCACTCGGCAAGCACCCGCCGCATGAAGTCGATATGGCCTTTCGGGCGCAGGCCAGGTCAATCGTAGAATCGGGGCGAATGACGCTGGTGCACATAGCGCTCGAGATCGTGCAGGATCCACAGCTGGGCGCGGTCGTGAACCAGGATCTGCTGGATGCGGGCACGGGAGGCCGGTGTCTGGCTCTGCGCCTCGGTCGGCGGAACACGGCCCAGCGTGACCTCCTCCGGATAGTGGTAGAGATCGCCCGTGAGGATAACCGGCCCGGTGCGCCGCAGGTTGACCCGCAGCGACTGGTGGCCGGGGGAGTGCCCCGGGGTGGCGAGCAGGATCACGCTGCCATCGCCGAACACGTCGAAATCGCCGTCGAGCAAAGTGACGTTCGGCGCGTCGAGCCGCCGGACCGCGGCTTCGGGGGTGAATGGATAAGGCTTCCGGCGGACCGCCTCGGCCTCGGCCCGCTGCACCAGCAGGTTGGCGCCGGTCAGCGCGGCGAGGTTGCCGACGTGGTCGAAGTGAAAATGCGAGACAGCGACGCGGCCAATGTCTGACGGCTTGAGCCCGAGCCGGGCGAGTTGCGGGCCAAGCTGCTCGCGCACCTCGAGGGTCAGCGTCACGATGTGGTCCGCCTTGCCGAAGTGACTGTCGCCCAGCCCGGTGTCGAACATCAGCCAGTCCTTGCCGTGGCGGACCAGGTAGCACGGCACCGCCATATCGGTGTGGCGCACTTCGGCAGGCTTCAGGTCGTAACGCGAGACATCGCCGGTGCGCAGGGTGCCGCAATCGAGCACGTAGAGCCGGAGCGGAGGGGCGCTGCCGTACGCGGGTGCGGCCGATGCCGGGGCGCAGCACAGGGCGGCTACGGCGCAGAGTGCGAGCGACAGGGCTTGGCGGATCATCGGGTAAACTCCGCTGGCGAGCTGGTGAAAGCGAAAAGAGGGCTCAGCCCCGGGGCGCCATGCCCTCGACGATGAAGCCACGGTAATCGGCCGCTGCCAGCCGGTGACCTACCACCTTCTGGTATTCCTCGCTGTCGTACCATGCCCGGGCCGCGGCCACGTCGGGGAATTCCAGCACGACGATGCCATCGGGCGCGTCGCCCTCGAGCGGAGTGATCGCGCCGTAGCCGACCAGCGGCTTGAGATTGGCCAGCGCCGGACCGCCTTCCGCCAGGTAGCGGCCCATCGCCGCAGGATCGCGCACCGGGCTTTCGCGCAGGAAAATGCAGTAGGCGGTCATCGGTCAAACTCCTGTCAGTCGGCCTTGCGGTCAACCCTGGGCCAGCACCACCCGGACGCCGGCACGGTGCAGCACCTCTGCCATGTGATCCGGCACCGCATCGGTGATCACCATGTCCACTTCGTCCAGCCCGCAGACGATGGCGCCGGACTGGGGGGTGAACTTCGAGCCGTCGATCAGCAGGATCACTTCCTCGGCCCGGTCGATCAGCCGCCGCTCCGCCGAGACCAGGATCACGTCGGCCTGCATGATCCCCTGAGGTCCGACTGCCGCCGCGCCCATGAACAGCTTGGGCGCGTGGAACCGGGGCATCGAATCCTCGCCCGCCGGGGCGAGGATGATGTTCTGTTCGCGGAACAGGGCGCCCGAGGGCAGCAGGATGCGCGTGCCGTCCTGCGGCAACAGCGCATTGACGATGTGGAGCGAATTGGTGAGCACCTGGCAGTTCAACCCGGCCAGATGCGGGCACATCTGCAGGGTGGTGGTGCCGCCATCGATCATGATCCCCTCGCCCGGCTGGACCAGCGCCGCCGCGGCGCGGCCGATCGCCTGCTTGGCGGCGAGGTTCTGGGTGATCGCGGTATTGAAGGGGGTGCCTGCCAGGCGGGGGGGTTCCTCGGCCTCGCTCGGCAGCTTGGCGCCGCCATGCACGCGGACGATGCGGCCCTCGTGCTCCAGCCGGGTGAGATCACGCCGGATGGTGGCGGGGGATGCGGTGAGCAGGCCTTCGAGCTCGCGGTAGGAGATGAATCCCGTCGGGCTCATCGCCTCCACGATCAGCCGTTCCCGTTCGGCCGCGTGCATTACCGGGTCCCCCACTCGCGCATTCAGGCTCCTTGCCGCTCCGCCTCGAGTTGTTCAAGCGATTTGCCTTCGTTGCGCGGGGCCCAGATGAACCCGACGACGCCGCTGACCACGAGGAAACCGGTAAGGATCCACGCCAGCTCGGTGAAGTTGCTGGCGGCCAGCGAGGGCACGGCGAGGCTCCAGATGCCGAGACCGATGCGCACGATGGCAAAAGCCAGGCCCTGCGCGGTGGAACGGATCGCGGTGGGAAACAGCTCGGCGCTCCACAGCTGGAAGAAGCTCTGCGCGCCGAACCCGCCGGCGATCCCCATGATCAGGATGTGGATCACGACGATTTCCAGGGTGAAGCCGAACACCGCGAGGAGCGCCATGCCGAAGACGTGCATGACGGCCGAAATCGCGAACAGGGTTCGCTGGTTGACCCGATCCGACAGCTTCATGAAGATGAAGAAGATCGAAAGCATGCCGACGAAGAAGTAGGCTGCCGGAACGACCGTTTCGGCCCACTGCGGCAGATTGTTTTGCTTGATCAGGTAGGGCGTGAAGAACCCGTTGTAGCCGGCCCAGAGGTTCCACATGCCGTACATCGTGACGAGGTAGAGGATCGCGCCGATGTGCTGCCCGGTGAGCACGTCGGACCAGCCGGGCTGCTTGCCCGCGGTTTCCGCTGCGGCAACCGTCTCCTCCCAACGCTCGCTCTCGCGCATCCGGCTGCGCAGGAAGGTGAGCGCCAGCGCGAGGACGGCCAGGTGGATGAACAGCCAGCGCACCCCGTCGATGCCGAAAGGCTTGAGGAAGTACCCCGCCACGAGCACGGCCACGGGCCCGAGGTACCACAGGATCTGGGCGACGCCGGAATGGGCCCCGCGCTCGTGGTCGGGAGCCTGTTCGGCGATGAGCGACCAGCTGGCCGGGATATCGGCGCCGACCGCAAGACCGACGAGCAGGAAGCCGGTGATGATCATCCATGGCGCCGCCGCGAAGATCAGGAACAGCATGCCGAACGCGTAGAACAGCATGTCGAACTGGTAGATCTTCTTTCGGCCGAACAGGTCGCACAGTCGCCCGCCGATCAGCGCGCCGACGCCGGCGGAGATCGCGTTGGCCGAGAAGGCTCCGATCAGGCCGATAAAGCTGTCGGACAGGTGATAGAGGTCTTTCCAGAGCGCCAGGGCCACCGAGCCCGACACGATGGAACCGGCGTCGATATAGTTGGCGAGGCCGGCGAGGATGGTGTTGCGCCAGTGCTCGCGGCTGGACATGGCATCGACGTGAACGGACTGCGTCATGAGGCTCTCCCGGCCAGAATGTTCTTGTTGATTTCGCTGATGCGGGTGGTGCCGGTGAGCGCCATGGCGATCCGCAGCTCGGCTTCGATCACCCCCAGCATCTTCGTGATCCCGGCCTCGCCCCCGGCGGCGAGCGCCCATGCCCAGGCGCGGCCGAGCAGGACACCCTTTGCGCCCAGCGCCAGCAGGCGGGCCACGTCGAGCCCCGAGCGCACGCCGCCGTCGGCCAGCACGGTCAGCCGATCGCCCACGGCATCGGCAATCGGCGGCAGGGCGCGCGCGGTGGAGAGCACGCCGTCGAGCTGGCGGCCGCCATGGTTGGAGACGACGATCCCGTCTGCACCGAGCTCGGCCGCTTCGCGCGCGTCGTCGGGATCGAGGATGCCCTTGATCACCAGCGGGCCGTTCCACTCCGACCGGATGAAATCGAGATCGCGCCAGTTGATCGAGGGATCGAAGTTGCTTCGCATCCACGCGAAGAAGTCCTCGATTCCGGTGCGACCCTGGAGGACGGGCGCGACATTGCCCAGCGTGTGCGGGCGGCCCCACAGGCCCACGTCCCACGCCCAGCCGGGGCGCAGCGCGGCCTGGGCGGCGCGCCAGGCCGCGCCCTTGAGCCCGGGCGCGCCGGCAAGACCGGTGTGGTAATCGCGATAGCGGCTGCCGGGGACGGGCATGTCGACCGTGAACACGAGGGTGGAGCAGCCCGCCGCCACGGCCTGGGCCATCAGCTCTTTCATGAACCCGCGATCGAGGATCATGTAGAGCTGGAACCAGAACGGCTTGCTGGCGGCGGCGGCCACTTCGCCGATCGTGCAGGCGCCAACGGTGGAGAGGGTGAAGGGGATGCCTGCCGTTTCGGCAGCGCGCACCGCCTGCCGCTCGCCGCGGCGGGCGTTGAGACCGGCAAGGCCGATCGGGGCCAGGGCGACGGGCAGGGCGAGCTTTTCGCCGAACAACTCGGTCGAGAGATCGAGCGCGGAGACGTCGCGCAGAACGCGCTGGCGCAGGGCAATGTCGGCAAGGTCCGCGACATTGCGGCGCAGGGTCTGCTCGGCGTAGGAGCCGCCGTCGATATATTCGAACAGGAAGCGCGGGAGGCGACGCCGGGCGGCTTCGCGGAAATCGGCGATGCTGGCGGTGATCATGCGGCAAGGGCCTCGACATGGGCGGTCCAGGCGGCGCGGTAGGCGGTGAGATCCTGTTCCAGCGGGACCACGCGGGCGAGTTCGCCGGCCGGCTGCAAGGTGGGATCGACCAGCCGAAGGGCGCCGAACGAGACATCGTTATGCGCGTTTGCGGTATAGACCGCCATGTCGGGGCGCAGGGCAGCCAGCGCGCGGACGAAGACCTCGGCCTCGGCGAAACGGCCCTCGACGAGCAGACGCTCCTCGGCCCCGATCAGGCCGAGCGAGGCATCGGCGACCAGCGCGGCATAGAGGCAGGCGGCGGCCCGGCGCGCGTACCAGTCCTCGGGCCGGTTGAGGTAGTCGAACTTGCCTGCAGGGAACGGGCCGCAGCCCGGCGCCAGCGTCGGCAGGATCATCGCACCGGTCGCGAGGACTTCCGGCACGGCGGCAAGCAGCGCGGGCTGATCGGGCTTGATGTCGATCCTGCGGGTGTCGATTTCGATGAGGGTCTCGATCTCGCGGCCCCCCATGAACCGGGCGGACGGGACCGGCTGGCCATAGGCGTCGACGTTGACCAGGCAGTCGCGCGCTTCGGGCAGGCTGGCGGTATCGACCGGACTGGCGGAGGACCGCGCGGGGGTTCTGAGGGCGATGAACCAGGTGCCGGTGGACAACACGGTCGCCTCGTTGCGGGCGATCTCGGGAAAGCCGCGCGCCGCCAGCAGGGCGGCGTTCGAATCGTGGAGGCCCGCCAGCACCTGGATCTGCGACGAGAGGCCGGTCGCCGCCGCGATCCCGGGCGTGAGCGTGCCGACCACATCGCCCGCGCCCACGACCGGGGCGAAGCGGTCGGCCCAGCCGAGGCGCCGGGCCATGGGCGAGAAGTCGGCCGCGCCGGGGACCCACAGGTCGGAGTGGCAGCCGAGGCTGGTGACCTCGCTGACGGCCCGGCCGGTGAGCAACCATGCCCAGTACTGCGCCCAGGGGACCAGCGTCGCACCGGCCATCTCGGCGGGATAGAGCTGCTCCAGCCAATAGAGCTGGCTGCCGATGTTGAGCCCGTCGGGCAGCGCGGGGGACCCGGTGAGCGCGAACGGATCGCGCTCGGCGCGGTATGCCTTGAGCGTGGCGGCGGGCAGCGGCTGCTCGTAATCAAGCGGGGGTACGGCCGGACCGTCGGCGCCGAGCGCGACGACCCCGGCGCCATGGCCGACAGGAATAATTCGCTCCACCGGATGAGCGGCGAACCCGGCCAGCGCCTCGACGAGCCATTCGCCGATCCCCACCGTGTCGAGCCGGCGGATTCCATCGACCGCGAACGGCAGGTTCGGACGCGTGACGCGGTCGATCATGCGGCCCGTGGCATCCCACAGGCTGACCTTGCTCAGCGTCTTGCCGAGATCGATGACGATGGTGGCGCCCGTAGCCAAGCGCGTCTCTCCCGATATGTTCCGAAGATGATCAATAACGATCAATCTTGATCACTTCCAGCGAAAACGGTACAGCATGGATCACCAGGCGCAACTGCCGCCGGTTCTCCAGAGGACGCCATGAACGCCCAGACCCCGATTTCCACCGTTGCGATCCCATTTGCCGTGCCGACGAGCCGGTGGGACGACTCGGTTGCGGGCACGCTCTCGCCCGCCGAACTGCTGCTCTATCGGTCCAATCTGCTCGGTTCGGACCTGACCGTCACCAACTTCGGCGGCGGGAATACCTCGGCCAAGCTGATGGAGACCGATCCGCTCACCGGATCGCCGGTGGAGGTGCTGTGGGTCAAGGGTTCGGGCGGCGACATCGGCTCGATGAAGCTGGGTGGCTTCGCCACGCTCTACCAGGACAAGCTCCTCGGCCTCGGCGCGCACTATGCGGGGCCGGACGATGACGACAAGATGGTCGGCTACCTGCCGCACTGCACCTTCAACCTCAACGGGCGCGCGGCCTCGATCGACACGCCGCTGCACTCGCTGCTGCCGTTTGCCCACGTCGACCACGTCCATCCCGACGCGATCATCGCGCTGGCGGCCTCATCGGGCGGCGAAGCGGCGACCCGGGACATCTGGGGCGGCAAGATCGGCTGGCTGGGGTGGAAGCGCCCTGGCTACACGCTTGGCGTCATGCTGCGCGACTATGTGGCGGCCAATCCCGGCCTCGAGGGCGTGATGCTCGCCGGGCACGGGATCATCTGCTGGGCCGACAGCGCCAAGGCCTGCTACGAGCACACCGTGCAGCTGATCGCCGATGCCGCCAACTATCTGAACGAGAAGCTTTCCGGCAAGCCGGCGTTCGGCGGCCGGAAGATCGCCCCCAACCCTGACCGCGCGGCCATCGCGGCCGACCTGATGCCCCGCCTGCGCGGGCTGATGACCGGCACGCGGCGCAAGGTCGGGCACTTTTCGGACGATGTCGAGGCGCTGGAGTTCGTCGGCTCGGTGGAGTTCGAGCGCCTCGCCAGCCTCGGCACCTCGTGCCCGGATCACTTCCTGCGGACCAAGATCGCGCCGCTCACGCTCGATCCGGCACGGCTCCAGGACGATGCCTATCTTGCGCAAAAGATTGCCGATTACCGGGCGATGTATGCCGCCTATTACGAGCGCTGCAGGCGCGGCAACTCGCCGGCGATGCGCGATTCCAATCCCGTCGTCGTGCTGGTGCCGGGCGTGGGACGGATCACCTTCGCCACTGACAAGACGACGGCTCGGCTCGCCGGCGAGTTCTATGGCAACGCCATCAACGTGATGCGCGGGGCCGAGGCGATCGGCGAATATATCGCGCTCGACGAGCAGGAAGCCTTCGATATCGAATACTGGCTGCTCGAAGAGGCCAAGCTCCAGCGGATGCCGGCGCCCAAGCCCATGGTCGGCCGGATCGCGCTGGTGACCGGCGGGGCCGGCGGGATCGGCGCGGCGACGGCGGCGCGGCTCCTGCGCGAGGGCGCCTGCGTGATGCTGGCGGACCGCGATGCAACGGCCCTGCAAGACGTCAGCAACGGCTTTGCCAGGCAGTTCGGCAAGGACGTCGTCCGCACCGCCACCTGCGACGTGACCGACGAGGCCCAGGTCGCCGCCGCCTTCGCCGCGACCGCGCGCGAGTTCGGCGGGCTCGACGTGCTGGTGGCCAATGCCGGCATCGCCAGCTCGGCGCCGATCGAACAGACCACGGTCGAGCTGTGGGAGCGCAATTTCGATGTGCTGGCCCAAGGCTATTTCCTGACTGCCAAGCATGCCTGGCCGCTGCTCAAGCGGATGAAGGACGAGGGCGGCGCATCGGTGGTGTTCATCGGCTCGAAGAATGCCGTGGCGGCGGCGGCGGGGGCCTCGGCCTATGCCAGCGCCAAGGCGGCGGCCAATCACCTGGCCCGCTGCCTCGCACTCGAAGGCGCGCCGGAGGGCATCCGGGTCAACATCGTCAACCCCGATGCGGTGATCAAGGGCAGCCGGATCTGGGACGGCGACTGGCGCAAGGAACGCGCGGCCTCGAACAAGGTGGACGCGGGCGAGGAGCTGGAAGCGCACTACCGCAACCGCTCGATGCTCAAGCGCGACGTCCTGCCCGAGGACATCGCCGAGGCCGCCTACTGGCTGGCGTCGGACATGTCGGCCAAGTCGACCGGCAACATGATCAACGTGGACGCCGGCAACGTTCAGGCGTTTACCCGTTAGCCCCCGCGTAACGGGAGAGTGCAGATGAAGCGGATGAAACGGAAGATGGCGCTAGGCGCGGTGCTGGCCGCGGCGCTGTCGCCGGCAGTGGCGAGGGCGGAGACAGTCGTCGACGTGGCGAGCGCGCCTGCCAACGCGCCGGCCGGCTCGGTCGCCATTCCGGTTTACGGGGGCAAGACCCCAGGCAGTCCGGCAGACGAAATCCAGACCCACCTGATGGGGCGCGAGCTGGTGACCCGCAACGTCACCTACCCCACCCTGACCCCGGTCTTCCCGGCCAAGGGCACGGCCAACGGCACGGCGGTGATCGTGGCACCGGGTGGTGGATTCGCGATGCTCTCGCTCCAGAATGAGGGCTGGCGGGTGGCCCATGCGCTAACCGAGCGCGGCGTGACCGCCTTCGTGCTCAAGTACCGGCTCAACCCTACACCGAAGGACGACAAAGCCTTCACCGACGGGCTGGCGAGGCTGATGGCCGCGGCCGCCCGCAGCGGCAGCAGGCAGCCGGATCTAACCAATCCGGGCTCGGACGAGGATGCACTGGCCGCGCTGCGCCTCATTCGCAGCCGCGCCGCCGAGTGGCATCTCGATCCGCAGCGGGTCGGGATCATCGGTTTCTCCGCAGGGGCGATGACCGCTTTGCGTACAGTGCTCAACGCGCCGACCCCAACTGAGCGGCCCAATTTCTTCGGCTACATCTACGGCCCGATGGCCCGGATCGACGTGCCCGCCGCCGCTCCACCGATGTTCGCCGCCCTCGCCATGGATGACATGCTGTTCGGCAACGGCGACTTCGGCATCGTCAGCGCCTGGCATGCCGCGCATCGTCCGGTCGAGCTGCACGTCTACGAAAGGGGCAACCATGGCTTCGGCCTGGGCCGGCCCGGCACAACCTCGACCGGCATGATCGGCCAGTTCCTGGCCTGGATGGACTCCCGCGGTCTGCTGAAACTCGAACAGAAGAAGTGATCCCATGTCCAATCTCCCTATCTCCGCCGACCTGATCGCACAGCACAACGCCGCCAACGCCGAGGCGCTGGAGGAGGACTATGCGGCGCTGGGGCGCAAGCTCGCGCGCAGCGGTATCGACATCGATGCGGTCAAGGACCGCGTAGCCGGATTCTCCGTGGCCGTGCCCTCGTGGGGCGCGGGGCGCGGGGGCACGCGCTTTGCCAAGTTCCCGATCCCCGGCGAGCCGACCAACATCCACCAGAAGCTCGAGGACTGCGCGGTCATCAACCAGCTCGGCCGCGTGACCCCGCGGGTGAGCCCGCATTTCCCGTGGGACAAGGTGAGCGACTACGCCGAACTGCGCGAGGAGGCCGCGGCGCTGGGCCTCGGGTGGGATGCGGTCAATTCCAACACCTTCCAGGACCAGCCCGGCCAGGCGCATACTTACGCCAACGGCTCGCTCTCCAGCCAGGACCCCGGCGCGCGCCAGCAGGCGATCGAGCACAACATCGAGTGTATCGAGATCGGCCGCCAGCTCGGTTCGACGGACCTGACGGTGTGGGTTGGCGACGGCACCAACTTTCCCGGCCAGCAGGACTTCGCCCGCAGCCTCGATCGCTACCTCGACGCGGCCAGCGAGATCTACGCAGCGCTCCCGGATGACTGGCGGATGCTGCTCGAGCACAAGATGTTCGAGCCGGCGTTCTATTCGACCGTGATCTCGGACTGGGGCTCCTCGATCCTCGCCGCGCAGGAGCTTGGCCCCAAGGCCAAGTGCCTGGTGGACCTGGGCCATCACGCGCCCAACGTGAACATCGAGCAGATCGTCGCCCGCCTCCACCGCTTCGGCAAGCTGGGCGGCTTCCACTTCAACGACAGCAAGTATGGCGACGACGACCTCGATTCCGGCTCGATCAACCCGCACCAGCTGTTCCTCGTGTTCAACGAGCTGGCCGAGGCGGAAGCCAATCCGCGGGACGGCTTCAATCCCAGCTACATGATCGACCAGTCGCACAACGTGACCGACCCGATCGAATCCATGCTCTCGAGCGCGGAAGCGATCGCGCAGTGCTATGCCAAGGCGAGCCTCGTCGACCGGTCGGCGCTGCACGGCGCGCAGGAAGCCAACGATACGATGATGGCCTTCCAGGCGCTGCGCCGGGCCTACAACGTCGACGTGGCGCCGATCCTCGCCAAGGCGCGGGTCGAGGCCGGTGGGGCCTATGACGTGCTCGAAGTCTATCGCGCCAGCCAGTGGCGCGAGCGCAAGGCGCAGGAGCGCGAACCGGTGGGGCTGGGTGCCGGGATCGTCTGACCTCTGCTCCCGCCGTGCCGGAGGGACGCGGGCGATCGCAAGTGCACGCGGCGCTTGCCCATCGCGCGCGGGGTCACCATAAGGTAGTAAGTGCCCACTTGAAGAATGTGCGCGGGAGATAGAGGATCAATGAGCGGCGAGATGGAACCAGCACCCGAAGGGGCGCGCGCCGAGGCGGCCGGCCCGCTCGCGGGGCTGAAGGTGCTGGACCTGTCACGCGTGCTGGCGGGGCCGTGGTGCTCGCAGATCCTGGGCGATCTCGGCGCGGAGGTGATCAAGGTCGAACAGCCCGGCCAGGGCGACGACACCCGCCGCTGGGGCCCGCCGTTCCTCGACGACGGCAGCCAGGATTCCGCCTATTACCTCTGCGCCAACCGCAACAAGCGCTCGGTGGCGATCAACATGGCCGATCCGGAAGGCGCGGCGCTGATCCGCAGGTTCGCGGCCGAGGCCGACATCGTGCTCGAGAACTTCCGCGTGGGGGGGCTCGCCAAGTACGGGCTCGACTACGCATCGCTGCGCGCGCTGAAGCCGGACCTGATCTATCTCTCGGTCACCGGGTTCGGCCAGACCGGCCCCTTGCGGGACAACGGCGGCTACGACTTCCTCATCCAGGGGATGAGCGGCCTGATGAGCGTTACCGGCCTGCCGGACGGAGAACCGGGCAGTGGCCCGATGAAGGTCGGCATTCCGATCAGCGACCTTACCACCGGGCTCTACGCGGCCATTGCGGTGCTGGCCGCGCTGAACCACCGCCACGCCACCGGCGAAGGCCAGCACATCGACCTCGCCCTGCTCGACACGCAGGTCGCCTTGCTGGCGAACCAGGCCTCGAACTGGATGAACGGCGGGCTGCGTCCGCGGCGGCTTGGCAACCAGCACCCGAATACGGTGCCCTACCAGGACTTTGCCTGCAGCGACGGCAACATCCTTGTCGCGCTTGGCAACGACCGCCAGTTTCGCGCCTTTTCCGCCCTGATCGGGCTGCCTGAACTGCCTGACGATGAGCGCTTTTCCAGCAGCGCGGGCCGCAGCGTCAATCGCGACGCCCTGCTGGCGCAGATGCGCCCGGCGATCGCCCGGTGGAAATCGCAGGACCTGATCGGCGCGATGGAGGCAGCCAAGCTGCCGGGCGGCAAGGTCAACGAGATTCCCGAGGTGCTCGAGCATCCGCAGATCAAGGCACGCGGGCTCGTCCACGACATGGCGCGGTCCGACGGTACGCCGGTCAAGGTCCTCGGCTTCCCGGCTCAGCTCTCGGCCTCGCCGGCGACCTATCGGCATGCGCCGCCGCGCTCGGGCGAGGATACGTTTGCCGTGCTGACGGAACGGCTCGGGCTCGATCCTGATGAACTGGAGCGCCTGGCACAGGCCGGCGTGATTGCGGAGAAGCTTTGATGAAGGGCGCAAACTACATCGATGGCCGCTGGGTCGACGGCGCGGTGCCGTTCGAGACGGTCAGCCCGTCGGATCTCGACGAGACGGTCGGACACTACACCAAGGTGGGCGAGGCCGAGGTGCGCGAGGCGATGGCCGCGGCGCGGCGCGCCCAGCCCGCGTGGGGCGCGCTGAACATGCAGGCCCGCGCCGACATTCTCCACAAGGTCGCGGACCTGATCAAGGCGCGCGCGCAGGAGATCGGCCTGCTGCTTAGCCGCGAAGAGGGCAAGACCCTGCCCGAAGGCGTGGGCGAGGCGCTGCGCGCGGCACAGTGCTTCCAGTATTCGGCCGGCGACGTCGTGCGCGCGCAGGGCGAGTGGTACAATTCGATGCGCGACGGCTTCAACGTGCTGGTCACGCGCGAGCCGGTCGGCGTGGTGGCGGCGATCACGCCGTGGAACTTCCCGATCGCCCTGCCCTCATGGAAGGTGGCCGGCGCGCTGGCCTATGGCAACTCCGTGGTCCTGAAGCCCAGCAGCTTCGTGCCGGGCTGCACCGTGCTGCTGGCGCAGATCCTCGAGGAGGCCGGGGTGCCTGCGGGCGTGTTCAACCTCGTCATGGGCGACGGCCGGGCGACCGGAAACGTGATGATCGACGAGGCCGACGCGCTGACCTTCACCGGCGGCACGGCCACCGGGCGCAGCGTGCTGACCCGCGCGGCAGAGACGATGACCAAGTGCCAGCTGGAACTGGGGGGCAAGAACGGGCTGGTCGTGCTGGACGACGCGGACCTTGATCTGGCGGTGGACATCGCCAGTAACGGCGCGTGGATCCAGACCGGGCAGCGCTGCACCGGGACGGAGCGCCTGATCGTGACGCGGGGCATCCACGATGCCTTCGTGGAGCGCATGGCGAAGGTCGCCGCCGGGTACCGCGTCGGCCATGCGCTGGACGCCGACACCCAGATCGGCCCGGTGGCGAACGCGCCCCAGTTCAACGACAACCTCCGGTTCGTCGACGATGCCAGGGCCGAGGGCGCGGAAGTGGCGGCCGGCGGCGGCGCGGTGGAAGCGCGCACGCGCGGTCTGTTCATGGCGCCGACGCTGCTGGTGGGGACGAAGCCGGAATGGCGCTGCAACCAGCACGAATCCTTCGGCCCGATCGCCTCGGTCGTCATGGTCGAGGACCTCGACGAGGCGATCCACGCAGCCAACGCCTGCGAATACAAGCTCTCCTCGGGGATCGCGACCAGCAGCCTGAAAAGCGCCGAGCGGTTCCGCAAGGCGTCGCAGGCCGGGATGGTCATGGTCAACGCGCCGACCGCGGGCCTCGAGTATCACGTGCCCCTCGGCGGGCGAGCGCCTTCGGGCTACGGCCCGCGCGAGACCGGCGCGGCGACTGCCGAGTTCTTCACCGAAAGCAAGACCAGCTACATCAATCACGGCGCGATGTGAGCGCGCCGGGCGGAGAGTGACTATGACCAAAGTGGGATATATCGGCCTCGGCGCAATGGGCCTGCCGCTGGCCAGGCACCTGACCCGCAAGGGCTACGACGTGATCGCCTATGACATCGACCCGGCCCGCGCGGATGCGATCGTCGAGCTGGGTGGCCGCAAGGCGCAGTCGGTCGCCGAGGCCGCGCGGGACGTCGACGTGGTGGTGACCTGCCTGCCGGCGACGCCGCACGTCGATGCCGTGGTGCTCGGGCCCGACGGGGCCCTCGCGCAGATGAAGCCGGGCACGCTGCTGCTCGAGATGTCGACCATCGATGCCAACGGCACCGATCGGGTGGCCCGCGCCTGCGCCGAGAAGGGCGTCGCGTTCGTGGACAGTCCGATCGGCCGGCTGGTGCTCCATGCCGAGCGCGGCGAATCGCTGTTCATGGTCGGCGCGAGCGACGAGGATTTCGCGCGGGTGGAGCCGCTGCTGCAGGCCATGGGCAAGGACATCATGCGCTGCGGCGGCCAGGGCATGGGCAGCCGGATGAAGCTGGTGAACAACTTCCTGCTGCTGACGATCGCCGAAGTCTGCGCCGAAGCCGTGGCGCTGGGCACGCGCCTGGGGCTCGACATCGAGACCATCCTCGAGGTTACCGGCAGCACCACCGCGCAGAACGGCCAATTGCACACGCTGATGGTCAACAAGGTGCTGAAGGGCGACACCCAGCCCGGGTTCACCATCGACCTTGCGTTCAAGGACCTGACCCTGGCGATGACCGCGGCGGCCGAGAACCGGATGGGGCTGCCGGTGGGCGCAGCCGCCCACGCCGTCTATGGCGGGGCACGGGCCGTGCCCGGACTTGGCGCGAAGGACTATTCGGCGCTGCTCGAACACGCCTGCCGCAACGCCGGCATCGAAACGCCCCGCACGGCCTGAGCGGGCCGCTTACCGGAAGGGTGCCGGGCCGAGGTCCAGCACCCGATCGGGATCACGTCTGGCCGAGGCTTTGCCAGGCGCCCTCGCCTCGTTTCAGTACCGAAGGCCGATCGCGCCGTCGTGACAGATCGACGCGCCGGTCACGAAGCGCGCCTCGTCGCTGGCGAGGTAGACGAAGGCATGGGCGGTATCTTCCGGCTCGCTCGCCACGCCCAGCGGGTTCATGGCCGCCAGTGCGGCGGCTGCCGCATCGGTGCTTTCCCACATGCCGTGGGCGACGTAGTCCTCCAGTCCTTCGCGCAGGATCGGGGTCATCGTGACGCCCGGATGGATCGAATTGACCCTGATTTTCTGAGGACCGTATTCGAGCGCGGCGCAGATCGTCAGCATCCGCCCGGCAGACTTGGACACGTGGTAGCCGATGTTGGTGGCGTTGGGCATGTAGGACGCCATCGACAGGTTGTTGATGATCGACCCACCGCCGCCGAACCGCTCGACCGCGCTCGCGAGATGGGGCGCGCAGGCCTTGATCCCGAGGAACAGGGCATCGTGGTTGACCGCCATGACCTTGCGCAGATCGTCGAGCGAGGTCTGCGCGATGCCGCCGTGGATCGAGATGCCCGCATTGTTGACGAGCACGTCGAGCTGGCCGAATTCCTTGAGCGTCGCACCCGTCACCCGGGCCCAGTCGGCCTCGCTGGTGACATCCTGCTCGATCAGGACGAACCGGCCGGGCGAGCCGTCCGCGGCGACCAGCGCCTCGATCTCGGCGGCCTGCTCGCGCCGGAAATCGGTGGCGACGACGGCCTTCGCGCCTTCCCGCAGGAAAGCGCGCGCCACCGCGACGCCGATGTTGCCGACGCGGCCAGCGCCGGTGACGATGGCGACCTTGCCCGCAAGCCGGCCGCGCGCCTGTGCCGGCTGCATCGCCTCAGTCCACCGCGATCTGGCGGGCAAGGTCCGGCATGATCGGCGGGAGCTGCTCCTGCAGGAACTTGACCCGGCCGCCGATGAGCTGCTCGCTCATCTCGGGCTGGCTGTGGGCCCAGAACTTGTTCTGCGCCATCTGTTCGAGGAACAGGCGACAACCCTCGTCGAGGTCCATGCCATAGTCGCGCATCATCTCGAACATCGCCTTGCGGTGACTGGCCGCATTCGCCGGCTCGCCCGCCCCGGCTTCGGCGTTGAAGATGTTGGTGCGCAGCATGCCCGGCACGATCGCCGAGACATGGATCGGCAGGCCCTTCAGCTCCATCTCGAGGTAAAGGCATTCGCTGAACGCCTGGACCGCGTGCTTGGTCACCGTGTAGGCGGTCTGCCCCGGCATCTGCCCGAAGGCGCCAACCGACGACAGGTTGCCGATCCACGCTTCCTGCCCGCTGGCAATCATGTGCGGAACGAAGGCCCGGACGCCATGGATGACGCCGTGGACATTGATGTTGAGGGTCGCTTCCCAGCGGGCCGTCGGAATTTCCCAGGTATAGCCGACGGTCTCGATCCCGGCGTTGTTGATCAGCAGGCGCACCGACCCATGCCGATCGAACACGGTCGCGGCGAGGCGGTCGAGTTCCTCGGGAATGGAGACATCGACCTTTTCGGCCTCCGCCTTGCCGCCAGCGGCCTTGATCTGGGCCACGGTCTGCTCGGCCGCGGCGAGATTGATGTCGGTCGCGACCACGGTCATCCCGAGCGCACCCGCGCGGCGGGCCAGGCCCGCACCGATTCCCGAGCCCGCCCCGGTGACCACGGCCACGCCGCCCTCGAAAACGTCCTTGTCGCGTGCCATTCACCGCTCTCCGATAGTTCGCCGCGCGGCCCAGACCGGGCCGCGTCTGTTCATTGTTGACGTTGGCAGATTGCCCCGGTTCGGCAAGGCCGCGCTCAGTGCGCGAGCATCTGGACGTTTTCGCACAGGGCGCCCTCGGGATCGGTGGAGAACACGACGCGCACGCCGTGTTCTGCCTCTTCCCGGATCTGACCGACCAGCTTGCCGCCATTGGCGACGATCGCCTTGGCCAGCGCGTCGATATCCTCGACCACGAAGCCGAGGATCACCTGCTGGTCGCGCGGCGCCTGGCGCTGGGTGAAGTTGAACATGACGAGCGAGCCGCGCGTCCAGTCGCCGCCCGGCGCAAGGATGACCTCACGGAACGGCTCACCATCGCTGGTGCCCTCGACGCGCTGCACGACCCCGTAGCCGTAGACGGCGCCATAATAGGCGGCCATTGCTTCCTCGTCGCGACAGATGAGCTTGGTGAAGCCTGAAACTGCAGCCATCCCGGTAATCTCCTTGTTGTCGTTGCGCCCGGAAGACCGACGCTGCCGCTGGCGACGCGCCATCAGTAGCTCCTCTCGGGGTGGGCTCGAGCCTGAATGGGTCGACCCTTGATTATCGTAACTCAATCGCGCATTGATTACGCAATGACAAGCCGAAAGGCGAGCCGAGAGGACAAATGCGGGCGGAATGCAGCCAAATCGGGGAGGTGACAGCTGGGCACCGCGGCCAAGCCGGGCGCGCCTGCCGATCTGCGTTACCCGGCGCGACCGGACGCGCGCCCGTTTCGATCGTCAGATCGTGTCGTGATTCCTGAGACGGGCCGCTTGCGCACGCGCGCTCTGCCCCTTGCGCCGGAACAGCCGGCGCTGAACTGCTGAGAAAGGCTCGCCGTGTCGTCCAATCTCTATCCACACCTGCTCTCCCCGGGCCGGATCGGCCCGATGGAACTGAAGAACCGCATCGTGGTGACCGCGATGGGGGTCAGTCTGTCGGAAGACGACGGGACCGTCGGCGAGCGGTTGATCGCCTATCACGAGGAACAGGCCAGGGGCGGCGCCGGGCTGATCGTCTCGGGCGTGACGGGCGTGGCCTGGCCGATCGGCGCGGTGTCGATGCAGCAGACTGCCATTTCCGACGACCGGTTCATCCCCGGGCTGAGAGCGCTGACCGACCGGGTGCATGCCTGCGGCGCGAAGATCGCGGCACAGCTCCATCATGGCGGGTTCGTCGCCGCCTACAGCCATGCCCGCTGGGGGCATCCGCTGTGGGGTCCGGCCGTGCCGCCGCCGCCCACCGGCAATTTCACCGACTATTTCCTGATGGAGGAGCTGGCCCCGCTGGCCGGCATGAAAGTGCCTGACCTCAAGATCCTGAACCACGACGATATCGCCGCCGCGGTTCGGCAGTTTGCCGAAGCCGCGCGGCGGGCGAAGGAGGCGGGGTTCGACGGGGTCGAGATCCACGGCGGCCACGGCTACCTGCTCTCGTCCTTCACCTCGCCCTACACGAACTCGCGAACCGACGAATACGGCGGCAGCCGCGAGAACCGCCTGCGCCTCACGCTCGAGGTGATCGCGGCGATCCGGGCCGAGGTGGGTGCCGATTACCCCGTGTGGATCAAGCTCGATTCGCGCGAGGTGGGCAAGGCCGGCGGCATCACGATCGAGGACGCCGTCGCCAACGCTCGCATGGTCGAGGCCGCGGGGGTGGATGCGATCACCGTCACCGCCTATCACGACACCTCGATCGGCAAGCTCCACTCTGAATCGAACATCCCGCACCTCGAAAACTTCAACCTGCCCGCGACCGAGGCCATCCGCAGCGCGGTGAAGGTGCCGGTGATCGGATCTGGCCGCATCGAGGTGGACAGCGCCGAGCACGCCATCGCCAAGGGCGAGGCGGACTTCATCGCCATGGGCCGCAAGCTGCTGGCCGATCCGCACCTGCCCCGAAAGCTGACCGAGGGCGAGACGGAAAAGGTGCGCCCCTGCGTCTACTGCTACACCTGCGTCTCGGCGATCTACATGGGTGAGGCGGCGCGGTGCGCGGTCAATCCCGGACTGGGGCTGGAATTCGAGGGCGAGCCCGCCCCTGCCGGCACCAGCCCCCGGCATGTCGCCGTGATCGGCGGCGGCCCGGCCGGGATGGAATCGGCGCGCCGGCTGGCGGCCCTGGGCCACCGTGTCACCCTGCTGGAAAGATCGGACCGCCTCGGCGGCACCCTGCGCTTCGCCAGCCTGGCCTACGAGCCCAACGAGCGCCTGCTCGAGTGGCTGCGCCGCGAGGTCAGGGAAGCCGGCGTCGACGTGCGCCTGTCGACCGACGCCACCCCTGCCCTCCTGCGATCGCTGGGCGTCCACAGCGTGATCGTGGCCACCGGAGCGGTGCGCGGGATGCCGCCGATCCCGGGCGGGGAACAGGACCACGTCTATTCCGGCGACGACATGCGCCGGATGATGCTGGGGGAAAGCTCGGCCGAACTGAACCGCAAGACCAGCCTGTTCACCCGCCTTGCCACCAAGGTCGGCGCGGCGACGGGCGCCACGGCCAATCTCGCGCTGGTGCGCAAGGCGACCCATGCCTGGATGCCGCTCGGCAATGCCATCGCGATCATCGGCGGCGAACTGGTGGGGCTGGAGCTTGCCGAGTTCCTCAGTGAGCGGGGGCGCGCCGTGAACGTGATCGAGGAGGCCCCGCGGCTCGGCAAGGGACTGACGCTGGTGCGGCGCATGCGCCTTCTCGCCGAGCTGGGCGAACACGGCGTGGGCCTGCACGGCGGCGCGAGCGCGATCGAGATCGGGGACGACACGGTCAGTTTCACGAATGCATCGGGCGCGCGGCAGTCCGTTTCCGCGGACAACGTGATCGTGGCCAAGGGCGCCGAGGGCGACCTTTCGCTGCACGACGAATTGCGCGATGCCGGCTTCACCGTCCACGCCATCGGCGATGCCACCGGTGTCGGCTATATCGAAGGCGCCATGCGCGGCGCGCGGCAAGCAGTCCGCGCCGTGGCCCAGGCCGCCTGACCCCCGGATCACCAGAACACCCCCGAAAGGACAATTCGCGATGCGCAGCTACAAGGTCGAAAATGGCGTGGTGGATCTTGGCCGGGTCAAGCTCGACGTGCCCGACACGATCAGCGAGGAGGCGAAGGCCTATCTCCGCTTCGATCCCGAAGCCCAGATCCCGGAAGACGCGCCGCGCATGCCGATGTGGCATATGCGCGAGCCGCTGGCGCCGATGTTCGAATGGCTGAACCAGCAGGCGCTGGAACTCTTCCCCTGCGACATCGAGGAGACGGCGATCGAGGGCGTACGCTGCCACCGGATCAAGCCGAAGAGCGGCGTGCGTCATCCGGACAAGCTGCTGATCAACCTCCATGGCGGCGGCTTCGTGATGGGGTCTGGCTCGCTCGTCGAAGCTATCCCGATCGCGGCGGAAACGGGCTGCGAAGTCATCGCGGTGGACTACCGACTGGCGCCCGAACACCCCTTCCCTGCTGCGGTGGACGACATCGTGGCGGTTTATCGCGACGCGCTGCGCAGCCATTCGGCGAGCGACATCATCCTCTTCGGCACCTCGGCCGGCGGGTTCCTGACGGCCATGGCGATCATGCGGTTCAAGCGCGACGGGCTGCCGCTGCCGGTGGCCTGCGGGATCTTCACCGCCGGGGGCGACGTGACGCAGCTCGGCGATACCTTCAACTACCTGACCCTCTCCGGATTCTACGGGCACCTTGGCGCCGCACTCGACGATCCCACCTGCGAACGGGGCGTGTTCGTCGGCAATGCCGATCGCAACGATCCCCTGCTGGCCCCGATCAAGGGCGACCTCTCCGACTTCCCGCCCACGCTGATGGTGACCGGCACCCGGGATGCCGTGCTCAGCTCGGCTGCGATGTTCCACCGGGCCCTGCGCCGCGCGGGACGCGATGCCGACCTGCATGTGTTCGAGGCCATGCCGCACGGCTTCTGGTTCAGCGTGGCCATGCCGGAATCGCGTGAGGCGATTGACCTGATGGCCCGGTTCTTCGAGCGTCACCTCGATATCGCCGGCGCGTGAACCATCCGACCGATGATCGCCGGGCGGCAAGACGGTCGCCCGGCGCAGCGCGCATGGCCCTCGGCAATTCCGCCTCGCTCGACGCGACGGATCTGGCGATCATCCGCGAACTGCGCGCCAACGGGCGGGCGAACAACCAGCAGATCGCCGAGAAGCTGATGCTGACCGCGACGACGGTCTCGACGCGGATCCGGCGGATGGAAGACGCCGACCAGCTGCGGGTCGTGGCGGTCTCCGACTTCTCGGCGCACGGGTTCAACGTGCTCCTGCGCATTTCGGTCTCGGTCGACGGGCGGCCCGCCTCGGATGTGGCGCACGAACTGGCGGCGCTGCCCGAGGTGGTCGCCGCGCATCTCGTCACCGGCGGCTACGACATCGACATGCTGGTCGCGCTGCACGACTTCGACGACCTGTCGGCGTTCCTGCTCGACCGGCTGTCCGGCGTTCACGGCATCCGCACGCTGAGCCCGGCGATCGTGGTCGACATCATCAAGTACCAGTTCGACGTCGCCCCGATCGAAGGAAAGGCATAACCGTGGCCGCTCCCCAGCTCGACGCGCTCGACACGCAGCTGATCGACATGCTGGGCCGCGATGCCCGCGTCTCGAACCGCCGCATCGCGGCCGAACTCGGCGTGACCGAAGGCACGGTGCGCGGCCGGATCAAGCGGCTCCAGCAGGACGGGCTGATCGCCTTCACCGCGATCACCGGCTTCCAGCTCGAGCACCAGGCCCGGCTCGCATTCATCAATGTCCAGGCCGACGTCGACCGCGTTCGCGAGATCGCCCAGGTGATCTCCGACATCCCCGGCGTCAATGCCGTGCTGATCACCATGGGGCAGTTCAACATCACCGCGATGTGCCTGATCGACGATCTCGACACGCTGGTCGAACTCGCCTCGGACAAGATCCTGGCCGTCGACGGCGTGCATCACGTCGAAACCTCGATCGCGGTGAAGACGATCAAGTACAACGCCCGCATGGCCAAGATCACCAAGCCCGCGGTGATCGACGAACCGGACTGATCCCGGCTACCCCGCGACATTTAGGTTTGCGTAGCTTTGCTTCCGTGTAACAACGCAAATCGCGAATGGAATGGCCAAGCCAGTGCGGAGCACGGCTCAGGGAGAGAATTCCGGTGTCTGATCCTGTCACACGTGACGCCGCATTGCTGGAGCGTATCGATCGCCTGGAATCGCTTGATGCGATCCGCCAGCTGCCCGCGAAATACTCCCTCGCACTCGACATGCGCGACGGCGATGCCTGGGTGAACCTGTTCCCCGAGGACGTGCGGGTCGGCGGCGGGAAGACCGGTCGAAAGGCCCTGCGCGACTGGTTCGACGAGACTCATTCCCGGCAGTTCGACGGCACCAGCCACCACATCGGCGGCCACATCATCGACTTCGACGATGCCGACCACGCCCAGGGGGTGGTCTATTCCAAGAACGAGCATGAATGCGGAGCCGAATGGGTCCTCATGCAGATGATGTACTTCGACAGCTACGAGCGCATCGAGGGCCGCTGGTACTTCCGGCGGCGCCTGCCGCTCTACTGGTATGCCAGCGATCTCAACAAGCCACCCCTCGGCGACCGGAAGATGCGCTGGCCGGGGGTGCCCCCGTATCACGGCAGCTTCCACGATCTCTTCCCGAGCTGGAAGACCTACTGGGCACGGCAGGGCCAGCCGCACGACGGCCCGGTCGAACCGCCCGCGCCGCTGGAGCGGTTCATCGAGACCATGCGCCGCGGCGCGCCATTGCCCAAGCCGCGCGTACGCAGCTGAAGAGCGTGAGCCAGAGTATCTTCACGCCAGTCCGCCTCGGTGACATCCCGCTGGCCAACCGGGTGGTGATGGCGCCAATGACGCGCGACCGGGCCGGTCCGCTGGACGAGCCGACCGACCACATGGTCGAGTACTATCGCCAGCGCGCATCGGCCGGATTGATCATCACCGAGGGCACCCAGCCCTCGCCGGAAGGAAAGGGGTATTGGCGCACGCCCGGCATCCATTCGCCGGAGCAGGTTGCCGGATGGCGGCGGGTAGCTGATGCGGTCCATGCCGCAGGCGGGCGCATCGCCATGCAACTGATGCATGTCGGCCGTGCCGCGGTGCGGGCCAACAAGGCGGACGGGGCCGAGACGGTCGCCCCCAGCCCGATCGCCAGTCCGGATCCCATACCCGGGCCTGACGGTATTCCGGCGCAGACCGAGAGTCCGCGCGCGCTCGAAGCACACGAAATTCCCCGCGTGATTGCCGACTATGTCGCGGCCGCACGCAACGCGGTCGCGGCGGGCATGGACGGAGTCGAACTGCACTGCGCCTCCGGTTACCTGCCGATGCAGTTCCTGTCCTCGAACACCAACCACCGCACCGACGCCTACGGCGGCTCG
>Ga0068858_100001449_pt1 | contig 24411 bp, 22 predicted proteins | sample KBSSwiS12_FD_66589 | JGI IMG/M metagenome (GOLD analysis project Ga0068858, IMG submission 66589) | Switchgrass rhizosphere microbial communities from Kellogg Biological Station, Michigan, USA - KBS Switchgrass S1-2 | ecosystem: Host-associated > Plants > Roots > Rhizosphere > Soil ... | reverse complement strand
CTCGTGATCGGGTCATAATCCCATGCGGTTATCGAAACAAGGCTGATCGACGCGGGGATAGCGCCGCCGGAAACGCTGACATGGATCGGCAGTAAGCCGACGGTTGAACACGATTGCGCTAGCGTATTCCCGGGGGTCGCGAAGTTCTGAAATTTCGTGCCAGATCCGAAGAATTTGAGAAGCGATTTGCCCGGCGAGGGCTGAAATTGGTTGCTACTGATCCCGCAGCTATCGTCGGCGAGTGTGATGAGCGGCTTAATTCGCGCACTGTCGATCTCCTCGCGAACACCCTTCAGGATGATGGCCGACACGTTCTCGACAAAGGGAGGCTTCGGCCCGACATAGAGTTTGATATTCTCAAAATAGGTGGCAGCGCCTGTGTTGTTCCAGGTCCAACGCGGACCATAAAACGCGCCATCAGCAGCTGACTGGATGAACAACGCGACCGCGAACCGTTTGCCGCTTACATGTAGGATTTGTGTTGGAGAGTTGTTCCCGCTGCCACCGCCCGAGTTTCCAAAGGTGGCGCTGATATATTGCAGCCACGTCGTTGGCTCCAACGGGCTGTCAAAGAATACCCACAGCACGTCTCCATCGTTCACGCCGCTCGTCACCGAGACAGAGAAGTTACCGCCAGCGGCGGCCGAAACAGTCACCCGTCCGTTAAGCGGGTTCCAAGTGCTGTCGTCGGCTATGAACGCTAGTGGCGTGGGATCATTATGCCCCACGCCTGCTCCGAACAGCGACAAGTACCAAGCATCAGTTGTCGGACGGGCGGGGCTTCCGAATTGATAGGTGAGAAAACGACAGACCGTCGTGGCGGGGGGGATAACCCCGAAAGTCAACTGACGCGCGCCAGCTGGCTGGGTGCCGGTGAGCATTATCGCGGTCGCCGTCTTGGTCAGCGGCACATCCGCTCCGATCTGAGCGCCCGCACTATTATACCACCGACCAGGCGCTGCAGTGAAGGATGTACCGGGGCTTCCTGAGACAATCTGCAACGTCGCGGTGAACGTCGAGGTCGTATCGCCGAGCTGGTCGCCTGTGAGGGTTACAGGGATGCTGGCACCGCTGGTGGGAAGCGTAAAGGAGGTGCCGCTGACAGTCGCGGCCTGCGCAACTGGGAAAACGGCGGCTGCGCGCGCTCCGACGAAAGTGTCATCCGCGAGACGGCCAGTCGCGTAGACCGTGGCCGTCGCCGCCAGCGCGGCAGCCAGGGCCACCGAAGTCGGGATGGACGCGATCGAAGGATCGGCGGTCGCGACACCCCCCGCATTCTTGTAGCGATCGAGCGTGTTGCCGTCCGCCGATTGCACCCAATAGCCCGAGTTGAACCCGATGCGGAACCCGTTGGTCAGCGTCAGCGCCGCCCCGCCGGCCGCGCCGGGCAGAACGACAGCCGGCGCGGAAATCGCAGCGCCAAAATATAGTCCGGGGTCCGTCAGGCGCACGTTCGTCACAGCCCCGCCGACGATGTCGAACAGGATCGTCGGGTTGCCGAGATAGTTTCCGCCCGAAAAGGTCGCCGAGATATTCAGGCCGTTCGTTCCGCCCGAACCGGGTGTGAGCGCGAAGGCCACCGCGCCCTGGGGCACGAACGAGGCCCCCGCCGTCTTATAAACCCCGTAGGTCGCCGTCGCGATCGCGAGCGTAGTCGACGCGTTTTGCGCGTCCAGGGCGGAGCCGGCGGCATGCGCCGCCTGGGTTGCGGCATAGAGCGCCGAAGCGGCAGCCTCAGCCGTCGCTTCCGGATTGATCGAATCGAGCCTTCCTTTGAGAACCAGATCGCGGATCGCTGCCCGCTTGTTGATCAGGTTGACCGTGGCGAGGTTATAGGATCCCTCATTCTCGAAACTGCTCGCCTGACGATAATCGGGGTTCGATCGAAGCAGTATCTGCGCATTTTGCGCCGGCGGAGTCAGGAAGGTGACGGTGCCGCCATCATCATGAAATGTGACACGGTAGAAATTGGACAAAACGGGCTGCCCGTCCATCTCGACCGTGATCTCCGTCTCGGTCGCGATCCAGAAACTGAACGGGAACACGGTTTGCACGCCGTCCGCGTTGTAAGGGCCGTCTTGAATGTTCGAGCTGATACCTGCCACGCGTACCTCCTGATAATGCAGGGGGAGATACGCCGGAGCGGACAAGAGTTGAATCAACGTCGCTCAGGACCGCGATCGGATCGCGTTATAATACGCTTCTATGTTTGCGGATCCCTGGCTGAAGCGCCCATCGTCGATCCAGCGTTGCGGACGCTCGATCCGCACGCCGATCGAGAGGGGCTTGGCCTCAATATGCGCCCCACCGGCGTGGAGCGTGTGGAAAGTGTCGCGTGAGTTATGGTCGACGATGAAGACGAGCCCTTGCGTTCATCCTAACCAACCCTAGGCTATTGAATATGCCGAATCCCTCCCTGCCATTCTCGCTACCCAAAGCCACGCCCACCGGCCTGCTCAACCGCCTGAAACTCTATCGCGCCCGCTACGGCATGGTACATGCTGTTACGCGCTTCGCGAGCACCAAAATCCCCTTCCTCTGGCCCATGCTCGGGCCGACGGTCTCGAAAGCCTATCGTCGCAAGTGGGAAACCACCGCCCAGGGCCCTCGCCTGCTGAATCTCGGTGGCGGCGGCAACACCATCGAAGGCGCGCTGACGGTGGACATCGATCCCCGTGCCGACAGCTACGTCAATGTCATGAAGACCCTGCCGTTCGAAAGCGGCTCGATCGATCTCATCCTGCTCGAGGAGCTGATCGAGCATGTCGACAAGGATCTAGGTCTCGCGCTTCTCCGCGAATGCTTTCGCGTCCTGAAGCCCGGCGGGACTATGCGGGTGGCAACGCCGGATCTCGACTGGCTGGGCGCCGGCATCCTGGATGGGTCAGTCTCGTGCGATCTGCTGAATTCGACCTTTTACGAACATGGCCACGCTTATATCTATTCGCGCGCCGAATTGCTGAAAGCACTGGGCGCGGCCGGCTTTTCGGATTGCGCGCATTTCACCTACAGAGATCCGGATTCGATCCTGGGCTTTCTCGATTCCCATGCGGACCGCTTCGATCACGATCCACGCCTTTCCCAATATGTCGAAGCGCGCCGAGCGATGTAGCCCATCAATTGAAGCACATGCGATGGGGGCGGCAAATATCACCGCTATTCAGCGGCCGATCGCGGCCTGAAGAGGCGCCCGGATCACCGCTAACGTGAAGCCGGTGATCAGCGAGGTCAGCACAATGCCGCACTCAGTTCAGTATTGCCGCACCTTGTAGAACATGCCCTCGGCGGTCTCGACATTCCCCAGGATGACGCACTCGCGATCGCCGCCACAGACGTGTCGGTGGGCGACGTTCGCGACATTGTCGTAAAAATGGGTATCGTTATGCCAGTCATAATGCGCATTAGGAGCGCCGCAGAACTGATCATCACAGGGTATAATCACATCGGCCTCGGATATCAGCCTTTTGGTCGATTCCAGTTTCTGAAAATTCACCAGGACCAGATCCGCATCGGGGATAGCGCCGCTATCGCGATTATATTTTCCGGCGGAGCATAACCCGCCGTCGCAGACCTTATATTTTCCATCGCGCATTATATCGATGGTGAAACCAAGATCGGATTTCCATTTCCCATAGGGCGAAAAGCTGTTGTTCCAGTCGCGCTCCGGCGGCGAAGCTGCGCACCCCGGAAGCATGAGAAAAATCAGAAGAGGAAGCACTCGCATCTCAGGCTGCTTTCATGGGGCAAGGTTGGCGGCGGCTGGTTCGTTCCATATGAATGATCATGCTTTGTTCTTCGTGCGTCAAGGGGAAACGACGCTTCTGCGTCGACCCGCGCTGCAATAAGGCAATGCATCCCGGCCCTGTGAGGAAGGGAGTGCGCCTCCCGCTGTTGTCATCGGTCAAAGTTGCGCGGGATCGGCACCCTCCACACAAATGTCTGATAAGTATTCGAGAACCTGCCATGGTCCAGGTTTGCGACCTGCCCGTGGCGTAGTTTGTTCTCACCCGAAAACGAACCCAGGGTCATCGCATTCCTGCCGGTGAAATAGATATTGTGGCCCCTCACTTCGGCAGTAACACCATAGGTGAACGTCCCGATTGTATCGCCGACATTGATGCCGTCGGCCATGCCGTTAATGCCGTCCATGGTGCCATAGGGCGGTATATGCCGCACCGAAATCGGCGCACCGGGCCTTATCTTTCCGCCGCCTGCACTGGCCAGCTGCGCGATGCCGAGGTCCGAGATATGCCGATAATACTCACCCGTATCGCCGAAAAGAAGCTCGTTACTTTCAGCAGAATCCGGTCCGAAAATTTCGGGATTGGCACGGGTTGTTTTACTGGTGCCGTCTCGCCATTCCATGAGCAACCTCGCGGCCAATGGTGTCGTGAACGGATCATTGATCGCCAAGGTGACGGTAGCCATCGCCGCGGTTTTGGCGGCAAGTGACGCGCCGGAATGCTGCAGATCCGTCAGGCGGCGGCGGAGCTCGTCAACGGCCATGCCCCCGACATTCCTGGCGATCTTCTCCGGAGAGATTTCGGGGAGCGGCAAATGCCATCCTTCGCCGATGCCGCGCCACGGAATACCCTGCGGGAGTGCCTGACCGGCACCGGTCTTCAGCAGTTGGGGCTGGGGCGCCTGGCCAAAATTGGTGGTGAGCATGCCGGGTTGCCCAGGCAGCGCCCCACCCTGCCCAACCGGCCCGGCATCGCCTCCGGTCATGCCCTCGCTTCGGTTCGTCGGGTCGATCGACCGCCGCACATAGGCCTCATAGAGCTGGTTCTGGACCTGGTCCGGCGTCCAGTCCCGTCGCAGCATCTCCCGCACGGCTCCTTTGGTGGCGTCAGTTCCCCTCAGCGCCTCCGGAATCGTCTCCGCGCTGGCCAGATGGTCCACCAGCGCCTCGTCCGGCGAGGGCGTAACCGCGTCCCCACCGTTCGCGGGATCATCGTCCAGCCCATTCTGGCGGATCTCGTCCCAGAGATGTCGTTGCATGATGGTGAGCGGCGCCGGCGGATAGCTGGCCAGGCCCTGTTGCGTGCGCTCGAGTGAGGCATATTCGCCGGGCGTCATCCGGTCTTCCGAAAGGCGCAGATCTTCTTTTGCGAACCCTTCGGGGTCCGTCGCAGCCATCCGATTGAGCCTCGTCACGACATCGCCGTTCGGCGCGACCGTCACCGGATGGACGTTGCGATCGGCGCGGAGCGCCAGTGCGGCAAGCGCATCGTCCGGGAGATCGCGGCGGACCGCCGGCGGAATCTGGTTGACCGAGGTGAAGCCCGGGCCAAGTTTGTGGGTGAGCGCGAGCGCGGTTTCCTTGGCGGCATTCTGCGCCTCGGTGCGCTGCCGGTTGGCGAGGCCAATGCGCTTGTGCAGCTCTTCATGCGCCAGCTGTTTGCGATCGTCCTTCCAGCCCTGGCCCTGGATCCACGAGGATGTGGAGGCATGCTCCTCCGGCGTCGGCGGGATACGCGGCGACGTGGCGGCACCGAGCAATGTCATATTGGCCGCCACCGCCTTGCGGGCATCCTCGGGCAGCGCGCCGAACCAGGCGTCACCATGGTTCGCAACCAGCGCATCCACAGGCGCCTGGCCCTGCAGCGACGCCGCCCATGCCTTGGCCGCGTCGCCGCGATAATGCAGCATCAGCGCCGAAAGACCGGCAGCGTGCGCAGCCTTGGCCCCGTCCGGCGGGGCTGCGTTGCCGGACGTGGTGTCCTGACCGTCCGCCGGCCCTGGCAAGGCAGCGGCGGCAGGCGCTCCTCCCCCCTTCGCCTGCCGGGCGGACTCGACGGTGAGCATGCGCCCCGTGACCGTCGCGATATCGCCGGGCGGCGTCGTCGGCGCGTTCGGCGATCTGAGCGCATCGCGCGTATCGACATCGGCGACCGCCTGTTGTTCCCCGAGCACGGGAGCGAGCGATCGCGCCACATCGTCCCGGTGCGACGCGATCATCTCACCACCCTTGTCGAGCAGATATTGATGAGCGGCGAGCGCATCATGGACTATCAGCCCGTCGGCAACGTCGCGGTGGATCGACGAAAGAAAATGCGCCGCCTCGTGATTGACCGAGGCCGGATCCCGTCCCTGTAACAACGCCTGTGTCCGCATCGTCTCGATGCCGGTATGGACATGCTTTTGGAACTGCACCGGATTGCCGGCATTCTCGACCGCGTCGAGCCCGGCATTATCCTTGACCCCAATGCTCTGCTTCTGCTGGTCCACGACTTTCTGAGCCGCGACATAGTCCTCCATCTTCGCCACGTCGGCAATGAGGCGGTCGGGAAGCGATCGATCGAATATCCCGCGCTGGCGTCTGCCGATCAGCCCGTCGCGCAATCCGTCGACTGTTTCGCGCAACGCGTCAGTCGCAGGCTGAAGCGCTGATACCGCATCGGAGCCCTGCCGCGCATAAAAGTCGGCACCGATCATGCGGGATCGCACCGAATAATTGTTCCATGCTTTCTTGACCGCGGCATCGTCCTCGAGTGCCCGCTCGTGCTGCGCAACCGCGACCTTCCGCCCGGCCTCCCCGAGCGATTGCATCCCAGCGCCAAGCGCATCGAGGCCCGACCCCGAGAAATCACCGGGAACGAGCTTTTCACCGGTCACGCCGGCAATGCCGACCCGGTTCTCTTCGGTTGGTACGACGGGCATCTCAGCGCACCGCCAGGGGAATAGACGCGAAATTGGTAGCCATTGGCACCTCCTGCTTTGGAGAAGCCCTAGGCGGATCTACACTAGTCTTGAATCAGGGCAGCGGAGCCACGCCCGATCGGCCGGCTTTTTTCGGTGCAGCAAACCGCTAACGCGCGACCGCTTTGGACTTTGCAGCATGGCCGTGACGTGCCGGCTCCGCGCGATACGTGCCGAAGATCGTTCCTGCGGAGCACACCGCGGGCCAGCCATCATCCTTCGCGGCGCGTTTTTCATCTTCGGCGTTCGCGGACAATTTGACGCTGGTGGCGCTAGCGACGCTCAGATCGAACGAGACCGGCTGATCCTCGTCATAGATTGTCATTCGCGAAGGGCTCGCTTGCGCCAGCCTCCCGGTGGCGACGATGCCGGCGCAGTCCCAGGCGCCAGAGCCGCCGGGTCCGGCATAAAATGTCGTGACGACCATCACGACTGAACCATCGCCCACCGGCATGATGGCTATATTGCCGGACCCCCAACGCTCTTTCAGTGAAAGCGCGCCGGTTCGTAACCGGACCCCCGCCAGCGGCGCCGTGTTTTTGCCAAGCGCAAAATTCAGCCTGGCCAGTTGCGACGAAAGCTCGGTGTAGCGACACGCATTGTCGGCGCATGCCGTCAGGCGCCGATTCCACCCGTCCACAGCAATCAAGAATGGGTTCTTGCTGACACCGTCCAGGGATGACGCCCCATTGAGCAGGAATGACTCCTGCGCTTCGCGATACCGGGTCTGGACCAGCCGCTGCAACGCGGCGACGCTCTGGTCGGAGACGCCACGCGAAAGGCTTTTCGGATACGATGAAACGGAGGCGCCCTGAGCCTGACCGGCGATGACGGCCGAACCACCACCAGATATCGTTGCGATGACGCACAGGATGTCGAAAAACCGCGCCATACGCCCCCCCGGTCCCGACGCGATTCCCGAACTAGTTCCCCGAAAGGAAGGCCGCGAAAGCGTCCAACTCTTCCTTGGGATAGCGGTTCTTGGGGAGATCCAGCAACGTCTTTTTATCGCCGGGGTTCTTTGTCGCCTTGGCAACGCTAGTCACATAATCGGATCGCTTCAAATAAAGCTGGTGCAGAAGCTTTTCGTTATAGTCCGGGGCGCCGATTCCGGGTGAGGCGTTGGCGGCCTTGACGGCGTTCGTCAACGGAATCCTTGCCTTGCCGTGTTGAACTGCCATGGAAAACACAGCGGCACGGATGGAATCCGGCATTGCGTCCAGATCAACGCCGGTCGCTTTCTTGACCGCATTTACGGCGGAGTCATAATTGACACGACGAAGGTAGCTGAACTGCGCGTCGCGGAACAGGCTCGGGTCCTGCGCCGCGATTTCCTTCCATTTCTTGTCGAACGCCGCGGTCTTGGGTTTGAGACCGGCGAAATCGCGTGCCCACAGGTTATCGTCGCTGGCCAAAAAACCCTGCAGCGTCCCCTTGCTGTAGGAAAGCTGGTACGATCCGTAAGACACGCCGCCCGGATCATTCTTGCCGGACGACACGGTTCCCGGTGCCGCACCTGGGGACTCATATTTTGACGAGAGGTAGCCGATCCGGTCAGGATCTTGCGTGGTCAATACCGTCATGATGCGCTGGTGGCGAGGAGTACGCGGTGCCGGCGCTTCGATCAGCTCCTTCAACGCCTCCCGGAATTTGCTGTGTTGCCCCCTTGCCCCGCCCGCGCTCGCAGGTGCCGGCCCGACGACCGGCGGCGCACCGCCAGGAGGCACGGCGGATGATGGCGTGGCGGCCAGTGGCAACGCGGTGGGCGGTCCAGATACGGGCATCGGAACTGTGGCGGCGTTGGCCCCGGGAACAATCGGGCTTCCCTGGGCGGGTGATGGCGGCGCCAGGTTGGGCAGCGGCTGCGCCGGCGTACCGATTTGCGGCTGAGACGGTGGCTTGAGCCCCTCCGCCACCATCGCGTGATGGACGGCAAGGGCGATCTGCTCGCGCGTCGCCGGTCGCTTGCCCTCGGTCTGCACCGCGAGATCGGTCTGCGCGCGCGTGAAGACACGCATTGCCGGGTTGCCGCCCGGCGCTGGTGCGGCCGCTGCCGGCGAAACATCGGGCGCGACGCTCACCGACGGAAGAGCGATGGCATCGTCGCCGACGGCAGCATCAGCGGCCTCGGCTGGCGGCTGGACCGTCTGCACAGCAGCCTCCGGATTGTCATCGGGCCGTGTATCGCTACCGGCGGCATTGTCCGCAGCGTAATCCGGCTCAATCGGCATCTCGGACATCATGCGGTTCCTCCGCCGGAACCCGCACCCCAGCTACCCGGCTTCGAGGCCTGTGAGGCGCCACTCAAAGCGGTGCCGAGCCCTTTGAAGATGCCGTCCATCAACGCACCTCGCCCCCTCGCGCGATCGCCCGCAGCCTGGGATCGGTAGTTGAAGGCGTTGATTTCGAAGCCCTTGATTTGCTCGTTCCCGGCTTTGTAAAGCTGCGTGAGGTCCTCGGCGCCGATCATGGCGGTGTCGCGCTGCACATCCACCGCACTGCCGAAATTGAGGTCCACGCCGTTCGCCGCCATGGCTGCAGTCTGCGCACCCTTGGTCTGCGAAATCTCGCGATAGCGGCGCTGCGCTTCAAGGTTGGTGTTCTGGATCGAATCCTGCGCCTGATTCTCGGCCAGCCTCGAATTCTGGTCAGCGACCTGCGCCTGATAGTCGAGCACCTGTTTCTGCCCGATGCCCGACAAGACGGCACCGCCGGCTGAAACCGCCGTGGAGGCGATCATCAGCGGCAAGGCGAGCGCGGGAGCGCACATCAGCGTTCCCTTCGTGAAAAAGTGACGAATTCGGTGTTGGCGAACATCATGCTGTCCTCCCCTATGCTGAAGCCGAGCCGCCGCAGGAAACGGATTGCCCGGGCGTTATCGACCGACACTAGATTGCTGAGCGCTGGCGTTGAATCGAGCATCGCCGCCACGAAGCGCGGCCCCCAGCGCAGCATTGCGCGTGGATGGTCGTAGATCGCCTCGGTGCCGAGCATCCACGGCGCGCCCTCGCCCGCCAGCGCGCTGTTCACCACCAGGCCGAACATCGCCTCCGGCCGCCCGTCGACAAGCGCGGTGAGGCACAAGGTCGAGGCGACCAGCCCGTCACGCAGAGCCTGTTTCGGGCTATGCCCCATCGCCCGGCACTCGACGACATCCGCCTCCCGCATCCGGGTCGCGATCCGCCCGACATGGGCGGGGGAAGCGGCGACGATCCGGATGCGATCCGCGCCCGCCTTATTCGGACGCGGCGGGGTCAAGATAAATGCCCGTGACTGTCATCGGCAGCGGGTCGCTCGATTGCACCACCACCCGCGCGCCGCCATTGATGTCGGGCCGTAGCCAGGTCTCGAACAGGCCGGTCTGCAGCCGGTTCGGCTCGCCGAGGATCTCGGTCGTGCGCGCCCGCAGCGTCTCGAGCTTTGCTTCGGTCGGCCCCGCCTTCAGCCCGCGCGTCTCGATCACGCGGATTACGGCCTTGGCCTGGGTCTGCGGCTTCGCGATCGTCCAGCCCGCCTGCCCCTGATAGGCCAGAGGCAGCGTCTCGATCGTCGCCGTATAGGGCAGGCCCGCAGTCACGATCGAGGCGGGTTCAGGCAGCTCGACCAGGCCGTTCGTCACGACCAGCCCGGACACCACATTCCCGTCCGCCAGCGCACTGATCGTCCGACCCTCGAGGTGATCGAGGTTGCGCAGGATCGTCGCGGGGGCATCAAAGGCATAGGAGACCGCGCTGTCGAGGAAACAGCTATTCTCCACCCCGTCCCAGCGCGCCGCCGCCATGCGCTCGATCAGCAGTTTGTTGCCGCGCCGCACCGTCAGATAAAGCCGATCCTCGCCGCCTTCCGAGATGACGCACACGCTTTCGACCAGCCCGTCCGTCTCGCACAAGGTCCAGCCCCAGACCTGCTGTTCCTGCTCCCAGGTGAAGCATAGCAATGCACCGTCGCTCCGCGCCGCCCAGATGATCGATCGTGGCTCCTGCGCATAAGCCCAGGAGACGATGTCGAAACCCCGGAACAGATGCGGCGAAAAGATCGTCACATCGTTCGAATTGATCGAGTCCGACTGGAACTCATAACCGAGCGTGCGGACGCCATTGCCGATCGCGGTCTGGTAGAAGCACACGCTGTCGATCACGAGCGGAGAGAGCCGCGAGGAACCGCGCCCGTTCTGCCGCCGCGTCACGAAATCGGTGGCCGAGATATAGCCCGCCTGACCGCCCTCGATCTTGAAGATCGCATCCGAGGTAAGCGCCAGGAGATCGTTCATCGAAACGAGCTGGTTCACCGCGTTCACGCGCCCCGCAACCAGCGCAAAGCTGAGCGAATCCGATGCCTTTAGAGGGCGCGAGATGTCCATGTTCTCGAAGCTGCCGGAACGCGAACCATAGATCGCGTTCGGGTGATTGGCTGTGCGGGCCCATAATAGCCGCTGCTCGAAAAAGGTGACGGTCGATGGCCAGTTACCGGCCACATCGAACGGGTTGGTCCCTACCGGCGGGCCGTCGGAATAGTCGGGCCCGATATTGTCGTCGATGAAGCTCGTCGAGACGGTATTGCCGATATAGCCAAATTCCTGGGTGTTGTCGGCCTTGTACACCCGGTAACGCGTGGCGCCCGTTACCGCATCCCAACTGATCATATTGTAGTTGCGCTTCAGCGTCAGGTCGTTTGGAAGAAGCGTATTATCGACCGGTGAAGACGGCCGGCTCTCGACCCCTGAAAGGTCGTCAACCGATGTCACGACATAGTGCTGTATCTGCGGGAACCAGGCGTTTCCCGCAGGTGTACCGTCGGCATCCTGGTTCGGGCGGCTGGACGCGACGGGATGAATCGCCGGCGCGGCAAGCGTCGGCGTGAAGCTGATCGAGCTGAACGTCCAGTTGGTGTGACCACCGCGCACCAGCTTGGTCGGCGCGTGATTGATATGGGCGAGATACATCGTGTCAGCCGACTGCTCGAAGTCCACTTCCTCCAGCTCGAGCCCGTTGAAGGGCGCGCCAACGCGGTAGATCCTGGCGACGCTCATAGGAAATCTCTGTTCTTGATATTGTGCGAGAGCACGCCGGCGGAAACATAAGTGTGAGCATCCTGCACGCTTATCCGCGCGACCCATGCTTCGCCGTCAGCTTCGCCGATCTCTTGGGCCCGCACCCAGGCATCACCGATCCGGAAGCGGTGATCGGCCGTGGCGCGGATCGTCGCGCCGTCGATCGTCGCCCGCAACACCGGTTGCCAGACGAAGGAAATCGCTGATACCGGATAGTCGCCCCATTCGAAGCCGTGTTCGTGCTGTGTCCGAACCAGCATTCCAACCTTCAGGAAGCGCGCTTCGATCTCGGACCCGTCCGCGAGCAGGATAAGCGTGTCATCGGCCACGCACGGTCGATAATCGCCGCCACCACCGGTGTCTGGCGGTGGAGGAGGAGGCGGCGGCGGCGGCACTGGCGGCGATGGCGGAGGAGCTGGTGGCGCCCCTGACCGCGCGGTGCCCCCGGTGTCGCCAGTGAACGCCGCGAAACCGGTCGAATCAATATCGACGACGAAATGCCCGGCGTCACCGCCATCAACCACACGTCCGATCTTGCCATTCAACTCGATCGTGCCGAGGATGCCGGAGAAATAGACCTGATCACCGGCTTTATAGCCGTGATAGGCCGCAGCGATTATTGTGGTGGCGCCTCGTGTAACGGCCGTGATGGTCAGCTTGTCTTCGATAACCATTCCGCCATTCGCGGCCGCACGCATATAAGCCTGGCCCATCTCGAGGGCGTAGGTCTGGGTCAAAGAGAACTGGAACGGCATCAGCCGCACCGCCGAGGGGCCGGTGGCGTGGATCGCCGTGCTGGCGACGTCGGGGGACTGGACGGGATCGACCATATAGGTTCCGGCCCCGCCCGCGCCGGTGCCAAAGGCGCTGATGACGGTGCCCGGAGCAACGCCGATGCCACTGATCGTCTGCCCGATCGCAAGCGTGCCCGACGCCACCTCACTGACGGTCATCACCGCACCCGAGATTCCCGCGGTGACGTCCGCCTCGTGCTTGTCGGTATAGACCTCGGCAACAAGGCGGGTTCCCGGCCGCTTTGTGATGCCGCCATATTTCAGCACGATCACGTTGCGCGCGCGGCGCAGCGCAGTCTGATAGGCAGCGACATCGACGCGCCCGATCAGCTCCTCGGCGATCTCGCCCTTGGAGAAGTTGGCGGATCCGGTGCGAAACGCCATCAGCGCACCCACTCGGCAAGGCCGCCGGCGCGTGCGACCATCACTTCGTCGCTGAACGGCACATCGCGCCTCGGCTCGCGATTCTCGTCATCGGCCACCGCGCGTCCGGCCGCGAGCTCGGCCTGCTGGAGCAATTGTCCCTTCATCTCACGGCTGTCGCGGATCGGCACCGCCAGGCGCGCGGCGAGCGCATAAGCCAGGGCATCGGCGAACAATGCCGGCATGACCGCTTCGGACACATCATCCGATGAATATTCCAGGATCGCCCCGGCGATCTGGGTGAAGAGCAACCCAGCCTCGACTATGAACGCCTGCCCCCATTCGACCGGCCAGCACACAAGCGCGCCGTCCGCCGGCGGCACCAACCGTTTGGGCGTCGCGCAATCGGCGGGGAGCGCATAGGCATGAAGCCATTCGCTCGCCCTTGGATTGTCGCTCAGCTCGGCGAGCGACGCGATCCGGGTCGCAAAGCTCCAGTCATGCCGCTCGAGCAGCAGCTTCAGGCATTGCGGATAATAGCGCGCGCAATTCTGCGCCTCGATCGAGTCCTCGGCGATGTCCGCGATCGCTGACGCCCGAAGCTCGCCGAGCGCGAGATTGCAGATGGTGATGCTGACGGCCACGGGCGTTTCCTATGCGTAGGTCAGGTTCAGACATTCGATGTCGCCGGCCGCGATCGCGGTGGTATCCGCGTCGGCGGCGGCACCGGTGATCGCAAAGGCGATGCCGGTCGCGAAATATTGGCCGGTCGCCCCGAGATCGATCGCGAAAGGCGCACTCGCCGCAAGCACGAAGGTGAGTACCGGCGTGTCGGTGCCGACGGTCGGTGCGCTCGCCTTGTTGTAGAGCTTGAGATAGCGCTTCGAGGCCACCGTGTTGTTGCCGCTGATCTTGAACAGGTCGCCCGCCGCCGCCTTCACGCTGGTCGCGTTGGTGGTCGCAGCCGAGGACAGCAACCGCACGGCCGCGTTCGGCTTTTTCTGCCGGTCCCAGCTGGTGCCGTTGAACATATAGGGCGCCATCGCGAGCAGAGTGTTCGTCGCCGTGCCCTGGGTGGCCATCTGGCCGAAACCGAGGCTGCTATTGATGAAGCCATCGGCACCGGTCGCGCTGTTGAACGTCGCCAGCGCGCGCAGATTGCGGCTGATATCAACCGCGAGCGTGCCGAACTGGCCGGTCGTCAGCGGCGTGATCGCGCCGCTGGTGTAAAGCCCCGTGCCGAGCGACGGCAATGCGTTGGTCTCGGATGTGGGAATGCCGGGAATATATGCCATGGTTGCGCCCTCCCCGGCGCTCAAATCTCTAAGGCCAATGTCTAAGGAGTGGCCGGGGCACGCAGGCCCCGGCTTCAAGTCAGCGGCGTGCCTTGGCCGCGGCCGCTTCCGCTTTTTCCAGCGCCAGCAGCGCGTCGGCTTCGCTCGCGGGCAGCCATTTGCGGCCTCTGGGCTCGGCGGTGAAGAACGCTTCGCCAGGCTCGTACAGGATGCCGCCGGTATAAACCTGGTGCGGTGCGGTGAACGCCTCTGTCAGAGGCTTCCTGGCGCTCGCCTCCTTGGTGGGCGCCGGCTCAGCCATTGGTCTGGTTCCCCGCGGTTACGCTTGCGGTGATCTTGCCCAGCGTCGGCGCGGTGCCGACGACGGTGTATTTCAGCCGCACATAGCGCTCGTTGGTGCCGATCGGCACGCTTTCGGGCAGCAGGTTCCGTGCGCCGACCGCGAGATCCGCCAGCACATAGGTCGGCGAGGTGAACACGGTCTGCGGCGACGAAAAGCCGGTATTGTCATCGGTCTCGATCGAGATCGTCAGCGAGGTGAGGTTGTTGAAAGTCTCGACCACCGAGCATTTGAGCGGCACATCCGCCCCCCTGCCGATGTCGCGGGTGATCGCGGCCGCCGCACCGTAAATGGTGCCGGTCGCGCCGAGATCGACGATGTTGGTCGAGGCCACCGTGGCGGTGATCGCCTGGGCATTCGAGAAAAGCGTGGTTGAGTCGATGATCATGATGGTCTCCTGATGTCCTGAAAGCCGGCGGAGCTAGCGTTCCCCCGCGAAGGCGGGGGTCCAGAGTTCCGGGTGCCGTGCCCTGCGCCTCTGGATCCCCGCCTGCGCGGGGACACGGCAGCCCCTGCGGGTCTGCCTAGCTTACCAATGCCTCGGCATTGATGAGGGCGTCGGTCTCGCGAATGGGCAGGCCGCGATACGACATGACTTCCTTGCCCTCGAGCTCCATCGGCCGGATCATCAGCGCGCCATTGCCGCTGTTGGTGCCCAGCGCGTCGAGCGCCTCGATCATGTCGCGGTTCATGTAGATGACGGTGCGGCCCTGCGCGGCGACATCGCCGTTCATCTTGGCGGTGCGCCGGTTCTGCAGCTTGTAGCTCGCCTTGCGCATGAACTTGTAGAGATCGACCGTCCCGGCCTGCACGTCCGACACGTCGATATTCGCGATCCGCGCATTGAAACGCCAGTCGCGCACCGCGACGCCGACATGCTGCCGGAACAGCTCCTCCTTGACGTAATAGACATTGCCATTGCCGTCGACGGTGCGCTGCTCGCCCTTGTCCTCCCGGGTCACGCCGGCCTGGGTGCCCTTGGGGTGGATCAGCGTGGTGTAGGCGTCGCCATGCGTCACGAACCAGATCGAGGTGTTGTCGGAACCGACCCCGCCCGCATTGATGATCTGGTTGCCGGCACCGCCTCCGCCGAGCTTGTTGTAGCGCGCGGCCAGGCCCCTGAACTTCTCCGGCGTGGCGACCGTATCGTGATAGAAAAAGCCACGCTGCACCTCTTGCGCCATCGCCTCGAGATAGGCGCGGCCTTCGGACAGTCGCACCGCCGCCGGGTTCGGCGAGATGTCGAGCAGCCGCGTGTCGACCGTCGACAGGCCCTCGACAAAGCCGGTCGTGTCGTCGACCTGCTGGGTCGAGCTCTTCGACTGCGGAATGCCCTGGTAGAGCATGCCCCAGGTGACGGTCGGCAGCCCGGTGCGGATGGTGTGGCGGTGATAGGTGCCCATATTGGCCTCAGCCGTCACCGCATCCTCCATCAGCGGGTTGAGCTGGCGCAGCACCTCGATCACCTCGCCGATCTGGGCGTTGGTGCCGCCGGTGCCCTTGTAGAGGTCGATCAGGCTGAGAAACGTGTTGCCAATGGTAGCCATAGTCTATGTCCTTTCCCGAGGCGATTTCCCCTCGGGGAACGCCGCTAAATTGAGAGATTCCGGAAATGTTGCCTTCGGGCCGTCAGCCCTTGGGTGCGTCATTGGGGTAGAGCGTCTCCGCCGTGTCCCGTCGTGAAGAGGTGCCGCCGGTGCCGCGCACGAAATCACCATCCTCGCCGATCGCCCGGCCGACCTTGGCCCAGGCGCGGATCATCTCCGGATGGTTGCCGAGCCCGCTCTCGTCGAGCAGCACCCGGAACGGCGATCCCTTGGGGAAGCCGAGATTGTCGAGCGCGAACGCGCCCTTCGCCAGCGTCTGCTTCCAGTTCGCGCCGCCGATCTCGCGGTCGGCCATGGCGGTGTCGAGCCAGGCCTTGCGGTCAGCGCGCACCTGGCTGAGGATCTGCGCGTTGAGCTTGTCCGAAAGGCCGGCGGCGAACGTCGCCGCGACGGGCATCAGTTTGTTCGCCTGCTCGTTCGAAAGGCCGAGTTCCTTGAACACCGGCGTCGCGACGGCGAGCGCTTGCGGGTCGATGGTGAAACCGCCGGGCGCCTCGAGTTCATAGGTCTCGGGAACCTCCTGGCCGCCCCCGCCCTCAAGCTCGTCGCCGTCCTGCTCGACCAGGTCGTCCTGCGCCTCGCCGGTCTCGAATGTCGAAGCATCAAGCGCGTTCGCACCCTCGGGCGCGTCGGGTTCAATCCCCGTTTCGAAGCTCTGCGTAGATGTCGTGTCGTCGATCAATTGCTGTCTCCTTGTGCGCTGACTGCACCTGTTCGCGCAGAGTTTGAATCAAGGTCTGGGCGGGAATCCCCGAGGGCGACGGCAGCGGCTGGACCTCATCCACGCTGCGCAGCATTTCGAGCGCGAGGCTCCGCCGCCCCTCGAGGAAAAGGTTGCGTCCGTCGGCGGCACTGGCGGTGGTTTCGAAGACCCCGCCGGCCTGGATCATGGCAAACAGGAAGCGCCGAAATGCCGCGGATTCGAGCAGGGTGAGCTTGTCGGCGCGATCGATCACTTTTCCCTCTCCCCCTGTGGGAGAGGGAGGGAGGAGCGAAGCGACGGAAGGGTGAGGGGAATGAGGCTCGAGACTTGAGTCCCCCTCACCCTTCCCATCGCTACGCGATGGGCCCAGCATTGGGTGAACAGCGCCCCGCGCTGTTCAGGGCATGCCGGGGGCATGCCCGACCCAATGCTCCTCTCCCACAGGGGGAGAGGGAGAAATAATTCGCTCCCGTTCACTGCCCGCCACCGACGCTAGGAACCAGCCCCGCCAGCCCGCCATTCTGCGCCGCCTCGCTCAGCAACCGCGCCGCATCGGCCCCCTGCCGTGCCGGCCCGGCCATGGCCGCAAGCTTCGCGCCCTGCTCCGCCTGCGCCCGCTGCTGCCTGAGCCCTTCCGCTTCATCCACCGATCGAATGATCCGCGGCGGCGCCCCGGCGCGATCGGCATAGTCATCGACGATCGCATCGACATCGAGCCGATCGCCGGCCTCGGGAAACTGCCCCGCCAGATTGCCGATGAACGACACCGTCCGCTCGATCTGGCCGAGCCCGACCATTCTCTGCATCTGCGCGAGGATGCTCACGAAATCGACCTTGATCGGCTGGCCCTGCAGATGCTCCGGCGCCGGCGGCAACAGTTTCTTGCGCGCCATGATGCCGAATGCCCGGTCGATCGCGACCTCGAGTTTTTCCGAATTCACCCGCTCGATCACCGGCCCGAGCTGGGTCAGCTTCTCCTCGTTGCGGCTGGCTATCTCCTCGATATTGCGCGGCTGCACGCCCTGCATATTGGTGATGGCCATGAACAGATCGGCATAGGTCAGCCGGTCGACCGCCTCGCCGCAGCGCTGAACATCCTCCATGATCGCGCCGATCGCGGCGGGATCCATCTTGTACGGCACGATCACGCCCGCCGCATCGACCTGGCTGGCCGTCACGACATTCCCCGCCTGCCCCGTCAGCTTGACCGAGGCGGGCACGATCTTCTCGGGCCGGACCAGGAACTCGGTCGCCTGCGTCTTGCGCCGCGTCTGCAACTGCAGCTCGCGCAAGTCGGGCAGCGCATCGAAACCCGGCGAGGTGCCATAGGTATCGCCGCCGATCGTGTCCCAGCGCGGCGCCCAGAAGGGCTGTTCCTCATAGCCCTGGACGCGCAGCATCCGCTCGCAATCGCCGTCATTCTCGTCCCAATAGGCTGAGCGCCAGGGCTTGCCCGACGCGGTCTTCAGCCCCTCGACGCGATCCTTGTTGGGCTCGATCGCGTGCATGACATTGACCTGCTGGTCATAGCGCCCGCTCGCATGGGCGTTCCGCACAAAGTCGCTCGCCCCGTCGAGCCCGAACGCCTGCACCACCTGGTGCACCGTCATCGGGCAGCGGCGATAGAGCGTGTCCGGCACGCTCGCATCGGAGAGCGCGAGCCAATATTCGCCCGCGGTCATCGCATGGCAGACGGCGCCCGCCTGCCAATGCTCGACCATCACGCACGCCTCGGTGCCGAACATGCCCATCTCGGCATATCCGGATTTCATCGCGCCGTAGAAATTGGTGCTGGCGAGAAAGGCGTAGATCCGCCGCTCGACCTCGGCGAGCCAGGTGCGCACCGCTGCATCGCCCACGAGATCCGCGTCGAACGGTGCCAGCCGGAACCAGGGCCGGGACGGCGAGGAAAGCCCGCTAGTCATTCCCCCGGTCAGCGTCCGGAAGCTCAATATGCCGTGGCTGTTGTAGACCTTCAGGTTGGTGCGCTTGAAATTGCGGTTCTGCTCGCTGTTGAGGAAACGCGAATGCGAGGGCTGCGCATACAGCGCGATCTCCCGCCATTCCTCCTCATAGGGCCGCCGCGCCGCCTTGAGCGCGCCGAGCCGGCGGCTGCACCGCTCCTTGAGGGTGAGCGTCATATCAGCCCCCCAATGCGCTGGTGGTGGCCGGGCCCGCACCGAGGCCGAGCGCGCCGGTATAAGCCGTCGCCATCATCGCGCGGCGTCGTCGGATCTCGTCATCGATGCGGGGAGCGGTTGCGCCATTGTCCGGCAGCTTGAGGGCTTGCCGTTCAGGGATGGAGGTTGCCTTGGGCATTTTGGGTGTACACATGCATGCCGATTACGGCGGATGTGTTTGGTGTTGAATCAAGGTGGGCTGGGACCGAGGGGCGCGCGCCGATCGGGAGTCGCCCCGGTTTCGATGAGCGCTAATACTGGCCTGCTACCGATGTCCCACCGCATTTTTGGGGATAGTGCTTTATGATACAGCAACGAATCTTCGTCGTTTTGACGTTATTGATTACCTTGTACGCGCCTTCTGCGGCCCGCGCGACGGAGCCGGACACTGGCAAGCTGGCCCTCGCCGAACAGGTGCTGATCGCGTCGGGTAACGACGCGCGGGTCACGGCGATCAACCATACGCTGGCAACACAGGACCGGCTGGTCCAAGCCTTGAAGACGGCTCTGCCCGAGGCGCCCGCTGAGTGGGAGCCCGTCATGAAAACCGTCGCGGAGAAGGAAATTCAGACCGAGGCTCGGGAGTTCTTCGAGGAGAACCGACATATCTACGCGACCTACTTCTCGGAAGCCGAACTGAATGACATGCTCGCCTTTTACCGATCGCCGGGCGGCAAGGCACTTGTCGCGCAGACGCCCGCCATCATCGCCGAAAAGCAGCTGTTCGGGCAGAAGCTCGGCCGCGAGGCGATTGAACGAATGGTGCAGGCAATGTGCGCGGAGAAAAAGTGCCCCGCTCCGGTGATGGCGAGGTAGCAAGCCTGATCAGCGCCCAACGCGTGAAAGACTATGCCATCATCTTCGGCGCCGCGGTCTTGGAGGATGGCCGGCTCAGCCCCACGCTTCGCCGCCGCGTCCAGGGCGCTCTGGCCTGGGCGGAGGCTCACCCCGAAGGCCTGCTCATCCCCACCGGCGGCATCGGCCCCTCCGGCCTGACTGAGGCCGAAGCAATCCAACGCGATCTCCTGGTCGCCGGCATCGCACCGGAGCGCGTCATCCCCGAAACGCAAGGCCGCGATACGCTTGAATCGGTCCGCCTGTGCGACGCCATCCTGCGCCGGCGCGGCGATTGCCGCAGCGTGGCCATCTGCACCAGCCCCTTCCACCAGCCGCGCTGTGCCCTGCTCTTCCGCCTTCTCGGCTACCGCGTCGAGCGGCCGCCCATGCCCTCCGATCGCGGCCGCGTGCTCAAGCGAAAATACGCGCGATATGTCCTGAAGGAGATTCTCGCGACGCCCTATGACGCGCTGCTCCTCCTCGCGCGGCCCCGGCCCTGATGTAACACCCGGTCGCGCGACTGTTCGAACCGCCGCGCGCCGGACGCTGGCGAGCGCCTGCGGAAAACCGTTCATTGTCATCGCTTTGAAACGAAAGAGTCACGGGAACACCATTGTCCTGATGCACTGGGGCGCGTCGCAGCGACCGCTGCATCAAGGGGAACACCGTGATCAGATTCACTTCCAGCATGCTCGCGCTTGCGGGCGCGCTTCTCTATGCCAACGCGGCCTATGCGCAGACGGCCGAAGTCAGCAGCCCGGACACCGCAGCCGGCGGCGGCGACACCGCGCCCAGTGCGACCTCGGACATCGTCGTCACCGCCAAGCAGACCCGTTCGGCGACCGCGCTGCCGGGGACGGAAATCCAGAAAATCCTGCCCGGCGTTTCGCCGCTGAAGGCGATCCAGACGCTTCCCGGCGTGCTGTACATCACGGCCGACCCCTGGGGTTATAATGAGCAGAACGCCCAGATCTTCATCCACGGTTTCGCCGGTAATCAGCTCGGCTACACCATGGACGGGGTTCCCCTCGGCGATCAGAGCTATGGCAACTACAATGGCCTCTCGCCGCAGCGCGCGGTCATTTCGGAGAATGTCGGCCGCGTCATCGTGTCGGCGGGCGCCGGCGATCTCGCCACCGCATCGAACAGCAATCTCGGCGGCACCGTCGAGACCTATTCGTCCGATCCGCTCGGCCATCTCGGCATCCAGGCCTCCCAGACCTTCGGCAGCTTCGACACATCGCGCACCTTCGTGCGCATCGACAGCGGCACCTTCGGCGGCACCAACTCGGCCTATATCTCGGCGGCGCGCCAGCATGCCCGCGCCTGGGATTTCAACGGTGTCCAGGGCGGCTACCAGGCCAATGCCAAGTTCGTCCATGACGATTCCCTCGGCAAGCTGACGCTCTATTTCGACTATAACGACTTCACCCAGCCGAACGAGGACGCGACCACCTTCTTCAAGCCGTCCGCCGGCAACACGGCCACCGCGGTGCAGCTCTACACGCCCTATACGAAACCGTTCTTCTATCCGAATTTCAATGACTATCGCACCAACTACCTGAATGCGTTCGGCAATTCGCCGGCCGCCCAAGGCGGCAATTATCGCAACTATTATTCGGATGCGCAGCGTACCGATTATCTCGGCTATGCGCGCTATGATTTGCATATTTCGAAGAACGTCACGCTCTCGACCACGGGCTATGCCCATCACAATGACGGCGTCGGCGTCGTAGCCGGCCCCCTCGGCCAATCGATCACGACCGCCCAGCCTTATCTGGACCCCAATTATGCGGCGGCGGTCGCGGTGAAGTGTCAGTTCGGCGCCAACGGTAACGGCGCCCGTCCCTCCACCTGCACTGCGCTGACCGATGCGCAGCTAGCAGCATCGGGCGCCGCGCTCGTAGCGGCCACCGGCGGTTCCGGCCTGATCACCCGCACGACCGAGTATCGCATCGATCGCTTCGGCGTGATCTCGGCGCTCACCGCGGATCTCGGCAACCACAAGATCGAACTCGGCGGCTGGTTCGAGCACAACAGCACGACTCAGTGGCGCCGCTGGTACGCTGTCGATGTCAATAATCCGGCGTCGAGTTCACCCTATATCCGCCCGCTCTCGGTCGCCCAGCCGCTTTTCACCCAATATCAGGGTGAGGCGCGGATCAACGAACTCCAGCTCCATCTCCAGGATAGCTGGCAGGCGACGGACAAGCTGCTCGTCCAGGCCGGCTTCAAGACCAGCGCCCAATGGGCCGAAGGCCACTTTCCGGTCCAGCCCGTGGCCGGGTCATTGTCAGGCCTCACCGGCGGATTGCCGCAGGGCAAGATCGATACGCAGCGCTGGTTCCTGCCGGCGGTCGGCGCGACCTATGATTTCAACGGCCACGAACAGCTCTATTTCAACGTGCAGGAGAATCTGCGGCAATATCCGGCCTATCTGGCCGGCGGTGGCGGCCCCTGGTTCACCGGCAGCCAGTCGGCGTTCAACGCCTTTGCCGACCAGGGCAAGCCCGAGAGCAGCTGGACCTACGAAGCCGGGGTGCGCACCCACCGCAGCTTCGCGTCCGGCGTCGGTTTCGAAGCCCAGCTGAACGTCTATCACGTCGTGTTCAACAACCGGCTGCTGGCGATCTCGACCAATCCGGGCGGCATCGCCGGCGGCGCCATTACCGGCGGCACCTCGATCCTCGTCAATGTCGGCAATGTTCATACCGACGGCGTCGACGCCGCCTTCACCTTCCGCGTCGGCCGGGGCTTCTCGCTCTACAACGCCACCTCGTATAATCTGTCCAAATATCAGAGCGATTACACCTCAACTGCACTCGGCATCGGCGCTGCCACCGGGACATGCATCGGCGGCTATCTCGTCGTGAGCGGCGTCGTGCCGACCTGCGGAAAGCAGCTGCCGGGCACGCCGAAACTGATGAACAAGACGGTCATGACCCTGTCGAGCGGCCCGTTCGAGGCGCAGCTCATCGGTGACTATGTCGGCGAGCGGTACACAACCTTCACCAACGACGCCAAGGTGCCGTCCTATTTCCTGACCTCGCTCCGCCTGGCGGCGCACATCCCGGACAATGTGCTGCCGCTGCGCAAGGCGGAGATCGCGCTCAACATCACCAATCTGACTGACGAAAAGGGCGTATCGACCCTGTCGATCGGATCGGCGACCAACGGCTATTCGGCCTATCCGATCGCGCCGCGCCAATGGTTCCTGACGCTGTCGGCCGCTTATTGACAACGACTTCGGGCGGGGTCTCGTCCATCGAGGCCCCGCCTGTTTCCTTGCGTCAGTCGGCCAGCCCGCGCCGCTGGATCTCGCCCCACAAGGCCTTCGCGTCCCTGTCCACGCCATTGCTCTGCTCGAGTGCGTCGAGCAGCGCATCGTCCGAAACCGCGAAGCCCGATCGCTCGAGCAGTTCCTGCGCATCGCGGATCCGGCGGCGCAGATCGTCGCGGAAACTCTTGCTCTCGTTGCGGCGCATCAGGCCGCCGTTCCGCACCTTGATCGCGAGCGCACCGCTCTCGATCATGGCGTCGATACCGAGGTCGTCATCAAGGCGTTGGCGGAGATGCGCCATACACAGCGCAAGCATCCGGGTCGAAGTGTCATCAGGCATTGCCGCGCCTAAAGCATCCCGGGCCGGTCGGTTCAACCCGCAAATGCCCGGCAAATGCGACGAAGCGCCTTTCCGCTCCGCCCTGTGACGGCGTCGCGAAATCCCCGTCAGCGTTGCCGGCGGCGTGGCTGGGAAAATACAACCGGCCGCACAATCCAGATCAAGGATCGAAATGCGCCGTCATGCGATCACGGCCCCGCACGACGGCATTCCCACATGGGTTTCTCCCGACCCTCGCTGCCGTCGTGCACTTCCCGCGAGCCCTTAGTCCGGGGACGAAACCCGCCTGAGCCCGGCCTCCGTCTCTCCCATATAATCGCGCACGAGCGGCGCAGCGTCGCGCTTCCTGGTCAGCTGGAGTTGATAGACGAGATGCCCGTCATGCCGGAACGCGGCGATCGCGCCGGCGAGATAGAAGCGCCACATCCGCCAGAAGCGCGCATCATAGAGCGCGGTGATCTCAGCTTCCGCCTCGGTTACCCGGGCATACCAATGTTCGAGCGTGAACGCATAATGCAGGCGAAGCGATTCAAGGTCGGTCAGCCAGAGATATTCGCGCTCGATCGCCGCCATCATCTGGCTGAGCGCCGGGACATAGCCGCCGGGAAAGATATATTTGGCCAGCCACGCATCGGTCGGCGCCGGCCCGTCGGCGCGGCCGATCGTGTGGAGCAGCATGATTCCGTCGGGCGCGAGCAGCTCGCGACACTTGCCGAAAAAGGCGCGGAAATGCGGCGGCCCCACTGCCTCGAACATGCCGACCGAAACGATCCGGTCGAACCGCCCTTGAACATCGCGGTAATCGAGCAATTCGAACCGCACCCGATCCGCCACCCCCGCCGATTCGGCCCGTGCCCGTGCGATCCTGAGCTGCTCTTCGGAAAGGGTGATGCCCAGCACATCCACGTCCGCGACGCGGT
>Ga0068858_100001447_pt1 | contig 24425 bp, 13 predicted proteins | sample KBSSwiS12_FD_66589 | JGI IMG/M metagenome (GOLD analysis project Ga0068858, IMG submission 66589) | Switchgrass rhizosphere microbial communities from Kellogg Biological Station, Michigan, USA - KBS Switchgrass S1-2 | ecosystem: Host-associated > Plants > Roots > Rhizosphere > Soil ... | reverse complement strand
ACCATCGCTTCGAGCAACGGCAGGGCGACGGTGGCGCCCATGCCGCGAAGAAACGTCCGACGGGGCAACGACTGCTTGGATATGAACATTACAGCAGCTCCATTCACACACGGAAAAGTTAGAACCAAGAGTCTGAGAAACGATACGACGCTTCAACGCAGAGCACGCCAGATCGCCGAGAACCCTCAGGGTTTTGTCCCGGCGTCCTCCGCGGTCTTCGCGTTGAACGTCGTCTTCTTCACAAGCTCCGAGTTTTGGATGACGTCCGCTCCTTTGATGCGCTGTTGAAAAGGCACACTCGTAACGATCCCGAGCACGAGCGCCGAAAACCGATAATCCTGCCCGGCCGCGTTCCGGACAATCTTGCGCACGGCGGGCATGTCGTAATAGTCGAGCCCGCGCCCCAGGGCGTACGTCAGCAGTTTTTCGGTCAGCGTGCCGACGAAGATGTTCGGACGCGTCACCAGCAACTGCCGCAATCCCGCGACGCCGTTCAGCGGAGAGCCGTCGAGGAACTGACCCGACGCATCAATGGGGCTGCCGTTGTCCCGCGTGCGCCAGCTTCCAACGGCGTCGAAATTCTCCATCGCGAACCCGAGAGGATCCATCAGCTTGTGACAGCCGGCGCAGACGGCATTCTTCCGGTGCTCTTCCATCTGCGCGCGGATGTTGACCGGCGTCGCGCCGTCGGGGTTTTCCTTGAGCGGCGGGACATTGGCCGGTGGCGGCGAGGGCGGCATGCCAATCAGGTTCGCCAGAATCCACTTGCCGCGCACCGTCGGCGACGTTCGATTCGCATTCGACGTCGACGTCAGGATGCTGCCCTGCCCGAGCAACCCTCTTCGCGCTTCGTCCGCAACCGGGACCCGTCGAAACTGGCTGCCGTAGACATTGGGGATCTTGTAATGCTTCGCCAGCCGCTCGTTGACGTACGTGAAATCCGCCGTCAGCAGATCGACAACGCTGCGGTCCTCACGCACGATGCTCCCGAAGAACAGCTCCGTCTCTCTCTGAAACGCCTGCCGTAGATTGTCGTCGAACTCCGGAAACAGGTCTTCATTCGGCACGGAGTTGCGCAGATTCCGCAGCTGGAGCCACTGCCCCGCAAAGTTATTGACCAGCGCGTCGGCTCGCGGATCGGCGAGCATCCGGCGAACCTGCCGCTCGAACACGGCCGGCGTCTTCAATCTGCCGCCGATGGCCAGCTTCAACAGTTCGTCGTCGGGGATGCTGCTCCACAGGAAGAACGACAACCGGGACGCCAGCTCGAAGTCGTTGAGCGCGTACACCGTTCCGGGAGCCACGGCCGGAGGCTCCTGCTCGACGCGAATCACGAACTTCGGGCTCGCGAGGATCCGCTGCAGCGCCCGCTGGATGCCCGTCTCGAATGTGCCGTCACGCCGGCCCGCGCGATAAAAGTCCAGCAGACGCTGACGATCCGCATCAGTGGCCGGCTGGCGGTACGCGCGACGGGCCAACGTCGAGAGGATTTCCGTCGCGCACGATTCTTCAACCTTCGCCGTGGCGCCGGCGCCGGGACGACAGCTGAAAATGCGCCGACGGCTGGGCGTGTCGCCCGGGCCGGTCGGATTGAAGGGGCCGGTAATGCTCAACGTTCTGATGTGCGGCATTCCGCTCGCATCGTACGAATCCAACGAACTGCGAAACGGCCGCAGCCTCCGCGTGTTTTCGCCAAGGGAGCGTTGGAGGAAGGCCACCCCGACGGCCCGCGGACCCGCTTTGACCTTCACCTTTACCTGCAACTGGGCGTCGACCGCGTCCGATCGGGACAGTTTCGGCTTGGTGGCTCCCGCCGCCGCTTCCTCCGCCGCGGCGGCGCCTGGCAGCCCGGTGGTGCTGCCGCCAATCGAGGTCACAAAAACCCGTTCGCCGTCCAGCGTGAATTCGACCTGGCGCATATCCTCCAGGCCGCGAGTCGCATCCACGTTCGTCCGCATGAGCGTTGCCGACAACAGGTACTCGGCGTCGAGCGGAAACGTGTAGTTCGCAAGGACGCCGCCGACAGTTCCAAAGGGCTGACCGTCGACGTGCTGGTCCTGCGAGTAATCCTGGCGCAGCACGAATGTCTCGGATCCCGGCGCGACATCCGGATCGCCGACCGCCAGCGCGCTGATTCGGCCCGCCGCCGTCACGTAGCGCTCGAGGAGCACCGACGATGTTCCCAGCGCTTCGGCGATGTTGTCGAACCCGTAGGCCGAATCGTCGGCCGGCAAAAGCGCCGCGACATCACCGACATCGACTGCCAGGAGATCCCTGACGGCGTTGGCGTACTCGGCGCGGTTGAGACGATGGGGCAACGGCCGGCCTGGATTGGGATGAGAGGCTGCCGCGTGATCGAGCGCGGTTTCAAGCCACGTCGTCAGGCCGTCGTAGGTCGGCTGGTCAGGCCGCCGCGCGCCCTCTGGCGGCATGGCGCCCCTGCGCAGCTTGCGAACCACTTTCTCCCAGACGTCACCGGAGGCCGCAACGTTGGCGAGGTCGAGTCCGTCCAGAGTCAGCCCGGCTGTTTTGACGCGATTGTTGTGGCACGTCACGCAGTATTGCTTCACGACCGCGGCGTACTGCGCATCCTGTGCGCCCGCGGAGGCGCTCGGCGACTGCGGGCTCTTCGCCCGAAGAACGGTGAAGCCGGCGGACGCGACCCATATTGCGGCAGCGACCACGAAGACAGATCGCTTCATTCGTTGATCTACAGCCGAGTTAATCGACACTCCTACCAACGTCACCTTTTTACTACACTTGCGGAGGTTAGCAAAGGGGAAAGCGGACGGTCTTCACCTCCTCATTTACTGTCCGCCGGACCCGGTAGACGCGACGTAGGTTCTGGACTTGAAGCGCCAGCCATTCGGCGTCCTCACGTAGACATCCTCATAGCGACCGCCGTCGTTTCGGAGATACGCCGTCCCTTTAACGCCCTCCGGCACCAGGCCAAGCGCCAGCCCGGACGACCTGAAGCGCTTGCCGTTCGGCGTGTCGACGTAGACGTCGTCGAACTGGCCGCGGTCGTTCCCGGCCAGCTGCCGGATCTGGCTGAAGTCCTGAGCGGTCAGCCCGGCTGCCGCCTCTTGCGGAGTGATGACGCTTCGTGCCTTGAAGCGCCAACCCTTGGAGGTCTTGACGTACACATCTTGATAGCTGCCGGCGTTTCCCAGCGACGCCGTGCCCCTGGCTCCCTCCGGCGACGGCTCGATCGTCACGATGGGTCCCGCCGCGGAGCGCCCGGGCGGGTTGGCGTTCGCATTGTTTGCGCGCCCGGCATTGGGATTCGCGCTGCCGCCAGCAGGACCGGCGGCAGTCGCCGGGTTGCACTGGCGCTCGCTCTTGACGAGCGCGATCAGCCGTTCGCGACTTGCAACTTCGCCGCGGATGCTGCTGAAAAAATAGCCGCCTTCAGGCGCGAACAGATCCGCGTATTCCTCCGCCGCGCAACTGCCGAGCGCACGCGCGTAGCGAGTGACCAGATCCTGAATCTCGACACGATCCTGGGCGGTCAGCTCCGATCCATTGCCGCGCCCCGACTGGCCGTGAACCGGCTCGAGCGTCACGACACCGACGATGACGCCGATCGAAAGCAGAACCTTCATGGTCACCATGATCTGTCGCTCCTCACCACGTTCGTTGATTCATTTCCTGGCTGGAGGGGTTTTGTCGATGCCGACCCGTTCGAGGATCGTCACGTCTGGCGCCAACTCCTGCGCGCCGGACGGGAACTCGTTCGCCTGCAGAAGATACGTCACGATATCAACGTACGTTTCAGCGCGAAGGCTTCCCGGGCTGTCCTTCGGCATCGACTTCCGCACGAGATCGAACAGATCCCTGACCGTGTGCTTGCTCCACTCGCCGACGAAGTCGTCTCCGTAGAGTGCCGGCACGTCCCGACCCGGATCACCTTCGAGGTCGGGGGAATGACAAGTCGCGCAGGAATACTCGTACGACTCCTTGCCGCGCTTCGCCTGAGCATCGGTGTAGACGCCGTCCCAGACGGAGCGCCGGACACTCGCGTCCTGCGCTGCGGCGCCGGAGGCCCGCCTCGCCGCGCCACTGAGGGTGTGGAGCCCGAAGACGACACACGCGGCTGTGGCCGTCGTCGCGATCATGATCCGCCGGACACTCACCGCCCGTTAATCAGAAGTCGACCTGCACGCTGACCTTGTAAAGGCGACCGTCCATGATGCGCTGCGGCACCCGCCACGTGGCGAATGCGGACTGCTCCTGGATGACAGGGCTCGCGTTCAGCGTGTTGTACAAGTCGAGGTTGATGCTGGCGCGGCGCGAGCGGAAGGTGAAGGCCCTCGAGAATCGCATGTCGAGCTGATTTGCCCGTTCACCATACAGCGTGCCCGGCGGGATCAGGTTCACGTTCACGCTCGGTGCGCTGTTCGACAACGGTCGCCCGAGCGAAGGCTGCACGACCGCATTGAGGGCGGTGTACGTCGCTGAGATTTGCGGGCCCGGGACACTCTGGAACGTTGCGGCATAGTTGATACCCACTTTGGGAACCATGTACGTCCCCAGCAACTTGACCTGCGTCTGTCCCATCAGGTTCGTATCGACATGACAATACGGGGCACCCAGCGGGTTGGTCTCGGGGGCAGCGGCGACAATCTCGCAGCTGTCGGTGGACGTCCGGCCGGTGCTCACCCCGCCCTGCAGCAGCACACCGTGCTGAAGCCGGGCATTGATGCTGAGGTCGACCCCGTTCCAGTGCTCGATTTGTTCGCCGAGTGTGCTGGCAAGCGTGGCGTTGCTGACCACCAGGTTTCCTGGAGGGTTGACATTGTAGAGGCCGCCGATCACGTACCCACCGCCGCCTGGCAGCCGTGGATCGAGCGGCGCTGTGATGCTGAACTTCGTGAAGTCTGATGGCTTCACGGCCAGATTCTGGTTCAAGACCTGGAAGTTGCCGAAGATTCGACGGAAGTAGCCGAACTCCACGCCGACTCTTGGCGCCAGCTGGTGCTGAACGCTCGTCGAGAACTCCCAGTTGTAGGCGCGATTGCCCCACCCGAAGCGCGTGTCGCTGTCGAATGCCGAGGCCGAATTCGCCCCGCCGAAATTGGCGGGCGACACGGCGCCGCAGAAGTCGCCGCCGCTCGCACGCAGATCCTGCGCCTGGAGATTCAAGAGCGTGCAATCGGGCGAGAAGTTTCCGTTCGCGTCGGTCCAGGCCCGCGTGGCTGTGTTTGCAATGAGCGCAGGGTTGCCGATATTGCTCACGCCCAGGACGTACTTGCCAAGGGCAGCCTTCACCGCCGTCTTGCCGTTGCCAAACAGATCGTACGAGGCGCCCAAGCGTGGCGTCACGTCCTTGACCGAGATGCCGGTGACGGCCGCAAACGTCAAATCTCGAGTCGGCTGAAGTGGAGCGGGCCCGAGGTGTTGCTCCGGATAGCTGCCCTTGAACGAGTCGAAGCGGACGCCAACGTTGAGTGTCAGCTGTTTGTGGGTCCATCGGTCCTGGGCGAACAGGCCCACTTCGCCGTCGACATTGCTCGCGCTCGTCGTCGGCGAGCCGTACATCGTGATCTGGTTCGGCACGCCCAGATTGAACCGGTAGTACAGATTCGACGCGTTGGACGTCGACTGTCCGTGGACGGCGGCCCAGGTGTCGCTGAACCCGGCCTTGAAAGAGTGCGCGCCCGTCACGTATGACACCGTCCCGACCGCGGTCTGGATGGTCTGCTCGCTGAAGCCGAGGAGGCCGCTGACTCCGCCGTCACCGCCTCTGCCCCGATACTGCATGTTTGTCGATTGCTCCAATACCGGGATGAGCGTGCTCCAGGGACCGCTCAAGTCCGGTTGGTTGCCGAAGCTCTCGCCTCGATTCGCGTAGCGCACTTCCACGAGCAACCGGCTCGACACCGTCGAAGTCCAACCGACCTGTACCAGACGAAGCGTCGGGAAGCGATAGTTGACCGTCGACTCCGGCGAGACGCCGGCCCGGCTGTCGTCCCAATCGCGGGTCTGATTGTCCAGATAGACCGAGAGCTTGTTCTTCTGACTCGCCTGGCCTGTCACGCGCCCATTGATGCCCTTTTGCGTAATGGCGAAAAAGGCCTGATTGCTCAAGTCGGGCGCGTAGGTCCACTTGGTCGGGTCGCCCGCGTTCAGGTTGGCGTACAAACCGGCCACGTAGTTCTGGTTCGTCTGCGCGCGTCCCGATGCAAAAAACCAGAGGCGGTCCTTCTTGATCGGCCCGCCGAACGATGGATTCACATCGTAGGCGAGCTTCATCCTGTTGGGAGCCGGCAGGCCGCGCGCTTGCAAATCCGTCGTCAGGTTATCGTTCTGCCACGAACCGTTGACACCGGTCGCGAACAGAGATCCCTTGAAGCTGTTGCCACCTTCCTTCGGAACGAGATTGATGCGGAGGCCACCAAACGCCAGTTCGGCCGAGATGGCGCCGTAGTCGACGGCCACTTCCTGAGTGGCGCCGGTGTCGGGCACGAAGTTGGAAAACTCCCCAGGCGACAGGACGTTGCCAAGCCGGACTCCATCCAACTGGAGACGTGTATCGCTCGTGCGACCGCCATGGATCGAAAACGTCGTGTTCTGAAGATTGTTGGTGCCTCCGACGTCATTGAGGCCGCCGCGCCCCGGCTGGGCCGCCTGCACTCCCGGGATGAGCACGATCTCGTTGATGTGACTGCGCCCCGCCGGAATGGCTTCGAGGACATCCTGGCTGAACACGCGCTGACGCTGGGCGCTCTGGACGTCGACAATCGGTGTTTCGCCGCTCACCGTCACCGTCTCCTGAACATTGCCCACTTTCAGTTCTGCGTTGACGGACGCCACGAAAGTTCCGGACAGTTCGATCCCCTCGCGTTTGAATGTGGCAAAGCCGGTCAGTGCAAAGCTCACCGTGTAGGTGCCCGGCCGAAGACTCTCAATCTTGTACTGGCCTGACGTGTCGGTCACCACCGACCGCACCTTCTCGATCAGCGCCGGACTCGACGCCTCGACCGTCACGCCGGGCAGCACTGCACCGGATGTGTCCTTGACGATGCCCGCAATGGACCCGCCAGACACTGCCTGTGCGTGCGCAGCCGCGGGAAGCGATACCACCAGCCCGGTCACGGCCAGCGCCAGCAGTCTCTTCAGAATACACATCGCGTTTGCTCCTCTTCTCTGACGGTCGTCAAACTGCTCGGGACGGTTTTGTCGCGTGGGAGTGTACGTAGCTCAAATTACCCAAGTCAAGTAGTTAAGGCCACACCGAGCCGCATCGCGAGCGCTTTTTCCGCGCGATCCAATTCTTCGTTGCTGGTGTCCCGTCATTAGAACCAGCCACACTTGCTGCAGAACGGATTGGGATCGGCGGGGATTGAGATCGTGCCGTCAGCGTAACCGGGGAAGATCGTGCCCGTGAACACGTGGTAATCGGAGGCCGGCAACCCGAGGAAGATCGACCTGAAGTCCGCGACCAGTGTCAGCGTACCAACCGACGATGCGGTCCCCGACAGAAAGACGTTCCACGAACTGGCTTCGCGGCCCGCTCCCGTTCCGACCTGGGAGTTGACGTTCGCCGTGATTACGCTGCTTGCCAGTTGTAAATCGCGCAGCTCCCCATTGCTGCACCGGACGCGTGGGACGCGATCAGCTTGACAAGAGGTGCTGTGCAGCGTGAGCGCGTCACCGGCGACCGACCCGGAATAGGCGCAACTTGTGCCATTCCCCTGAGACGCGACCGTCGCCTCGAGAGCGGTTCCGTCCTGCTTGAGGGCGATCGTGAAGGTATCGCGGCTTCCGCTGGTGGCTTGCAGCGTATCGCCCACACACTCCCCTCCCGTTGCAGCCGTCAACGTCGAGTTCGCGATCCACGCTCCGGCAATGCCACTGGCGGACGGTGCGGCCGGAGAGCCGCATCCCGAAAAGCCGCATATGAGGGCGCCGCCGAGGAGTGCTGTCGCAATCCGACTCAGAATCTGCCGGTTGATTCCTGGTGTCGTGTCTCCGAAGTCTGCTGGTAGACTTTCCGGAGCGCGGCGCCCGGATCGCAAGGCGCGGGGAGCGCGCATATCGGGAATATGTAAGCGACGAGCAACGCAGCGAGGCGGGATGCCCCGCCCGGAAAATGCCAACGAACTTCGGAGACACGACACTGGCATCACGGACACTTGCAGTCGCCGCAAAATTGTCGTCGGCGCAGCGTTACTATAGCGTGTTCCGCGAAGCCGGACGCCACGCGCGGGCTGTCCCCTTCAAGCGAACCGCGGTGTCCGCCCTGGCGCGGCGTTGCGAAATTGAGAATGAGGAATTCAGAGAATGCCGACCATGTCCGAACACTCTCCGATTGTCTTGGCTTCCCCGGGCGCTCGTCGCTCGAGACTTCCCGCGCTGACGACGCTCGTCGCGCTGGCGCTGGGTGGATTCAGTTCGGAGCTGTCGGCGGCGACCTCGTGTGAAAGCCTTGTGTCGCTCGCATTGCCGAATACGACGATCACCTCGGCGGAGGTGGTCGCCGCCGGGGCCTTCCAGCCGCCAGGCGGGCGCGGCCGGGCAGGACGTGGAGGGGATCCGTACAAAGATCTCCCGGCATTCTGCCGCGTGACCGGAGCCGTAAGGCGCCCCGGTGACACAGACGTCAAGATCGAAGTCTGGATGCCCGCCGCCTCCGCTGAAGGCATCGGCGAGCCTGGACGTGGCTTGCCGGAGCGAAGTCGCGCGCAGAACTGGAACGGCGACTTCCAGCCCGCTGCGAGCGGCTTCGGGGGCGGAACGATTGGCTACGGAGGAATGAGCCAACTGCTTGCCACCGGTGCGGCGACGGCGGCCACCAATCGCGGACACGACGGAGCGACGGGCCGCTGGAAATCGGCCGATGTGGGGAGTCTGCCGTATCACTTGATGGTGCAGCAGGGCAAGGCGATCGTGACGGCCTTTTACGGAAGAGGCCCCAGGTTCACGTTGATGAATGAATGTGGAGGGGCCGGCAGCCGGGATGCCCTGCAGGAAGTGCAGGACTGGCCCGCTGATCTCGACGTGGCCAACGCCGTCGGATTCACCAACTACGGGACGCACCACGGAATCGCGCAAATGTGGGTCTATCAGGCCACCCACAAGAGCCCTGAGAGTTACATCCCGACCAGCAAGCTGCCGCTCATCCACCAGGGAGCCCTCGATGCGTGCGACGCCAAGGACGGCGTCAAGGACGGCGTGATCGAGGACCCGCCGCACTGCAAATTCGATCCGGCCGTGTTGCTGTGCAAGGGCGTCGATGGCCCGGGCTGCCTTACGGCCGCACAGGTCGAGGCCGTGCGCACTATCTACGCCACTCCGGTGCACGCGCGGACCAGGCAGTATTTGTATGGCTCCATGCCACCGGGAAGCGAGCTTGGATGGGAGGAAATGATCGGTCCGGTTCCCTACCCGTTCGCGGTGCCGTTCTTTCGCGACCAGGTCTTCAAGGATCCGAACTGGGACTACAAGACCCGTCCCGTGAACTTCGATGCCGATGTCGACCTGGCGGACGCGCCAGAGAACCTCGCGATCAATGCGACCAACCCCGATATCAGCCGTTTCATCGCGCGCGGTGGAAAGCTCTTGCTGATGGGCGGCTGGAATGACCACACCCTCGGTCCGGGCAACAATGTCCACTATTACGAGAGCGTCGTGGCCAGGCTGGGTGCCGGCAGAATAAAGGACTCCGTTCGCCTCTATATGGTGCCCGGCATGGACCACTGCCTGGGTGACGGCTATGGACCGGCCGCTCAATATCCCACCATCTACGCCGTCAACTTCGATGCGATCGGCTATCTGAAGCAGTGGAAGACCACTGGAAAGGCGCCCGACTCCATCATCGTCACGACCAGGGGCGCAGAAGAGCGGAAGCGGCTCGTGTGTGCGTATCCGCGAGTCGCCAGCTACAAAGGAACAGGCAGCACGAACGATCCCGCCAACTTCTCGTGTAAAGCGCCGTAGTCTGATCGAACGTTTATTGACGGGAACCCGGCGCGGTCGACTGCGCTCCTGGCGCGGCCGGCTGCGCGCCTGGTGTCGTTGAACCACCGCCACGTCCGTCGCCCGGGTTGAAGACGTTGTGGTGGATGCGCGACTTGAAGCGCCATCCTTGAGGCGTCTTCTCATAAGTGTCGTAGTACGCGCCGTCGTGCTCGATTCTGTTCTTGTCGCCGCCCAACCCGATCATCAGCATGTTGACCTGTCCGGATGCCCCTTCAGGAGTGGGATTGATGATGTGGTTGACGTAAATGTGTTTGACACCCTGGCGAATCCAGCCGGCCCCCGTGCAGCCGTTCGGTCCACCGCCCGACACGCGGGCCAGCGCTTCCCGTCCCTGCGATTTGCGCCCGATCTGGCCGTTCTGGAACGGCGCGAAAAATCCGTCAGCCGTGAACAGGTCGGCATAGTCGTAGCCGTTGTTCGAACAGGTGTCGATGTATTCGGCGTACTTGGCTACCAGTTGCTGGATCTGAATGTAGTCCAGCGCGGTGAGCTCCATGGGCGCCCCCGGCGCCTTTGCGCCGCTCTCCTGGGCCCGGACCGTCACCTGCATGAGGAGACCCACGCCCACGAACATCGCGATCAGAGTCCTTCCCCTCACCATGCTCTCTCCTTTTCGTGTGAGCAGAACGATGCAGATATTACATGTGTGTGGTGATTCCGACATCAACTCAGCGAGGTTCTTTTTGCCTTGCTCGAGATCGGGGTGTCCGGCGAACGTCCTGGAGACTTCCAGGATTCACCCGCTTCCCGGTGCCTGTGACGGCCACCTCGCCAAGCAAGACCTGAACGGCGTGGACCTGGCCATCGTCGACGAGAGGAATCGCCGCGGCGTCGACCGGGGCGCCGTCGAGCGTGGCGCTCGCGACGCCTCTGCTGCGGCGCTGCGGGTTCGTCACGGTGATTTCATAGCGCGAGTTGGACATGCGCCACACAATCTGATACTCGGGCCACCACGACGGGATACACGGATCGACGAGGAAGGTCGCGCCGTGACGTCGCAAGCCGAGGAGGCTCTCGAGCCCGGCCCGATACATCCAGCCGGCAGAGCCTGTGTACCAACTCCATCCTCCGCGTCCGGCATGCATCGGGTTCGCGTAGACGTCTCCAGCCACAACGTACGGTTCAGCCTTGTAGCACTCAATGCCAGCGGCCGTGCGGCCCCGGTTCACGGGGTTCAGCATGTGGAACAGTTCGGCGGCCTCATCCCCGCTTCCCAGGCGCGCGACGGCCATGACGACCCACACGGCAGCGTGTGTGTACTGTCCGCCGTTCTCCCGGATGCCTGGCGGATAGCCCTTGATGTAGCCAGGCTCCTGCGCCGAGTGATCGAAGGGCGGGGTGAGCAGCAACGCAATCTGCGGGCCCCGCGCAATCAGCGACGCTCGCACCGAATCCATCGCCCGTTCCGCAAAGCGCATGGGGACGGCTCCGGAAAGAACCGCCCACGTCTGAGCGATCGAATCGATTCGACATTCGTCATTCTGTGACGAGCCAAGCGGCAAGCCGTCATCGTAGTAGCCGCGTCTGTACCATTCTCCGTCCCACGCGAGCTCCAGCCTCCCCGCGAGGCGACGCGCCTCGGTCCGGTAGCGCTCGCTCCGGACTCGATCGTTCCTCGCGTCGCACAGGGGGACGAAGTTCGTCAGCACGCTGTGCAGGAAGAACCCGAGCCAGGTACTCTCTCCGCGGCCCTCGGGTCCCACGCGATTCATCCCGTCGTTCCAGTCACCGCTTCCGAACAGTGGCAGGCCGTGCGGGCCGACGGTGATGCCCTTCTCGATCGCTCGTACGCAGTGCTCGAACAGGGAACCGTCCTGGGAAGACACTTTGGGTTGCCCGTAGCATTCGAGCTCGCCCGGGGCGAGCGGCGGCGCCTCGAGAAAAGGCGCACGTTCGTCAAGGACGTCGGCGTCGCCCGTCGTGTGTACATACTCGGCCACGACGTACGGAAGCCAGAGCAAATCATCCGAGCAACGCGAACGGAGGCCCCGGCCGCTGGGCTCGTGCCACCAGTGCTGAACGTCGCCTTCGACAAATTGACGGCCGGCGGCTCTCAACAGGTGTTCCCTGGCAAGATCCGGACGGGCATGGAAGAGCGCCATCACGTCCTGCAGTTGATCGCGAAAGCCGAACGCTCCACTCGGCTGGTAATAGCCCGCCCTGGACCAGAGGCGGCAACTGATGTCCTGATACAGCAGCCACCGGTTCATCAGAACGTCCAGCGAATCGTCCGGCGTTCGGACTTGAATCCTCTCGAGCGTGCACCGCCATGCCGCCCGCACGCGTTCCAGCGCGCTGGCGGCGTCCTCGACGCGTCCATGCCGTTCGATGAGTTGCCGCGCGTGATTGGCATCGGTGCCCTGGCCGAGCAGAAACAGCAGCGTGCGCCGCTCGCCCGGATTGAGGACGCACTCAACCTGAAGCGCGGCGCACGGATCGAGGCCTGCCCCGTGTTGCGGCTCGAGCGTCAGATGACGAAGGGCGTCGGGTCGGCTGAGCGAACCGTTCCGGCCGATGAACGAGCGCCGGTTTCCCGTCGTGGAGCGCGGGCGCTCGCTCGCGCAGCAGAACGCCACCGCGTGCGCGTACTCATCGTTGAACCTGTTGCTTGCGAAGACCGCGCCGCTCTTCGTGTCGAAGGTCGTGATGACGTGGCGCTGCTGGTCTTCGCGAGGGGGTCCGAGAACCCAGTCGTTGTACGAGAACACACTCAGGCGCCTGGCGGTGGAGCCCTCGTTCGTCAGAGTGAGCAGCGAGTATTTCACGGGGGCTTCGACGTCGACGAACAGATCGAGCTCGTGACCCAGGCCCCGGGTTGCGCGCGAAAAATGTGTGCATCCGGCCTCGTGCTTCACGACACATCGTTCGCTCGACGCGTGGCGTTCCATCGGGCCGGGCGTGGGCGTCCATGCGTCGCCCGACTCATCGTCTCGAATGAACAGGACCTCGGCGGTCGGGTCGACGACGGAGTCGGCGCCGAAGGAGGTCAGACGATTCTCGCGGCTGTTTGCGGCCCACGTGTGGGCAGCGCCCGACTCCGTGACGATGGTGCCAAAGTGAGGGTTGGCGATGACGTTCGCCCACGGCGCCGGCGTCTGCCGATCCCCATCCAGCACGATGGTGTAGCTTCCGTCCTCGCTGGAAAAGCCGCCGATGCCGTTGGAAAACGCCAGCGCTGGAGGCGGCGTCGCCACGGCGGGACCGGACCGATCCGTCGATTCTGAAGAGGCCACTGATTGAAACGCGGGCACGCGCCTTGGTCGCGCCGGATGCGGCCTGTCGAGTTGTGCCCGGAGATCGCCCAGGTTCCCCCGCAGCACGGCGCGCGCGACCGTCTCGAGCAAGGTCCGCTCGGCTTTGCCGATCTGGTCTCCACGAAGCAGATACACGCCACCGGGGCGGTGCTGCCACGTGCGCCACGGACCGTTGTCGAGCAGTGCGGTCAGCTGCGCCTGCATTTCGTCCAGATAGCTGATGGGGTGGTCGTTCAGAATGACGACGTCCGCACTCAACCCCTTCAGGCGCCAGTACTCCTGCGCCTGCAGCACGTCCCGCACGAGCGCCTCCTCGTTGTCTCCTTCGACCCGCACGAGCAGCACCGGAAGGTCACCCGAAATACCATGCCGCCAGAGCCCGGGCTGACCCAGCTCGTTCGATGCCAGGGTTTCGGGGTCCGCTCGGAGCGATTCGTCGGCGTACAGCACTCGTGAGGCCAGACGTTCGAACAATCGTGCGTCGTCGGTTGAAATGTCGAGATGGCGCAGCCCGCTCTGCGCGTGGGTGAAGGCGAGCGCGAAGGCTCGCGCTGCCGAGCTGCTTTCGCGGTACTTCTGAGCGAGGGCGTTGGCCGTCTCACGGTTTTCCGCAATACCGGTGGCGAACGAGAGTCGCACCGAAGCTCCCGGCACCAGTCGTATTCGCTGCCGAAGGCTCAGGATCGGGTCCAGCACCACGCCGGTGGTCCCTGATAACGCCTGCCCGTCCAGGGCGGCGGGCGCGTCGACATCCCGGCCGCGACCGATGAAGCGCGCCCGATCGGTTTCCCATTCGATCGGACCCTGCGGCCGTCCCTCGAGGCTCAACACGTGCATCGCCCACACGCCGGGTTCGCGAGAGTCGCGCGGGCGTCTGTGGCAGAGCAACGCCGCGCCGCCGTTGAGATATTCGGTCTCGAGAAACAGCTTGCCGAACGCGGGGTGAGAAAAGTCGTCCGCGGCGGGAGCCAACACGACCTCCGCATAGCTGGTCACGTCGATCTCACAGATTCGCGGCCCGTGGTTGGCGACGGTCACCCGGCGCACCTCCACGTCGTCTTCGGTCGACACCGCCACCTCGAGCCGCGTCGACAGCTCGCCGTCCCGGCGGAAAAACGTCGCCTTCTCGGCGCGGAATTCCACGCGGTACTCGTCGGGTTGCCGCGGCGTGGGATTGTGCGTGGCCGACCACACGGTGCCGTTTCGGACATCGCGCAGGTAGATGAAGTGGCCGCCGCAGTCGCGGGTTACGTCGCGGCGCGATCTGGTAACCGCCAGCCCACGACAGAAGCTGCTCCCGCCGCCCGCATTGGTGATGACCGACACGAACCTGCCGTTCGACAGGAACTGTGCATGCGGAAACAGCGTGTCGGCGGTGCGGTAGCGACGCACCGGCATGGAAGGCAGCGGCGCCACCACCCGGACATCGTCGAGCGGCCGGGGCTCGATCGTCGGCGCGTAGCGGGGCAGGTGCTCCTGCAGCAGCAGCTCGGTGGCCTTGACTCGCGGATCTCCATGGAAGCGAGCAGTCATCGGCTGCTCGAGGAGCACATTCGCCAGCGCGACCAGCGTCATCCCCTGGTGGTGCGCCATGAAGCTACGCACGACGACGCCCTTGGTCGTCGCGGCGGTATGCTCGGGATCGCGATTGCTGAAATCGATGGCGTCGAACAAGCCGTATTCACCCTCGAGGCCCATCCGGCACAGGCGCCGGAGGTTGGCCGCGCTCGCGGTGGGATCGACCATCGCCGCGAGCGCCGTCGCATACGGTGCGACGACCAGGTCGTCGCCAAGGCCGCGTTTCAGTCCGAGGCCGGGGACGCCGAACGCCCGGTACTGATACGTCCCGCGTCGATCGACAACGTTGTAAGCGGATTCGGAAATGCCCCAGGGGACGGCGCGAGTGCTCGCGTACTCCACTTGCCGGCGGACCACCATCCGGCACGATTCGTCCAGGAGTGTGTCCGGGTAACTCCGCATGACGAGCAGCGGCATCAGATACTCGAACATGCTGGCGGTCCACGCCAGCAGGACCGGCGCTCCATGCACGCTCGTGACTGATCGCCCCAGATGAAACCAGTGCGATTCGGGCACGTCGCCTTTCGCGATGGCGAGAAAACTGGTCAAGCGCGCTTCAGAAGCGAGCAGGTCGTAATACGAAGGGTCCGCCCGTCCCGGGCCGTCGGCATCGGCGACGCGATAGCCGATGGTGAACAGTTGCCGGTGCGTGTCGTACAGGAATGTGAAATTCATGCCGCCGAACACGGCGGCGGCTCGGGTGGCCAGCGACGACAACCGCCCCGCCTGGGCCGAGGCGTCTTCGCCCTCGAGGCCGCCTGCGGACAGCCGCTCCAGGCCCACGGAAAGAGTGACCAGCGCGCCCGCGAGATTGCCGCTATCGACCGAGGAGACATAGGACGGTGGGAGAGGCGCAAGCGTCTGTGTGTCGTACCAGTTGAGAAAATGACCCTCAAACCGTTCCAGCCCTTCGAGGGTCGTCAGCGTGGCATCGATCCGCTCGATCAAGTCGTGGAGCGTGATGAATCCCAAGTCGTAGGCCGCGAGCGTCGCAAGGAGCGCCATCCCGATATTGGTCGGCGACGTCCGGTGCGCCACGATCAGGTCCGGCGCCATCTGGACGTTGTCGGGTGGAAGCGCGTGATCCTCGGGAGCCGTGAAGGTTTCGAAGTATCGCCACGTCTTGCGTGCAATGCCGTGAAGAAACTCGCGGTCCTCGTCGCCGAGCGCCACGCGTCGAGCCGGGACCGGCTGGCTCAGTACGTAGGCGATGAAAGGAGCCGCGGCCCAGAGTGGCAGGATCGCCCAGGCGGCGATCAACCCGTGAGGATTCCGCACGGCAATCAGCACGAGGCCGGCGGCGGCGACGACCGGACTAGCCAACATCTCCTTCAGAAACACTGCCAGCACGGGGGTCCCCACCCGGGCGCTTGCCGCTGACGGCTCCCATTCGAGCAGGCGTCGCTGCGTCACGCTGAGTCGCACCAGCGTGACGCCGATCGCGTGGAGCATTTGAGCGGCTTGATAGGGCAGAAAGACGAGCTGGAGCAGCGCACGGGCGATGTCCGTCGAGATGTCTGCAACAGCGGTGCGCAGGAAAACGCGACCTGACTGCCCTCCCGGCGGACGCCCAACCACTTGTACCAGTCGCATGGCCACCGGCAGGGCGATAGCCGCCAGCCCGATGCCGGTCCAGACCAGAGGCGATCCGGGAAGAACCGTCCAGCCAAGCAGAAAAACCGCAACGGTGGCCGGCGCCATCAGACTGCGCCGGAGGTTGTCGAGGATCTTCCAGCGGGAAATCAGCGGCAGACGATTGCGCGCGATCCCCGTGCGAGTCGGGACGAACGGCAACAGCCACCAGAGGATCTGCCAGTCGCCGCGTACCCAGCGGTGCAGGCGCCGCGCGTGTGCCAGCACGCTCGATGGGTAGTCGTCGACGACCTCGACGTCCGAGACGAGCGCCGTGCGCGCATAGAGCCCCTCGAACAGGTCGTGGGACAACAGCGCGTTCTCGGGAACGCGGCGCTCGAGCGCCGCGATGAACGCGTCGACGTCGTACAAACCCTTCCCGGTGAAAATCCCTTCATCGAAGAGATCCTGGTAGGCGTCCGACACCGCGGTCGTATACGGGTCGACGCCGGTGTGACCGGCGTAGGTCCGGGCGAAAAGCGAGCCGGCCGCGCTGGCCATCGTGACGCTGACTCTTGGCTGGAGGATGCCGTAGCCTTCCGTGACCCGCTCCAACCGGGGATCGAAGACCGCCCGATTCAACGGATGCGCGGCGATCCCGATGAGCTGTTTCGCGACGTCTCGTGGCAGCCGGGTATCGGAGTCCAGCGTGATGCAGTAGCGGACGGCGGGGAGAACTTCCAATCGCCCGAGCTGGACCGAAAAGCTCGTGTCCGTCGCTCCTCGCAGCAGGCGATTGAATTCCTCGATCTTTCCGCGCTTGCGCTCCCATCCCATCCACACCTGTTCCAGGGGATTCCATTGCCGGTCGCGATGAAATAGAAAGAATCGATCGGTGTGTTCCGGACCGAGCCGTCGATTGAGATCCTCGATACCGGCACGGGCGGCCGCAAGAATCTCCGCATCCTCCGGCAGTTCGCGCGACGGGGCGTCTCCAAAATCACTGAGGATCGCAAAATGGATGCAGGGATCGAGGTTGGCGAGCGCCAGCACTTCGACGTGCTCCACCATCGCGGCGACCGAATGAGTGCTGGTGAGCAACGTCGGTATGACGACCATCGTTCGCGCGTCGTCCGGAACGCGGTCCGACAGATCGAGGCGCAACAGCCGGCGAGGCGGAATCGCCCACGCGACCGCGCGTTGAACCAGCGCGATCGCCATGTCGGTGGCCGGAAGCAGTAGAAGGAGCGCCGTCGCGATCACGCCGCGCAGCGAGCCGCCCTCGTGGCGCATGTAGATCACGCTCGCCCACAACAGCAAGGCGGCGATGACCGCGATCGGTGTCAGGTACACGAACGTCGTGTGGGCGAACACCTGGCGTCGCAGCCATCTTGTCAGGGGGGGGCGATACCCGAGATCGGCCTCGAGGTCGCGGCGACCCCTCCCGACAAGGTGATAGCCGACATGGGCCGACCGATCCGACGCCGACCCGTGCATCATGGCTTCGCGGGCGCTCTCTACGGCTCGCAGTGCCACCCTGACTTGCGCCTCGCCGCTGCGCGGCGCAAGCTCCTCAACGGCCAGTCGCTGCCGATCGCGACTCAGGAAGTCCATGCGACGGTAGATTCCCGAGGGATCGCGGCGCAAGACCTGTTCGACCGGGCTCACCGACTCGAAGTACTCGCGCCAATCGAGAACCGAGCACAGACGCATGCTGGTGATCGCGTTCGCCACGGAGACCTGGGTAATCGCCTGCTTCTGATGCTCGGCTCGCACCGCTTCCTCGGCCGTCATCTGCTGCGAAAGAAGGTGGTCGTCGATGGCCGTGCGAACGGCAGTCAGCTGACCGTATTCCCGCACGCGATGGAGCAGCTCGACGACAGCGGTGTTGTGAAGGAGCGACGATGGCAACGGTGTTTCCGGCGGTGTGCCGCCGCCGTCGAGCGACAGCAGATACTTCTCGGCCTCGAGGCGCGCGAGACGCGCGTCCAGAATCTCGGCAGCCAACCGCCTCAGGTTCTCGATGAGCGCGAGCTTCAGCATGCTGGGCCATGCCCAGAGTTCGCCGATCGTGAGGGGTCCGACGCGTTGGTAACTGTTGACGAACACCGTGAGTTGCCGCAGGTCGAACCGGCTGTCACTGTGACGGACGAGCTCGACGGCCATCGCGTAGATGCGTGTCTGCCCCAGACGGTCGCGGGCGGCAAGCGCCGGAAGTTCCCGGTAGAAGGTCTGAGGGAGGTGTTGCTGAATGCCCCTGATCTCGGAGGCGACAAGGTAGAAGTTATCGAGCAACCATTCCGCCGCGGGAGACACAAACTCACCCTTCGCCACGTCGTCAGCCAGGATCCGGTAGGTGTCGCGGAGAATCCGCGCGTTCTCGTCGAACCGCGGAAAGATGCTGCGCGCACGCGTCCGCGGGCCGGGATCGACGGTGAACGTCGCGGCGAGCGTCATGGCGCGCTCTTCCAGTCGCTCGATGCTCAGCAGTTCGTCACGGAAGGGCTTGTCGGCGGCGCGGGGAGAGCGCCACCACCTGGAGAGGATTTTCATTACACTAGCTCGTCGCTAGCGGAATCCTGCAATCTCGGATCCGCCTACGACAGCCGGGCGCCAGCGCTCTGTGGTTGAGAGTGCGGCTTCGCTACGGTTCCCGATTTCTGTGTAACAATATCAATCCCTCCCGTCTCGCGTGTAGGAATATCCGGCGCGGCCCCCTGGGCGGCCCCGGCGCGCGACCCATGGCTGTGCGCGAATACCCAGGTGAACTCGGCCCCCAGAAGAAAGATCTGTGCGGAGTAGTAGACCCAGACGAGGAGTACGACCAGCGATCCCGCGGCGCCGAAGCCGGACGTGACACCCGCTTTCCCGAGGTACAGACCGATCGCCGATTTCCCGAGGCTGAACAGGAACGCCGTGACCGTGGCGCCCACCCACACGTCTTCCCAGCCCACATGCACGCGTGGAAGGATGCGGTAGACCATCGCGAAAAGCACGGTGGTCATGGCGAAGCTCACGACGAGATTGACCGCCTGGAGCACCACCTCCCATCCCGGCAGGAATTCGCCGGACCACGTGCCGAATGCCGACAGGGCCGCGCTCGCGACCAGTGAGACGAGGAGCAGAAATCCGATCGTCACAATCATTCCGAATGACAGGAGGCGCCCCCGCAGCAAATCCCGGAGACCGCTGGTTTGCTGGAGGGCCGGGGAGCGCCAGATCCGGTCGAGCGCACTCTGCAGCTCGCCAAAGACGGACGTCGCGCCCAGCAGGAGCGTCAGCACCCCGATAATGCCGGCAAAGATGCTTGTCGCCGGACGGCTCGCACTCATCAGCAATCCCTGCACAGCGACGGCGCCTTCCTCGCCAATCAAGCCGCGAAGCTGTGCCACGATTTCGCCGCGTGCCGCCTCGGCGCCGAACACCAGGCCCGCGACCGCGATGACGACGATCAGAAACGGGGCCAGGGAAAACAACGTGTAGTACGCCAGCGCCGCTCCCATGCTGGGAGCGTAGTCGTCCAGCCACGCCGAGCAGGATTTCTTGATGAGATCCCAGAGATACCTGAGGGTCATGCGCGCCGGCCCCTCCTTGCTCCGCGCCGGATGCAATTCCCAAACCCGCGCGCCGCAAGGAAGAGCTCGGCGGGGCGCGGCCTCGGCCGTGCCGGTCATGGCGCAGTTGATGCACCGGCCGACGCACATGAAGACACGCCCGCTCTGGAAGGGGTCGCTTTCCTTTGGTCTCGTGAACATCCCGGTTGAATTGCATGTCGCCGTCCGCGACCATCGCCCCCGGTTCCGCATGCTTCATGCGACCGACAAGTCTCCGGTCCGCTTCACGCGTGTGTGCGCGCGCGAAGGACAAGCCGTCGCGTGGGACGACCTTGTGAAAGGGTACGAGTACGCCAAAGGACATTTTGTCGTACTGACGAAGGAAGACTTTCGAGCTGCCGCAGTGGAGAAAACCCATCGCGTCGATATCATCGATTTCGTACGCGCTGACGACATCGACGATCGCTTCTTCGAAACCCCGTACTATCTCGTGCCGGCTGCGAGCGGCGAACCTGCCTACGCGCTGCTGCGGGAAGCAATGCGCGACTCCAAACGGATCGGCATCGCCAAGTTCATCCTTCGCGACGCGCTGCACCTGGCGGCCGTCGAGGTCATCGACGACGCTCTCGTGTTGACGATGATGAGATTCGCCGACGAGCTGGTCGACACAGGACAGTTCGCTCTGCCGTCGAGAAAGGATTTGCGCAAGGCCGAGCTCGATATGGCGAAGGCCCTGGTGGAGAATCTCGCGACCGACTGGGATCCTGAGAAGTACACAGATGAGTATCGCGACAACCTGATGCGGATTATCAAAGGCAAGATCAAGGGCAAGAAGGTAACGCTCGACTCGGCGGTCGAGCCTCGTCAAGCAGAGGTTGTCGACCTGATGGAGCGTCTCCGCCTGAGTCTTGCGAAACGGGGCGGCACCGGCACGTCCGTTCAACGTAAGCCGAAATCGTCCAATGTCAGGGAGATGAAAAAGAAGACCAGACGAGCTCGACGCGCGGCTTAAGACGGATCGATCCACTTTCCGCGGGCACGTATGTTGCTGATTACCACACCGGAGGTATCCCGTGCCTACATTCCTAGCACTTCAATGGACTTCCACCACGAGTATTGCGGTGCTCGCGGCGCTCCTCTTTGCCGCTCTTCTGATTCCGTTTCTGATCAAGGAAATCCGCGACGGCAAGCGAGACCTTGGACCATTGCGAAGGCTCATGCGAGGAAGAGTCGTGCTGGGACCAGAGACGCCGAGCGGCGCGGGTGAAAACCGCCCGGGGCGGGTGGGAGATCCGGCGCCTGGCCAGGCGGATGCGCGAGGCTACTCTCGATAGCTCACCATTTTTCCAGGCCGGCCGCGATCTTCATGGCCTCCATCCGGGTGAAGCCTCCGGAACAGACCACTTCGCCGGCAAGAGGCTTCCGAACGGTCAACAGGGCGACGACGTCGCCGTCCAGGATGATCGCGATCGGTCTTCCCACGTGTCTCTGGGTCGCCGAGGTCATCTTGGCGGCCCCCTCAGGACTCAGCGTGATCGCGACATCATATCGATCGCCGGCTTCAACGACAGTGGCTTTGGCCACATCGCCGTTGGCGACGACGATGGTGTAGTGAAGGTGGGTCTTTCTCGCGGAATTCTTCACCGTCGCTTCGTACGTCAAGCCCCGCACCGGCTCCTCTTCGGCGAGGCGCAGCTCGAAGAACACTCTCCGAACGTCATCGGTCGAGAAGTTCGAAGGCTCTTCGAATCCAGGCTTGGCAGCCGGTGAACGAAGGGGGTCCTGGTGCACCTCGTGTCCGTCCAGTACGGGACCGGACGGTCGGCCGCCGCTCCACGCACAGATCAGGCAGGTGAGGATAGCAAGGTTGCGCGTCGTCACCATGGCCCGATCGGCTCCCTCAGGAAGTCAGCAGACTGCGCACGCAGCTTTCTTCGCGTAGATTATGCGCGCGGGGCTCTCAGCGCAAATCCTCTCGCGGCATTTCCACGAGCGTGTCGGGCGGGCGGTCCGGGACTGATCAGTGGATGCGTTCTGGACCTGCTTCGAGCTCCACAAGCTGTTTCTGGACTTCGGCCTTCCGCCACACCTTGATCGCGCGCCTCAAGAGGCGATCTTCCTTGGCCACGCGATAGTCCTCGATCATCTGCTCGATACGCGCGAGCCGCTCTTTGGTGTCGGTCTGATCAATTGGCATTCCCCGAAGCATAGGTCGGCCCGCACCGATCGAACTGTCTCCAATTGCACAGCACGCAACCGTCATGAGGCTCGCTCGCCCGCCTGCGACGCCGCCCGGCCTGTGTGCGATCGATCGTGCCATCGTGCAGAATAGGTCCACCAGGACGGGACGTCGCGAGGTTATCCACCGGGGTCGCACAGGACGGGCGCCCCGCCAGCATGCGAACCGTAAGGGAAACACATGGCAACGGCAGAGTTCGAATGCGATCTTTCGCTGTGCGGGACGGAGCTTCGGCACTCCTGGGAGCATACCGTCGGCAGTTGCCATGCGCCCATCGCGCTCCGAGCTGACTGGCAGCAGCAACTCCGCCGCTGCCAGGTCGAGTTGGGATTCCGCTACGTGCGTTTTCACGGGCTGTTGTCCGATGACGTCGGAACCGTCGTCAAACATAACGACGAGCTGTTGTACTCCTTCTTCAACGCCGATCAAATCGTCGACTTCCTTCTGTCGATTGGCATGCGGCCGTTCGTCGAACTGAGTTTCATGCCCACTGCGCTTGCGTCCGGCTCCAAAACGGTCTTCCGTTACCGCGGCAATGTGACGCCCCCGAAGGATTACAGGCAGTGGTCGACCTTGATCCAGACGCTCGTCGGGCACTGGGTCGAGCGGTACGGCCTTCAGGAAGTCGCGCAATGGTTCTTCGAGGTGTGGAACGAACCGAATCTGAAGGCCTTCTGGACCGGTACCCAGTTGGACTACTTCAAGCTGTACCGGGCCGCTGCGGACGCTGTCAAAGGAGTCGACCCGTCGCTGAGAGTCGGCGGACCGGCAACCGCGAGCGATGGATGGATCGAAGAGTTTCTCGAATTCTGCCTGGAGGCCCGGGTGCCGGTTGATTTTGTCACCACTCACCACTATCCGACCGACGCCCTGGGGAACGAAAACGACGACACGGAAACGCAATTGGCCAATAGTCAGCGCGGGGTCCTTCGCAAGTGGACCGAGGACACACGGCGCCGGGCCGGCACGCTGCCTCTTTACTACACGGAATGGAATTCTTCGTCCAATCCTCGAGATCCGAGGCACGACGAGCCGTACGCGGCGGCCTTTGTCGCGAAGACGGCTCTGGACAGCAGCGCTCTGGTCGACGGGTACAGTTTCTGGACCTTTTCAGATATTTTTGAAGAGAACTATCTTCCGTCGGTGCCGTTTCACGGGGGATTCGGCCTGCTGACGCTGCACGGCGTCGCCAAACCCACGTACCGGGCGTTCGAGCTGCTGCACAAGCTTGGAACCGAACTCCTGTTGGTCGACGGCCAGCACGAGACGGTGAACGCCTGGGTCGCGCGTCAGAACGGCGACATCAGAGTGATGCTCGTGAATCACGCGCTGCCGCGCCACCCGATCGCGACCACGCGTGTGCGAGTCCGGTGTGTCAACGCGCGGGAACCCTCGGCGGTCTGGGTAGAGCGGATCGACGGGCATCACGCGAACGCCAAGCGTCGATGGCAGGCGTTGGGCGCGAAGGAATATCTCGACGGCCGGGCGGTCGAACAACTTCATGAGGCTTCGCGTATGGCACGAGAGGCGTACCCGTGGACATGGCGCGACGGACGGCTCGCCCTCGAGATTGAACTGCCCCCTCATGCGGTCGCCGCCCTCAGCGTGGACCTCGCGCCATCATGAGCGCGCAGACGAGCGCGGCCCGCCGGCGGGTTTCAACCTACGGCGACGAGGAACTTCAGACTCTCCAACGGAACACCTTCCGGTACTTCTGGGAGGAAACCAATCCATCGAATGGGCTGATTCCCGACAACACCTCAGCGGACGGCATTCCTGCCAGCATCGCTGGTGTCGGCCTGGCCCTCTCCAGCTATCCGGTCGCGGTCGAGCGCTCGTACGTCGCCCGCGCGCTGGCGGTCGAGCGTACGCTGGCCACGTTGCGCTTCTTCTGGAACGCTCCGCAAGGTCCTATGCCGGACGCGACCGGACATCGGGGTTTCTTTTATCATTTCCTCGATGTCGCCACCGGCCGGCGTGTCTGGCGTTGTGAGCTATCCACCATCGATACGACCATCCTCATCGCCGGCGCGTTGACCGCTGCCGCCTACTTCGATCGGGACACCGACGATGAGCGCGAAGTGAGGAGCCTGGCCGATTCCTTGTACCGGCGCGTGGACTGGCGATGGGCGCAAAACGGTGACGCGGCCGTTTCGCACGGATGGAAGCCGGAATCCGGCTTCTTGCGATATCGGTGGCGCGGATACAACGAGGCGTTGATTCTGTACGTGCTCGGCCTTGGCT